>Ga0314774_1000502_pt1 | contig 31022 bp, 33 predicted proteins | sample MetaGCBIA2018_FD_204515 | JGI IMG/M metagenome (GOLD analysis project Ga0314774, IMG submission 204515) | Cryopeg brine microbial communities from Beaufort Sea near Barrow, Alaska, United States - CBIA 2018 | ecosystem: Environmental > Aquatic > Marine > Coastal | place: USA: Alaska | collected...
ACAATATATAATTCGATAATCCTGCAAGTATACTTATCTTTGTTGAGAACCCACCGACCAAAAACGAGAACACGTAAATTCCTGCACTTAGGTAAGCTAAATATTTAACTTTTACCGGTAGGATGAAATATAACCGAATCTCGTAATTAGGATAAATCGTTGCAAAAGCAAAAAACAATGTTATGTTTAAGTAGGAAACTTGAGCAACCGTACCAAATAATAAACTTGATATAACCATGATTAACCAACCGGCGAAGTAATACACGTTAAATTTAAAACCACCCCATTCATGCTCTAATGTTTGACCAATCATGTAATAAAAATATAACGCAAAGAATATAAAAATATAACTAGTGTTCGGAGGTATCATTAGGAATGTGAACACCCTCCATATTTCACCGTTAAAGACGTAAGACGGAATTAAAGCGAGTTTATTTTCCATATCAGCTCTTGTCAATTTATCAAAAACAAATACCAAAGCATTTGCTGCTACTATGTACATCATTAAATTATGTATTGTATATTTAGAATATTTCTTTTCCAGTTTATCTATAAATTTCATGTTTTCATCTCTTTCTAGTCTTTAATAATACTAAATCTTCTATACTTACCTATTGTCTAGATGACAGGTTTTCTTTCACTGCCATTAGCTAGGTGAACATCACACAAACATAAAAGCACAATCCACATGTGAATTGTGCTTTTGATTAATTATTCAAAAAAGTCATCCTTTGAATGATCATCCTTGTCAAAAGATTCAAAATCATCATCGTTATCGACAAATTCTTTAATAGCTTCATCAAGCTCTGCTGCTGCTTCGCCAAGTTCTGAGGCTGAACGTTCAACTAATTCATCTAATTCTGGTTCTATGGATTCATTTTCTTTATTAACTTCCTGGAATTTTTCAACTTCTTGCGTTTCAGCAAAAGCTTCAACTTCTTGATTTAAATTCCCAACAACCTCATCGCTTGTTTCTGCTTTTTTTTCTGCTTTTATTTCTACTTTTTTTTCTACTTTTTTTTTTGCTTCTATTTCTTCTTCTATTTTTTCTTCTATTTCTGCTTCTATTTCTTCTATTTCTTCTTCTATTTCTGCTTCTATTTCTTCTGTTTCTGCTTTTATTTCTTCTTCTGTTTCTTCTGTCGAACAACAGTCCGGATCATTACATTCAGGGTCATCGCAACATTCGTCATCGCAGCATTCGTCAATATTGTCAGTAATCAATAATCCAGAAGCTGTAATATTATAATTAATGTATAACGTCTTAGTTTTTGTGATGTCATCATCTTGATCTACTTGAACGCCACTTGCTTTGTTACTACCCTCAAGAACAATTTCTACATCTTTAGGAATCAATATTCTAATACCACTGCATAAAGCATATATATCAAGATAAACTTCATCTTCTACAAATTCTACATTACTTAGGTCTACCACAACTCCTGAAAACATAGCTGCAATGGCTTCGCCGTCGAATTCATCGAATTCATATCTTTCACCTTTGAATATGGATACTTTATGATACATTGATTTTATTGTTTCATACTTCTTATAAACCCACGCACCTGAACCTATAACGGCACTTAGTGCAACTAATTTACCAAATTTATTCTTTCCCATATGCCACCTCGTTTTCTTATCCCTATGAATATTTACTTTATATTATTATACCATAAGTATTACAAAAATATATTATATTTTCATTAAAGCTTATTAAAAAAGTATAAAGATAATACTCTCATTTTTGCACTTGCCCTTATGCTTTAATGAATACCACCATCATCCGCTGGTAATGACTAACATAATTAGATAGATTCAGTTTAGTAATAATCCTATATAAATGAATAGTTCTCCAAAAAAGAATACACGACTTTTTCATATTCTTCAACATAATCAACATAAGATGCAGCATGACGGGAATCTTCAAAAATTCTAAGTTCCTTTGGACCATTATATGAATTGTAAAGATCGTAAGCCATATATGTTGGAACATAAGCGTCTTTACCACCATGTATAAACAATGTTGGCGTGTTCGATTCAGCTATTGCCTTTTTAGGGCTCTCTTTATTACTGTCAAAACCATAGAACAGTTTCATTAGAACGTTAGCAACATACAAAAATGGTATCGAAGGTAACTGGTGATCTGCTTTTAATCTTACTTTTAATTCTTCATATATAGAAGAATAACCACAATCTTCTATTAAAAAGTCAATATCATCACATATTCCTACTGCCATCATTCCAGTAGCCGCTCCCATAGATTCACCATGTACACCAACTATTGAATCTTTACCTACCTTATTCTTGACAAAACCAACCACTGTAACCACATCTTCCCGTTCGTAGGCGCCTAGTGAAGTGAACTCCCCTCCGCTAAGTCCATGATTTCTCTGATCGTAAATGCATACATTAAAACCTTTGTTCATAAACATTTTCATGTACTTAACCGATGACCATAGGTTCATGGTGATTCCATGTATGATGATTATTGTCTTTGAACTCCTGTTATCGAAAAAATATCCATGAATATTATACCCTTGACTAGATTTAATATTAAACTCTTCTTTATCCAGTTGATGAAATTCTTCTTCAGTGAAACGTCCGTAACCAATTTCATTGTGATAGTTTTTAAAATACTCAACTGTTTTTGGTTTTACTGCATTTAGTAGTATCTTGTAACTAGTTATTAGGATACCCGCTAAAACCAGGGTACTTCCTGCAAGAAAACCAATTATTGACGCCTCAGTTTTAAATAATCTTTTTGTCATTTATACTCTCCTTCAAATCCTGTAGCTAGCGCTACTGCTTTATAAGCGCCATCATAAACTCCTATTTCATTGGCTTTGTTGATATTATGGCACATTTGAGTTAATATGTCTTCTTCGTTTAACAATAGGTCTAGCATTTGTAATGTTAATTCTTTTGTTTCACACTCAAGCGTTCCGTCACCTATTTCAGCACTACGAACCGCTCCCCATGCTTCATGGCCACCTACTCGTTTAATCAGTAATTTAGGTATTGGGTAAAAACTTAGTTCACTTGGTTTTGTGATAAGCACATCACTGCTTCTTATCAATAGATTTGTTGAATAAACCGCTGCATAAACATCTTTATGATAAAAAGCATGTATTCCACTAACTTCATTTGTTAATGCTCCATTCGCAAAGGAAACTGTATCCTCCCATTTATCAAAATATGTTTGAGTTTGTTCTTTGAGTTCAGGAATATCATGAATCAAATCTTCCCAAACACTAAAATGATCACCTACATTCAGATATAGCACTTCTTTATTTTTACGTATCGCCGGTAAAAGCTTCCGGATAATCTCAACAAAGATTTCTTTTTGTGCACCTGCACCACCTACCGTTATCAAAAACCTTTTTGCTCCACCTACATTTAGACGTTTTAGTCGTTTCTCATTATCTGCCTTAATATTCTCAACTAGTTCGTGATCAACATAATGACCGGTCATAACGATATCATTCGCAGACATAGGGTGATTTATGCGACTTTTACTCATATTTTTAAGTGTTCTATACCCTAAATATGCGCTTGGAGTTTGAACTGTATGAATTGAACCTTCCGCAAGATGTAAAGCCATCGGCCAGTTATCCGGAATCACGTTGACTACTTTTTCAACACCTGCATGAACAGCAGCTTGAGCCGGCCATACATGCGTTGCAATATAAGGTATTTGTTTCGGCAATTGCCTAAACGCGGGTGTCATTAGCTTACTCATTTCCTGGTCCATTGCGTTATATGATAATTTTTTGAATCCTTCTGAGTTGAGTGGCTCCCAATAAAACTTATTAAAAAGTGAGTATTTCTGAGATAATCTCGAGCCAAAAGAATATAAATCATTCAGATGACTGATAACCTTCCCGCCTGTTGTTGTTTCAAAACTATGTAAATCGTACCAATAAGGAGTATATCCCATATGATAAGCAGCTGACGCAATTGCCATGGAGATTCTATAATGGCCAAATCCCATACGAATATTTCCAACGACGAGGCTGTTTTCATCAAATTCAGGTTGAGGATTCAAGTTTGTTACTTTTCTGCTTTTATTTTTCGGAACTTCAGTAGTATCATTACTCAGATTATGATCAACTCCAATATTTTTCACCCCGATGAACGGACTTAATATTGGATTTTCTGTAATCATCAACGGATAAGTCATCGAGCTGTCATCACCAAATTTTTTAACTAGTTTCTTTCTATTTTTCACTGCTTTCTTATAAACTTTATTACTTATTTTATTGTTGAAGATTACAGAACTTCTTTCACTCATATTAACTCCTTCTGGATTATCACCATCATATGAACCATCAAATAATTCAACTACGCACACTAATTAATCTCAAGTTGTTTATCCATATCACCAACTTTATACCCAAGGATCAAAGTTCCATCAAACATCTTGCCTCGTAATAAACAAATCATTGTTAGTGTACGTCAGCTTTTGCACTGAGTTGGCAGGATCGGTGTGAAAAGCATACCTATACTTACTGGCATTGACGTACTAAGTAAATCATTGTTAGTGTAGCAGATAAAAAAGTTTTCGATTATAAATATATTAACTTTTTTTACAAAATATTCCAAACAATCGTTGATTATGATAAATATTGTTAAAAACTGAGAATACGTAAATATATTATACAATTATGTTTTTTTTTGATATACTAATGATAACCATTTTCAATTGCAAAGGAGGAATTATATGTTAAACGACAAATTATTAGGGCTGATTTATGGGGCTTTCATAGGTGATGCTATAGCACTCGGTCCTCATTGGATATACAACACACAAGACATACAAACACATTTTCACCCTATAGAAGGTTATACATCCCCAACTCACACACCTTATCATCCATCCAAAAAAGCAGGCGACTTTACCCATTACGGAGATCAAAGCCTACTATTACTAAAATCAATTGCAGAGGATAAAGAATTTAATCTAGCATCATTTAAAAAGAGATGGTTGCATTATATTACGCACGAACAACTCTATATAGATCATGCAAGTAAAACCTCAATTCCTTTACTCACTGGCAATACCAGTTTCCTGGGATCTGATAGTGATGAACTCGCTGGATTTTCAAGATCTGCACCCTTATTTGCTCTTGGTGACGTTGATAACAATGTGTTTAACCAACAAATAGGTTTAACACACAACAATATTCGATTATACAAAATAAGTGATTTTTTTGTGGATGTCATCAAAGGCATATTAAGTGGTCAATCCATTGACGAGAGTATCGAATCCAACCTTGTGGTTAGCGATGGTTTTATTAGAGATGCCTACCGAGTTGCATGCGAGCAACATGGCAGTATCATAGAAACGGTTAAAGCTATTGGTCAAAGTTGTTCTAGCAACTACGGATTCCCCAGTGTGCTAGCTATTTTGGAATACTCAAAATCTATTGATTATGACTTTTATGATACGTTGGTGCAAAATGTATACGCTGGTGGCGACAGCGCTTCAAGAGGAATGATTCTTGGAATGATTTTAGGTTCAAATACTGGATACAAAAAGATACCTAAACATTTAATCGAAGGTCTCAATAAACTAGATGAAATCAAAGGATATTTAGCTAAGCTTTGACGGTTTATGACACTATTCAGTTAGATTCGTTGGGTCAATTCAGTTATATTAACTAAGGCGCATAAAGGAGGCAATATATTGCCTTCTTTATGCGCCTTAGTTATGCGCCTTAGTTATGCGCCTTCTTTATTTGCCTTCTTTATTCGCCTTAGTTATGCGCCTTCTTTATGCTCTTAGTAATCAATCAATTTGATATTCCTTAAACGTAATGTACGACCTTTTATAATCCAGTTTGCTCTGGCAACTAATCTTGGAGCTTTTCTATAACTTCAGCTAAAACCGAATCAGCTAATTCATGCTCAATCTGACAAGTACCGGCATTCATATGCCCTCCGCCACCATAAGACAACATGATTTCACCAATGTTAGCTTTACTCGATTTATTGAAAATTGATTTACCTACTGTGAATACGGTTTTCTGTTTCTTAAATCCCCATATCTCTTGAATGGAGATATTCGTTTCAGGGAAAAGTGCGTATTTGACAAACCGATTTCCAGGGTAAATAATCTCTTCGTCTTTAAGTTTTACTAAAAGGACATTCCCATGAACTTCTGAATTGTCTTTAATCTGTTGATAAAACTTCTCTTTATATGAGAAGAATAAGTCAATTCTTTCCTTAACATCTTCAAGTTCAAGTATCTCATCGATTGTATGGTATTTACAATATTCAATCAAGTCCATCATCAAGTTGTAATTTGAAATTCTAAACTCTCTAAAACGACCAAGGCCAGTTCTTGCGTCCATTAAAAAGCTTAATAAGACCCATCCTTGCGGATTTAATATTTCATCTTCACTAAACCAAGCCGCATCAGCTTTATCAACCGCTTCCATCATTTCATCGCTTATCATTTTAAATCTTTCTTTACCACCATAATAGTCATAAACAACTCTTGCTGCAGAAGGTGCGTTAGGATCAATAATATGATTATCATGAAGTCCGGTACGGATCGTTTCACTTAAATGATGATCAAATGCAATACCAATACCTTCTGCATAAGGTAAATTCGTAGATATATCATTCGTTGTCACTTGAATCAGGCCATCTTGCATATCTTTGGGATGAACAAAACTGATATCTTCAATTAAATCCATTTCCTTTAATAGAACTGCACAAACTAATCCATCAAAATCACTTCGCGTAATCAATCTTTTTTTGTCCATAATTCCTCCTTCATTAACTGTTTAAAGTCATCCTCTTTAAAACCAATAATAACCAGTTGATCGGTTACAACCAGTGGTCTCTTAATTAACATTCCTTCACTTGCCAACAGTTCGGCTGCTTCATCAATTGACAATGAATTAACCACATCTTTAAGTCGTCGTTCTTTATACACTTTGCCAGCTGTGTTAAAAAACTTTTTGACTTCTAGTTTAGAATTACTTATAATCTGAACCAATTCGGCCTTAGATGGAGTTTCTTTAGTTATATCTTTGACTTCAAGCACTATATCATTTGCCTTCAGCCACTTTAAAGCTCTTTTACAGGTACTGCAACTGGGATAATGATAAATAGTATTCATTAGAACATCCCCTCTTCATAGTCTTGTAATAACGCCTCTATTCTTGGTGTGCAACGCCTTCCTTTACAAGGACCTGATCCAGCACCCGTTTTAAATCTTACTGCACTTACTGTTGTTGCGCCATCTTTAATTACTTTTTTCATTGTAGCTTTATTTATAGATTTGCAAATACAAATCTTTGTATACTTATCTTTTACATAGGCATCTAACTCTTGCTCTATCATACTTATGCTCCTTTTGCTATTTAGTTAATTTTACTATACTAAGTATAACAAAAAAAGCATCGTGTGCCTAGTGCAAATAATAATTCATATTTGTTGATAATCATTTTCGATAGTTGTGATTTATAGCCCCATATAACACATGTTTTTTAAGAGGATTTTTATCTGGAATTTTGGGATGGTCAAATTCTTCAATTCTCTGCAATCCAATTTTCTCCATAATATGAATACTTGGTTCATTCAATAAAGAGGTGAAACTGTACATTTTTCTAAAATTCAGATTGCTTACCCCGTATTCAAATACTCTTCTAGCTCCTTCTGTTCCATACCCTTGATTCCAATATTGGGAATCTAAACGCCAACCAATCTCAATGCATGGTGTAAAGTGTGCATAGAAAGTAGCAATCTGAAAACCGATAAATCCGATAAGTCCATTCGTTGATTTCAATTCAACTGCATATAAGCCATAACCATGGTTATCAAAATGATTCATGATTCTCTTAAGAGAATCATCTGATTCTTCACGGTTTAATGGCTTCAACATGTATTTCATGACTTGTTCGTTGCTATTCATTTGTGCAAAAAAATCAGAATCGTTTTCGGTCCATTCTCTAAATCCTAATCTTTCAGATTCAAAAATATAATTATCACTCATAACAATCACCTACTTTTTAAGGTTTTTAACACGGCTATAACCATATTGTATATGTCTTTCCATCGCCAGTCTTGCCTCTTCACCATTACGTTCATTGATATATTTCATTATCTCTGCATGTTGCACAATAACAATTTCACTAACTTCAGGATTGTCTTTCGTTTTGGTATATCCACCTTCTATCCCATTATTTATAATCGGAATAATTCTTTCCATAATTGGATTTTTTGAAGCTTTAGCTATTGCATTATGAAAATGTATATCAGGCAACATATGGTTAACTCCTGATTTTATTGCAGCTTCAACTTTATCATATGCCTCTTCTATAACTTTCACATCCTCATCTGACGCCCTAAGGACAGCTAATTCAATCATCTTCGGTTCAATTATTAATCGCATCTCAAAGAAATGAGCTAAGTAATTATCGTCTTCCATGAACTGAACACCCAACGGATCCTTAGATACTCCTGGATTAGCTGTCACAAAGGTTCCTTTACCTCTTTTAACTTCTAATACATTCGTTGAAACTAAAATTTTAATAGCCTCTCTTATTGTTGAACGGCTAACATTTATTATGCTTGTAAGTTCAATTTCATTGGGCAACTTATCACCTGGACGTAAATCATTCTCATTAATCATTGTACGTATATATTCTGCCACTTTATCTGATAAGATTCCTTTATCGTACATGGTGCCTCCTAACCAATCACTAAATCAGCTACACTTATTCATATAATACTAAAAAGATAAGGTGTTGTCAAAGCAACACCTTATCTTCTTCATTATCTTTGGACTCTACCTGAAGCATCACCTTCGATGAGAGTATTCACTTCATTTACACTTACTAAGTTAGCATCTCCAAACACTGTGTGTTTTAATGCTGATGCACCAACTGCAAATTCAAGAGCATATTTAAAGTCATCACTTGACAATAAGCCATAAATCAATCCACCAGCGAATGAATCACCACCACCAACACGATCTACGATACGAATATCATAATGTTTAGAGTGATAGAACTCGTTGCCATCATATATTAGTGCCGACCAACCATTGTCCGATGCTGAATGACTTTCACGAAGTGTTGTTACAACATATTTAAAATCAAATTCTTCTTTCATTTGTTTGAATATGCTTTTATACCCGTCAAGTTCTAATTCGCCTTTTGAAACATCTGTTTCACCCGGCTTAAAACCTAAAACTTTTTCTGCATCTTCTTCATTGCCAATACAGACATCAACATATTTCATAAGATTGGTCATGCATGCTTTGGCTTCCTCTGGTGTCCATAACTTTTTACGATAGTTAAGATCAACAGAAACTGTAACTCCAGCAGCTTTTGCCGCTTTGCATGCTTCTTCAGTAAGTATTGCTGCTTCTTTACTGATTGCAGGAGTTATTCCTGAGAAATGGAACCAATCAGCATCTTTAAATATTTCTGCAAAATCAAAATCGGCAACTGTTGCTTCCGATATTGATGAATGAGCTCTATCATAAACAACTGTTGATGGTCTCATCGAAGCGCCGTTTTCTAAGTAATAAATTCCTACTCTTTCACCGCCACGGCTAACATAATCCGTATTTACACCATATTTTCTCAATTCATTAATTGCTGATTGACCAATTGGATTATCAGGTAACTTAGAAACAAAATATGCGTCTAATCCATAATTCGCTACTGAGACGGCAACATTTGCTTCGCCACCTCCGTATACGATATCAAAACTTTTTGCTTGTACAAATCTTTCTTTATCCGGTGGTGATAATCTCAACATTATCTCGCCAAGTGTAACAACTTTTTTCATTTTACCCTCCAATATTAAAGTTCAGCTCTTGCTTTTGCAACTGCTGCAACAAATTTTTTCGCTATTTCTGTTACTGATTCATAATCACCTGTTTTTGCACCTCTTGTTAAGTCGCCACCAACACCAACCGCAACTGCTCCGGCCTTTATCCATTGATCTACGTTATCAAGACTTACACCGCCAGTAGGCATATAATTCCCTTGTGGCAACGGTCCTCTAAATGCACTGATAATTGATGGACCAAATGCATTTCCTGGGAACACCTTAAGTATATCTACACCAGCTTCAAGAGCTGATACTACTTCTTTAGGAGTCATAACCCCAGGCATTACAGGAATTGCATAACGATTACACATTTTTACTGTTTCTAAGTCGAAAAATGGACTAACAATATATTTAGCACCTGCAAGAATACATGCTCTAGCTGATTCCGGATCCAAAACTGTTCCTGCACCGATAATAACATCTTCATCTTTATATGCTTCAACAAGCTCTTTAATTATTTCTACAGCACCTGGTACTGTTAATGTTATTTCTAATGCTTTGATTCCACCCTTTTTGCAAGCTTCAATTATTTTGAAACCCTGATCTTTTGACTCTGCACGAATGACTGCAACAACGCCACTTTCCAAAATACTGTTCAATGTATCATACTTTTTCATATTTACCTCCACGAATTTTGTTTGCAAGTTAGAGAAGTATAGGGGCTTTTGAGCTATAAAAACCCCTAATATAGAAGGAAACTATTTCTCATTATATATCGCCCGACTCGTAGTCTGTTGTCAGACAACTATAAACCCATTTTACACCCAGAAAAACCTAAAGTCAATAGTTAGTGTAAAACTTATTTGATTTTTATGAACGGTATATGATATTGCCTTCTTCTAGCAAAACGATTATGTCATATTGAGTTCTTTGTAAAACTCTGGCTTTTTATCGAACACTATTAAATCATCAGAAACACCGTTTTTATTAAGTTCCATACGGACTTGTTTCAGAAAATCATCTGAACCAACTATATAATAGTAGCTCTCATTACTGACTATCTCTCGTAACCGATCATAAAACAATTCACGACTCTGCACGTAATAATAATTAAAACGACTATTTGTTTCATGATATTCATTCATTTGATCTTGAAGAAGAAATTCACCACTTGAATCAATATTGATAAGTGTTAATGATTCTATATTCTCAGGATTTTTAACAAATTGTTGGATAACCGGTCGAAAAGATACAATCCCAACACCCGCACTTAATAGAACCAAATCTTTGTTCTCTCTTTTCAGGGTTAAGCGACTGCCTACTTTAAATAAATAGAACATATCTCCAATATCTGAGGTTAAGAGCTTTTCCTTAAAGTAACTGTGGTTTTTCAATATCCTTGTTGTAATCAGAATTTTATTCTCTTCTGGTAAAGAAGTAATTGACAAATGTCTTATGTCTTTCTTATCAAACCAACCGGTTTCATGATTGAAATTGTCCAAAGCCAAATGCGTATGTGCACCTTCTTCCCAATCTAAATTCTCAGGCTTTGTAAATTCGTATGTATATGTAAAACTAGCTTCTTTTCTGACGTTAACCAATGTTATTGGATATATCATATAATCTTTTGAAGTAACAAAAATAACAAGCACCTCCTAATAAGTTTAGTCTTCTGATAAACTTGGTATTTTAATAACTGCTTCTACATCAACGTTGTAATCAACTTTATCAAATCCAAATCCGAAAAGTCTAAAGAACTCCTTTTTGTAGTCTTCTAAATCTATTACGCTTGAAATGTTTTCTGTTGTCACTTCATTAAACAAGTCAATAGCTGCAGATTGAACATCTGCTTCCATCTCCAAATCATCAATACGTATTCTGCCCTTATTATCAAACTTTTTATTATCTCCATAGAGAGAATCATTGAACAAACGATATATCTGTTCGATGCATCCTTCATGCGTTCCTTTTCCTTTCATAACTTTATACAATGCTGCTATATACAAAGGTACAACTGGTATGGCAGAGCTAGCTTGTGTTACTAACGCTTTAGCAACAACAACGTAGGATTTCCCCTTAATGTCAGCGAGTGTATTGTTCAGCCTTATTGCTGTGTTCTCCAAATGTACTTTTGCCAGACCTATCGTACCATCGCGGTAAATCGGTCTCGTAACTTCCGGACCTATATATGAATAGGCTATCGTTGTAGCACCTTCGTTTAATAAATCTTCTTCCAGTAAACGATTGATCCAAAGCTCCCAATCTTCTCCACCCATGACTTTTGTCGTATTCATAATCTCTTCTTCATTAGCCGGTTCAATTGTAATCTCTGAAATTATTCCTTCCATTACGTCAATAGACTTATTAGTATAGGAATCTCCAATCGGCTTTAATACAGACATGTAACGTTCTTGCGTCACTGGATCTACCCGTCTAGGTGATGCTAATGAATAAACAACTAAGTCGATTTTCCCCAAATCATTTTTAATGAGCTTTAATGTTTCATCTTTGATTTCATTTGAAAAAGCATCGCCATTCACACTTTTTGCATAAACTCCCATACTTTTTGCAATCTTTTCAAACGCCGCACTATTATACCATCCAGCGGTTGCTGTTCGATTCCCTTTTGCCTCTTTTTCATAAAAAACACCAATTGTATTAGCATTGGATCCACCAAGTGATACTATTCTTGATGCAAGTCCATATCCGGTAGACGCTCCTATAATAAGAACATTTTTAGGTCCATCGATTTTGTTATGATTACTTACATAATTCATTTGTTCTAATACATGTTGTTCACATCCACTCGGATGAGCCGTTGTACAAATAAAGCCTCTTGTTCTAGGTTCGATTATCATCGTCAATCTCCTTACAATTAAGTTTAATTTTGTTCAAAAAAGAGTAAAAGAAAAGAAGATAAGAACTATCTTCTTAAAAATCTCTATAATAGAATTCTACAATTCTTTTAACTAAATGTCAATTACTTTGATTATCAAAGCTTATGACTTAGGTAGCGATTGATATAATATTGCATTTGCAATACCTTTTCTAGTTTTAATTGTAAGTATAATCGATAACAAATAACTAGATATAAAAGTGATTGAAGTTGGAACTACAAATGGAAATCCCATGTCATATAGGGGCAACATTTCTAAATAAGCTTTTAATCCACCCGATATCATATTAGCTGCTTCTAATCCTTGAAGCGAACTCACAATAATCGTTACAAGAAGAGTTAATTTAAGAACAAAATCATGTTTAATAAACTCGCCTGCAAGAATGAACAACATAATCATAATAGCTACTGGATATAATAAAACTAACATCGGAATTGCAAATGCAACGATTTGATCAACACCATTAACTGCTATAATAGCACTCGTAACTGAAAAACCAATAACACTGAATTTATAAGGAATTTTCCCTTTTGTAATATCAGAGAAAAAATCAGCAATCGTCGCTACTAAACCAACACTGGTAGTAAGACAAGCAAAACTCACGCACACTCCTAACATCCAGGTTCCCAATCTGCCTAATAATAAACTCGAAATCATAATTGTTAAATCCGTTTTTGAAACTTCACTTGATACGACAGTAGCGGCGCCGCTTCCAAGATACATTAAACCACCATATACGATACCGAGACTACAAAGTGCAATGAGTCCAGCACGGAGCGTTATTGACATTTGTTCTTTAAGGGTATGATAGCCCTTTTCTTTAAATGTATTTATCATGATTCCACCAAACACAAGTGCTCCTAGAGCATCCATCGTCTGATAACCACCTAAAAACCCTTGACTAAAACTCGAAGCACCGATGACTGGCTGGGAAACTCCAATTGGATCGATAATGCCTTTTACTATAATCACTCCTAAAATCAGCACCAATACAGGGGTTAAAAATTTACCGATTCGATCCACAATTCCTGTAGGGTTATAGGCAAGTGCAATTGTTATACTAAAAAAAATGATTGATGATAATATCGGTGAAAATCCTACAAAAAATTGATTAAAGCCCATTTCATGAGTTGTTGCTCCTGTTCTAGGGATAGCGACAAACCCTAAAGTAAGTACAACCGCTATTTGAAAGACTATAATAGCTGTTTTTCCAATTCTTGGTTGAAATCGTTTTAATGCTTCTCCACCTTTAACTGATGCGAATATACCAACAAGTGGCAAACCTATTCCTGTCATCATAAAACCTATCGCTGCAATCTTCCAATTTCCTTCTGCAATAAATCCGATTTGTGGTGGAAAAATCAAATTTCCTGCTCCAAAAAACATTGCGAATAATGCCATTCCGATAATAATGCTGTCTTTGTTTTTTTTGGACATTGGCTTCCTCCATCTAAATTTTATAAGAAAAGTTATTTTTTTTTATATCTCAAAGTTATTATATCACCCTATTTTATAGGGTTTCAAGCACACGCAACATTGCAACGCCACTTTAAAACGACGCCATTTTAACTTGATGAATTCACGGAAATTTTAGCAACAAAAACATTTATGGTTCTTTCAAAAAACACAAAAAAAAGATAGGCTGTTAACCTATCCTTTATCTCCAATGGCGAAAGTTTTTCTTGTTCATTTTATAATGAAAATTAAATAATTTTATATCCTTCAAAAAAATATTTTTTAAATTCATTTGCGCAAATACACCCGATTAAATATACTACATAAAATTATAATATTTTATTAAGTGCTGCGATCTGTACGCAAACAGCTAATATATTAATAGCTGTTTCAAGTTCATCAAGTGGTGGAAAAGTAGGTGCTATACGAATGTTACTATCCTTAGGATCTTTCCCGTATGGGAAGGTTGCTCCCGCTTTAGTAAGTGTTACTCCACAACTTTTGCATAGTGCTACAACTTCTTTGGCGCAACCATCTAATACTTCAAGACTTATGAAATATCCACCATTGGGTTTCTTCCAAGATGCAATATTTAATCCTGCAAGGTTTTCATTTAATATTTCATCTACCTTATCAAACTTAGGTCCAATAATTGCTGAATGCTTATGCATATGTTCTGTAATCGCTTCTATTGAAGGTAAAAACTTGGCATGCATTAGTTGATTCACTTTGTTCGAACCAATTGTTTGAATTGCCATTTGTTTACGAATAAACTCCGCATTCTGAGCACTCGTTCCCAACATTGCAACACCTGCTCCAGGGAAAGTCATTTTTGATGTCGAACTAAACATAAACACTCGATTAGCGTTTCCGGCTTCTTTACAAGACTCAAGTATATCTTTAAGCTTATCAGCCTCAGCACCCAAATGGTGGACTGTATAAGCGTTATCCCATAAAATTCTAAAATCTTTTGCTGCAGTTTTCATGGTAGCTAAACGAGTAACTACTTCATCCGAATATGTGATCCCTGTTGGATTTGAATATTTAGGAACACACCACATTCCTTTTATTGATGCATCATTCGCTATGAGTTCTTCAACCAAGTCCATATCCGGTCCATTTTCATCTGTAGGAATATTAATCATCTCAATTCCAAACTCTTCACAAATCGAGAAATGACGGTCATATCCAGGTACCGGACATAGGAATTTAATCGTATCAAGTTTACACCAAGGCTTTTCACTATCAACATTACCTAATACTATGGCTTTTATAATCACATCATACATCATATTTAAACTAGAGTTACCACCTAGTACTAATTCATTTTCTGATACGTTTAAAGTATCTTTAAATACTGCTTTTGCCTCGTCAATACCATCCAATACACCATAATTGCGATAATCAGATTTAATGCTAAAATCAATAGTGCCATCAATTAGCCCATTTGATAAATCAACTTGTTCTTTACATGGTTTGCCTCTTGCCATATTCAGATTAAGTCCCATGCCTTGATATTCCTTCAGTTTTACCAATAAGCTTTCTTGCAGTTCAACTAAATTCGCTTTATCTAAACCTTTAAAACATTCCATATTTCCTCCTATTTAGTCCATATAAATAGTACCTGCCCATTTCTATTCCTATAATACACAATTTATGCAAGAAAATCAATAGACTATTTCATTTTCGCCATAAATTCATAACAATAATTAACATTTTCTTGGTTTTATGAAAGTTTTATAATTATATAATATCAATTTCGTCAATTCATCAAAAAACATTGTAGCTGACACAGTAAAACAATTGTACAAGAATCTAGCAGATTATTTGAGCGAGTAAGTGTAATTATTTGAGCGACTAAGTTTAACTATTTGAAAAATCCTTCTGTGATTTTATGTCTAAACCTATAAAACTTCCAACCTTGATAACCAAGAATGAGGGGTACAAAAAAGGCTGCAACCCAAGTCATAATGGATAAGGTTAATTGGCTAGCCATACCGTCATATATAGTTATGCCTGGAGCCATATAAGGGTATATACCCGCATAGCCTGTAATGATAAAAAGGGCAAGCGCAAGGCAGTTGGTTACAAATGCTAACACGTATTTATTCTTAAGCACAGCAATAACGGTAGTGATTGCGGCCAACATGGTCACCACCGGCAGGATCCAAAGTGCAGGTAGACTTTCAAAATTGGTAGAAAAAAGATTTGTATCCCAATTAAATCCCATCATAAGTATTGGCATAATCAGTGCTGAAATAATAGCAGAAGGCAACAATTGTTTCTTGATTCTTTCGACAATAGCAGCTTTTGCTTTTAGATTGGCCCAGAGAATTCCATTTGTTCTATATATTGAAACCATTAACAGTCCACCCATAATACCCATTTGAGATAAAAGTCCCAAAAAGTCATTACTTGACTCAGTCAATGTATTCGCTTTCATAAATAGATTTACAAACCTAACTCCTAATAATAACGCTACACCATAACTAGAAATCACCCAAGCCCAGCTCATGCCAGTTTGCCATCGTTTTCCTTCGTCTTTATATACTAATTCCATTGCTACGCCACGTGTAATGAACATAACTAGCAATAAATATAACGCAACATATAAATTGGAAAACATATCGGCATATACTAATGGAAAAGCGGCAAATGTAGCACCACCAGCGGTTATAAACCAGACTTCCACTCCATCCCAATAAGGTCCGACGGTCATTTGAAGCACACGTCCTTCAAGTTCGTTTTTCTGTGATTTAAAAATCATTCCAACTCCACTGGTAAAACTTTCTTGAACAAGAAAACCTATCCATAGTACTGCGAGGAGTACAAACCAAACTATACCTAAAGCATTATGCATATCACTACCCCCTATTCCTAAATGGATCATCCAATGGTCCTTTTTTGGCAAATTTCAGTAATAAGTAAAATTCAACTAAGAAGAGCACTGCATAGAAAATCACCAAGGTTATTATCGAAAAGACAACTTGTGATGCAGGTACGTTGGACGAAACCGCGTCTTTCGTCAACATGAGACCATTTACGATCCATGGTTGTCGACCGACTTCCGCAACGACCCATCCAAGAAGAATAGCAATCCAAGGTGTAGGCAGTAGCCAAAGGAACGCTCTATTAATCCACTTGTTGTCAACATATTTATCTTTTCTGTACAGATAAACACCCATCAGAGCTAATAGTATAAACATAATCCCAAGACCTGCCATGAACCTAAATGAATAATGAACCATAGGTATAATATCAATGAAGTCATCATACATTTCCTGCGACCAATCAGCTGTAGCATCATCGATTCCAATAATCTCACCTGTAGGATTATTCGTGTACATAATACTTCCCACAAATGGAATCGGGAGAGCGCTAATGCTATCTTCTTTAGACTTGCCAGGGATTTGAATCAAATACATTGGGACAGTATCTTCTGTTTCCCAGACAACTTCAAATATGGTTGCCTTTGCTGGTTGTACTTCAGCAATATATTGACCATAGAAGTGACCAATCATTGGTTGCATGAATGAGGTGATCAATAAAACGATCAAACCAATTTTAACTGAACGTTTAAAGAATTCAACATTTTGTTGTTTAAGCAGATGGTACGCGCTAACACCAAGCACAAAAAACGAACCTAACAAGAAAGCCGAGGTCAGCGTATGAACCATCATATAAAGAGCATATGGATTTAGTGTCAATGCTAAAAAGTCATTTAACAATACTTTTGAGCCATCCTCTGCCATTGTATATCCGACGGGATTTTGCATAAAACCATTTGCAGTAATAATCCATATTGCCGAAACCTGTGTTCCTATAAAGATCATAATGGCTGTTAGGGTACGTAACTTAGCTGATATCTTATGACGATAAAAAATCCAAATCCCTGCAAATGTACTTTCTAGGAAGAAAGCCATTAACGCTTCAAATGCTAACGGGGAACCGAAGATATCACCCATGAATTTTGAATACTCTGCCCAGTTAGTACCGAATTGAATTTCCATTGTAATTCCAGTTACGATACCGACAATAAAATTTATCGCAAATAAGTTCCCCCAGAAATTCGCTTGTTTTAAATACTTTTCATCTCCAGTTCGAAGATGCATAATCTCGAATATCACTGTGAATAAAATCAAACCAATGGATAACGGCACCATTAGGAAGTGAAATCCTACAGTGAATGCAAACTGTATGCGACTTAGAATTACAACTAAAGCGTCCATAATATTCTCCTCATATTTAAATATTTTGTTAACAACGTTATTGTAATTATACTTTACACTTAAGATGGAATCAATCTTTTCTGATAATTAATGTCACTTACTGCTCATGTTTTTTAACAACGTCTCCACATGAACAGCCAGTAGGTGAAGTACATGTACTTCCTGATGTTTTGCAAATGCCTTTTGCTTCTTTTCTTCTATCATTATAATAGCTGATCATTACATACGCTATTATTATAAAAACCAAAAAAATCAATACTGGGATCATCTCTACACCTCCTTACTTGAGTTTACCATGGATAAATCCATTTATTAATCAGATTATATGCTCACCATTTCTTTATCTAGAATACTACATCTCATACATACATAGATACAATGATTCCAACCATTATTCCAAGATGAAACCTTAATCCCACCTTACCAATCAGTCCCATCATTATTCCTTTATTTGTAGGTCTTTTTTCTATATTCCTAAACCCTATTATCTGTTTATATGGCAACAACAGTACCGTCAAAAAAAGACTTTCAAGAGGAAACAATCCATAAGCAACAAATAGACAAGTTAAACCTAAAAGGCTAAAACAATTGGCTATCCATAACCACTCTGCTTTCTTTATACCTATGATAATTGGTAACGTCCGTCGACCAACGGCTTCATCGGCTTCATGATCGCTTATGTTATTCGTTAACAGTATTGTTCCAATAAATATTGATGTTGGCAGAGCTACCATAAAAGTTTCTACATTAACATAACCAGATTGTATGAAAATCACAGTAGTCATTATCCCAAAGCCCATAGTCGAGCCTGCAACCAATTCTCCAAAAGGAGTATACGAAATAGGTTTTTGGCCTGCAGAATACTTATACATTATAAACACTGCAATCAATGCAATAATAAATATTGCGAAGTGATTCACAAAGGAATAATACAAAGCGATTACAATATCAATTGACAAAAAAGTGTAAATAATATGTTTGACTTGTTTAACGCTTACATCTCCTGACGCCAATGCTTTTTCATCAACTTTCAAGTCTCCATCCGCACCTCTTTTATGGTCGTAAAGATCGTTAATCATGTTTGTACAACTTTGCAAAAGAACTATCCCTATCATAATAACGACCATATCTACAATACTAAACTCATTATATCTATATAGGCTGTAAATCGATCCAAAGATAACAGGAATAAGCCCTGCTACAAGTGTCTTTAAATCCATAAGTTTAAACAACGTCTTCATTTGTATCTCCTTTGTATAATGAACACATAGTAAATATCTATATTATTTATATGCTGTCTCAATATTATCCTGCTATCTCAATAGTATATTCCATCTCTTTATTATCCTGCTGTCTCAATATTATATGCCATCTCTTTATTTTTCTGCTGTCATTTATCAAATCCATTTGACTACTTTAAATCGAATATAATCAATCACGCTAAACACTATATAGCCTATTGCTCCAAGCAATAATATGCCTGAATACATTTCTTCGTAGTCAAGTAACGACCAATGATTCATGATGAAATACCCCAACCCCTTATCCGTCGCATAAGTTTCTGCAAAAAACAGCACTGCTATACCAATTCCTACACTCGTTCTAAGTGCTGACAATGCATTAGGGAATATGGCCGGCAAAACGATGTGTTTATATAACTGACTTTTTGACAAGCGAAGTGTTCTCGCTGAAACGAATACATCTTCTCCGATATTAATAACCGAATCATATACAGACAGTACAATTTGAAAAAACAAAATCAACCATATAAGAATGATTTTAGAAACATCTCCAAGTCCAAATAATACAAAGATTATCGGTAACAACGCAGCCTTTGGTACTGGAAACAATATATAAACTATAGGTGCAAGAATTTTTTCGAGTGATTTATTCATTCCCATGGCAATACCTGTCAATAACCCCAATACAAGAGCAAATAAAACTGCAAAAAACAATCTATATAAGCTATATAAACTATGGAGAAGTAACTCACCGCTAAAAAGAAGCCGCCCTAAGGTTATAAGCGTAGCAACGGGTGCCGGAATCAGTCTGGGATCAACAAAAAGATGAAGCAGCTGCCAGACTACGAACATGAACAACAAACCAAGTCCCAAATGCTTTTTATTCATCCCTTCATCACCTTCCTAATCTTAAGACAAAGTTTATAGAATTCTATACTTTCACGGATATTTAATTCACCATATAGAGGATTTACTATCTCTTGAATAATTTTACCATCCTCCAAAACTAATATACGCTGACCTAAATAAACCGCTTCTTCGATATCATGGGTTACTGTGACGGTTGTCATGTCCCGTCGATCATATAACTCATGCAGGTTATCTTGAAATATTTCTTTTGTGATCATATCTAGAGACCCTGTCGGCTCATCCATCAACAGTACGTCCGGCGCTTGTATCATCGCTCTTGCAATCGCAACTCGTTGACGTTCTCCACCACTAATCTCATGAATATACTTGCCTTTTTGATCAAATATACCTAACTCCGTTAAAATCTCATCCGTACGCTTTGATTTTTCTTCTTTTGTCCCCGTCTCATTGATGATACCCAGTTGTACATTTGCTTCTACCTTCTTCCAAGGAAATAAGCCATCTTTTTGTAAGATAATTGAAGTGCCCCTACGAATGCCTTTAACTTCGATACCAAATATGCTAGCATTACCTTCGAAAGGAGTTATTAGCCCCGCGAGTACATGTAATAGTGAAGTCTTGCCACAACCCGACCTACCGACAATAGAAACTTTTTCTCCTTTATTAATGGCTATATTCAGTTTATCAATAGCTTTTTTATCCCCGTATTTAACTGTTAGATCATTGACTAATATCATTTACATCCACTCACTCTTCCGAAAAATTTGATGACTGAATACTGTTAAAATTCATTTCTATATCTAACAATTCTTTTTCTTTCATCCAAGTTACTATACTATTAAAGGTTTTCTCATCAACTGAATTCAATCCGTACTCTGCAACTGGTAGTTTATATAAATCTACTGTTTCTTCAGTTGCTAACGTATAGGTTACAAGAGCCTCTTTGTAGTCGTCATAACTTACAGATTGCATATATTCAACGGTTTTTATGTAACCTTCATAAAAGGCTTTAATTGATGCTTCCTTTTCATTCATATATGTTTCATCAAATACAAGAACAACTGGGTAGAACTCTTCTGATGCAGTGTTGAATACAAGTTGCCCACCTTTTTCTTCAATAATCCCCATAAAAGGCTGTGGAAAAACACCGTAGCTTAATTCACCACTTAATAAAGCGCCCATTCGATCAGGTACTGCTATGATATTTACCTTTTCAATTTTTTGGGTTATATACGTATCAACAATATACTCAGTAACTGTGTTATCAGCAATTCCGGTCTTAGGTAACATGACACTTTTCTTATTTACGTCAATCCCAGCCATTACTCCAAAATCCTCGTATTCTCTCGATGTCATTATAAAAGGAAATCCTTTTGCATTAAGGTTAACAGCACCCATAATGTCCGTCATAAATCCGTCAAGTTCTCCTGCCGTAGCCGCCGCATCACGATCTCTTGCAGATCTAAAAACTGTTAATTCAACCTCTATACCTGCATCTTTGAAGAATTCTTTTTCAATTCCTACTGCATAAATTGCGGCACTATAGGTTGGCATTGTTCCAAGTCTTAGCGTATCTGTTTCTTTATTACAACCTGAAACTACTCCGAGAAGCAGCATTAGCAATACAATGATTTTCATTATTTTTTTCATTTTTTCTTCATCTCCATAATAAATTCTAAAAGCATAAATAAACTGTCGCAATAAGGTGATGAATTTAATTCACTCAATAACTTTTTAGTTTTTACATAACTGTATTGTATGTCTGCCTCAGTAATATAGTTCATAGCATTAGAATCACCGTCAATCAGATCATCAACCATTTGATATGTAATTCCTAAATTCATGCCGATATTATACATTCTAGCAATCTCTAGTTCACTGCCACCTGCATATCTTGCCCCAAGCTCACAGGCTACAGCCATAAACTTGGCTGTTTTACCGCAGATCACCTGTAGATAATCTTCCTTTGATTCAACTTTATTGGCTTGTATCAGTTCAGCCATGCACATATCAAGTGCTAGGTTTGTAATTGGAAGAGTATACGCTTTTTCATAATTCATGGTTGCTTCCTTAAAAGCATAGGTAAACAAAGTATCCCCGGCAAGAACCGCAATTTTATTTCCAAATACCTGATTAACCGTTTTTTCTCCTCGACGTTCTAAATCTTCATCAACAATGTCATCATGAACCAGACTTGCACTGTGAAGCAGTTCTAATATTAATCCTAATCTATAAAGTTTTTCATCAAACTTATCCTTGTTACCTGCAATTGAACCAGCAGCTAACATGAGCAACGTAGGTCTTAAATATTTCCCTTTTCTCTTGAAAAATGTCTGAAAATTAATTCTCACTTTTTCGTTTTGCACTTTCATAATGAATATATCAATCAACTTATCAAAAGCTAAAATATCATCCTTAATTGGTACAATAATTTCTTCCATTGTCATAATCCATCTTCCTTTGAAAGTTAGTCAAGCGATAACATGTAAATAGCCTACTTATCTTATCACTCGTAGTAATATAATACGCCACCATAACTTGGTGGCGCAATATATACTTCTTAAAATTTATCACAATAAATGCGTTCAGATGGCATGCCGTTCCTTTCAAGAACTTTGAAACATGCATCAATCATTCCTGGTGATCCACAAAGATAAGCTTCATCATCTTCTAAGTTTTTACAGTATTCATCAACAATATTAGTTATCAGACCAATATCACCTGTCCAATTATCTTCAGGCAACGGTTCTGATAGGGCTGGGTAATACTGAAAGTTAGGGTATTCCTTTGATAATTCCTGAAATTCTTCTGTATAATATAAGTCTTTTTTGGTTCTTGCTCCAAAGAAATATTTAACTTTACGATCCATACCATGCTCTTTTAGATAAAAGAGGATAGACCGAATGGGTGCTTTACCTGATCCGCCTGCGATACAAACGATATCTCTACTCGAATGTTCATCTAAATAGAAATGACCAAAAGGTCCGAGGAGTCGAATCTTATCGCCGATTTCAAGAGCTTTGTGTACGTATGTTGTCGCTTTACCACTAGGAACCTGACGAATAATCAGTTCGACATAACTCGTCTCACCTGGATTTGATGCAATTGAATAAGCACGTTGAATTTCCAATCCCGGAACCTCCAATTGAGCATATTGCCCAGGTTTAAATGTAATGGATGTCGGCTCTATCAACTGAAACTTAACTAGTTTAATATCATGCGTTAACGGTGTCACCTCTGTCACTTCTGTTTTATATTCTTGAACTGAAAGAAGTTCCTCCGGTATGATGATTTTAATATCCTCTTTGACTTTGCACTGGCAAGCAAGACGGACATTTTTGGCAAGTTCTTCACTGTTCATAAAGGAAAGCTCTGTCGCAAGTATGTCTCCGCCACCTTCTTCAACAATGACTTTACAATGACCACAAGTAGCTTTTCCACCACAAGCAGATGGAATAAATATCTTCTGGGCTGATAATGCATTCAGTAGAGTTTCATCTCCCTTTAACGGAATTATCTTGCTGTCATTAATGATGATCTTCTTCTCTGAGTTGCCGCTTAGTAGATATCCTGCAAGTGCTAACACAACTGCAACGATCGTCAGAACAGCAACCAATATAATTGCAATATTCATTATATTACCTCTTTTCTTATTCTATAGGAAAGTCCTACTAAAATTTCATGGGTAGAAGCATCCCGTAAAATATCAAGGAAACTTTCCTGCCACGCTACGAAGTTTTGCTTGCGCAAAAATGCGGCGAAGACGCTCTTCTTGTTTAATCAATCGTTACTAAAAGTTAACCAAACCACCGAATCCAATAAATGCCAATGAAATAATACCAGCAATTACCATAACAATACCGGCTCCTTCAAGACCACTTGGAACCTTTCCATTCAGAGCAATTTTTTCTCTAATAGCCGCTATCAAGGTAATCGCTAGCGCCCATCCAAGGCCAGAACCAAACGAAAAGAAAACAGTTTCAAGAAAACCTAAAGCTCTGTTTACCGAAAAAAGCGAAACCGCAAGGACTGCACAGTTAACTGTAATCAGCGGTAAGAAAATTCCAAAAGCGTTATATAAACTTGGGATGAATTTATCAAGAAGCATCTCAAGCAGTTGAACTGTTGCTGCAATAGTAATAATGAACACTAATAAGCTAAGCGTTTCTGCATCATTATTCTTAAGGAAGCGATAAATCGGCCAGTTAATTGTACCTGTTATTGTAATAACGGCAACAACTGAAACTCCCATGCCTTTTGCTGTTTTTAAGTTTTTGGATATGGCAATCATAGGACACATACCCAAAATATAAGTAAGTGCAATATTATGTGTCAGTATTGATGCTAAAAATACAGTAATCATTCTTTCCATACTATGCACCCTCCTGATCTAATTTAGCTATGGTTCTCATTATCCACATGTATAGAGCCATGACGAAAAACGCTCCTGGTGCCATTGCCATAACCGTCCAATTTACCCAGCCCTCACCAACAACCCTAAATCCTAGAAGCGTACCAAATGCAAGGATCTCTCGAACTATTGATAAGACTATCAACGTAAAGGAATAACCTAATCCATTAGCAATTGCATCCAGTACCGAAAAATGCACCGGATTTTTAACTGCAAAAGCCTCTGAACGTCCCATAACAATACAATTTGTGATAATCAGACCTGTATAAGCTCCCAATTGTAAGCTTAGTTCGAAAAAGAAAGCCTGCAATATGAGCTGAAAAGCTATAACATAGGTGGAAATCAAAACCATATAGGTCACCATTCGCACTCTGCCAGGAATGAATTTCCGAATTAGAGATGTCGTTCCAGATGAGGCGATAAGCACAAAAGTAACACCAATACCCATACCTATCGCATTTTCCACTCGATTTGTTACCGCTAGTGCAGAACAAATTCCAAGGGCCATAGCATAAATAGGGTTATCTTTAAAAATACCTTTGCTTAATAGTTGATACCATTTCGTATAACGTACACGTATTAGTTTCATTACTCAAGGACCCCCTTCTTTTCTTGATAAGTTTTATTCAACATTAGTTGGAAAGATGAACTGGTAGCAGTTGCACCCGTAATCGCATCTACTTCAACATCAGATGTCATATTTGCATCTTTTTTAATTATAATTTCTGGGTCAAACTTCTTACCCTTGTACTTATCAAGATACCATCGTTCAGCTACAACTCCACCAAGTCCCGGTGTTTCTTCATTGTATGTAATCTGAATGCCCTTGATGGTAACATAATCAGGTTGAAGTGTTAAGAATCCTCGAATAGGTCCCCATAAACCTCTACCTTCAAACTCAAATCCTGCATTACCCTCCTTCGTATAATAGATCAGATAACCACCTTTTGTCTCTTCTCTGATTGTTTCATCATAAACTTTAAGTACCTCATCCACTTTATATGAGATTTCAAAAGCTTCTAAAATATTTGTTTTTAGTGCATATTCTTTATTGTCAGATATTGTTGCGCTAGTAAAGTTATCTGTTCCTACCAGAATCGCAGCTGCTATGATTCCCATAATAATAACAAAAACAATCATTTTTATTTGATCTTTCATATCTATACCCCCTAATCAGACAGTGGCTTGAACTTTGCATCAAGCACTGTTGAGTCAATAAGCGGTCCAAAAGCATTCATTAGAATAATACTGAACATAACACCTTCCGTATAACCCGAAAAACTTCTTATCATAACCGTCAACACACCAAGACCTATACCAAAGATAATCTTACCTTTATTGGTATATGGAGAAGATACAGGGTCCGTCGCCATGAAAAAGGCACCATATAACAACCCTCCGGTTAATATTTGATTAATAGGTGCATATACAGCCTCCGGCATGAGCGCATGGCCAATTGCCGCGAGAATAACAACTGTTGCAAGATAAGTGACCGGAATCCTCCAAGAACTGATTTTGGTTATAATCAATAGTATCCCGGCAATGATAATTCCAAGTCTAAAAGTTTCTCCAATAGTACCCGGTACTGCACCTAATAACAACTCTCTAACACTAAAGAGCATCGGCTCACCTGCTTTAAGGAAAACTAAAGGTGTAGCTGTTGTAATAGCATCCGGAATTGTACTAAAGTCCATTGTAAAGAAATGTCCTTTTGAAATCATTGGGTTTACCCAGTTAGAAGCCATTTGAAATGGGAATGCAATGGTAATGAATAAACGTCCGACTAAAGCCGGATTAAAGATATTCCTGCCCGTTCCACCAAACACTTCTTTACCGAAAAAAACACCAAACACAATACCCACTGCTAGCATCCATAATGGAATCGTAGGTGGTAATGTTAAAGGATAAATCATACATGTAACAAATATGCCTTCGTGAATTTCATCTTTTTTAAAGATAGCAAAAATCCACTCCGTTGTAATCCCAAATACATAGGATAATATAATCATCCAAAAGGCTTTTATTCCGTAATAATATACCGCCGATCCTGCTGATGGCAATAGTGCAATAACAGCAAAAATCATATAACGTTTAATATCCATAGCTTCTCGAATATGAGGTCCGCCTAAAGTGACTTCAGAGGATCCTTTTAGAAAGAAATCCATAGCATCCCAAGCAGGTTTAATGATTCGATTATCTTTAAGCTTATTCAACTGGCTCCACCTCCTTAACTTCTTGAACCATGTCACAATATGGAATGACATAGTCGTTATGAGAAATTCCATTTGCTTCTAGCATAACTTTTCCTCGTTTAATATCAGAGGAAATCTCAATTTTAGAAGGACAGACATAATCGCAAAGACCACATTCGATACAATTAAAAATCTTATACTCTGCAAGGCGTTTATTAATAATTTCCTTATCTACATGTTTATGAAGCAGATGCGGAATCAGTCCAACAGGACATACTTTTTGACAATAAGTGCATGATACGCAAGGACGTCTTTCACCATGAAGGTTTGTACCTGAAGTTTTTGCAGCTTTTGGTAATAAAGATGATAAAAAGGAATTACTAATTGAATCTGCGTTTTTACCTGCTCGAAGGAAAAACAGTATTTGTCTTTTTCGGTCTTCCGGCAAAGCAATCATCACCGAAGTATCAAAATCAACGATTTCATCTTCCTCAAACACATCTTGTGTAAGGACACTATTCTTAATAAGTCGAATCTCATGATCACTGAGATAAGCATCTTTTATCTCACGAACGGATGTACCAACAGGAACTTCAAGAATAACATTTTCTTTCCAACCTGTTCCAGATAGCGAGACATATGTCGTATCAATTTTCTTTTTTTCGTTCACTGCTTTATTAACGTGTATAACATCCATAACAGATAAAAACAATACACCAATATGAGCAGGTGCATAACCTACCGGATATCGATTTCCTAATATTGTTGGTATGGAAAGTTCTTTCAGATTAGCGGGATATTTAGCTGTTATCTTAGCAATATCAACCCATGTCAACATTTTTGTTTCTTGTGTTATCATCGCAATCAGTTCCTTCTGATTATTGCCAAGCACTAAGGTTATCTTAGCTTTATCATAACTGATATGGATGCTTTTTAGACCATCAATGAATTTTCTTTTATTATCTCCGCTAAGAATCGCTTCATTTGAAAGATTGTATGGTTCAACTTCTACTGTACTAACAACTATGTTTTTCACTTTAGAAGGTTCTATTGTTCCTTCTGTATTTACCCTAGCACTAACAGGAGCTTCAAACCCAGTACGTCCAAGTGTATCTAAGACATTCGCTGCATTTGCAACCCCATCAAGCTCTATGGCCACACTTACCACATCACCCGCTGGTTTAAATACTCTGATCTCTTTGGAAGGCTGACCTTCAAAGATTCCAAACTTATAACCACCGGCGAAAGATTTGTGAATCGCTTCCATAAACTGTCCTCCATCTTTTATTTAAGCACCCAATTTTCATTGACAAGTCAAGAATTTGTATATTGTACATTGTATATTATTCTATAACTGGTAGTAAAATAACGATACTTTCACAAGTAATAGTAACTATTACTTGTGTATCATTATTACCTAATAAATTGATTATAACAGATAAATTATTCATAAGCAATACACGTAGTTTAGTGAAATTTCCATTTTTATCTAGATAAAAAAAACATTTACAATAAATGTCAAATGCCTCTTTTATACTCCTGATTCACTTAACAACTAATCTCTTTTTGTAAGCGTTCAAACACATTATATTGTAACGACTTTTTCGCTTTCCATCATAATATTAACGATTTCAACCATATCGCTTCTTCTTCCGATTTTTAATTCCTCCTTCATTTCATAATGGTCTAAACATGTACCACAGGCGATGATTTCTACACCTGCTTCTTCAAGTCCATCTAGTGCATCTAAATGGACTGATGAACGATCTAGCAATTGTACGCCAGCGTTATACAACACGATCATATCCGGCTTTTCTCTTTTAGCCCACAATTTCTTTAAAAACGCTCTTATGAGAACCTGCCCTAATTCTTCCGGACCAGTTCCCATCGAATTCTTATTGATTATAATTACTTTCTTCATAATTTCCTCCTTTTTTAAGTCAAGCACCCTTTTATAAGCACTTATATTATTTTTCTTATTGGTTTTTCACCTGATCCAATGTTTCATTCACACTGTCAGTTTAGTGCAACATAACAACATAACCGGCATTACCATCAATTCTTATATGGTCTCCAGTTTTAATTCTTGTCGTTGCTTCTTCAACGCCTACAACAGCAGGTAGTCCATATTCTCTTGCTATGACACTGCCATGAGTCAGTTGACCGCCAATTTCCATCACAAGGCCTGAAGCGTTGATGAATAGTGGTGTCCATGAAGGGTCAGTATATGAGGCTACAAGTATTTCCCCTTTGGCTAATGATTCTTTGGCTGGGTCCTTAATAACTTTTGCAATTCCTTCAATCCTCTTTCGTCAATTCTTCCACTTTGGTACCACCATCCTTCTGTGGTATTATTGCCAGTCTCTTAAACGAAACGATTTTATCAACTATTTCAAATTTGATGCCCGATATCAGCTACTGTATCCGGGTCACCTCTTTTCGTTGTAAATTAGAGAACTTATCTTTGACTTAATTTTATCATATGTATAACCACCTGTGGAGAAAGGATTAAGTATTGAAAAGAGTCCAGATTAGCTCCGGACTCTTTTCAATACTTAATCTTATTCTTTTACTGAAACTCTTTTTTCTACTTTTGTAATCTTAAGCATCATTTCCATCGGACAAAATCCTGTAGTTCCTGACAAGAACAGCATAAACCCTACTAATGCAGTAAAGTATAAAAACTCTTTTGCAACAAATAATCCAAGTAACACGCTGGCAACAACAAACACCCCTGCTATCACTCTAATAATTGAACCTTTTCCATTTACTAAATACATAAATACTCCTTCCAAATCAAATTATATTATTTATATATAACAGTATTGTAATGTTAGAATACAATTATATAAACTGTTCGAATTAATCGCCTACACCGAAATCTGTGTTGGACCACAAAACATCACACTTTTGTTCATTCTCTAACCACTGATACTCTTTTTGAAACCACGATATTAGATTCTCATCCGCTTCAATCCTTGTTGTATTGTTTACAAACACATTAACAGTAAAATGATCAAAGTTTTCCATTGCAAGGCGAATATCTTCTTCAATCATTTTCCTATCTTGACCTTTTATTCCAACCATTAAACAAACTGAATCATAATACTTTTTAAGTTCCTTTATATCCTCATGGAAAAACCCTTTATTAAGCGTTTCTTCTCTAAACTCTTGATGAAAACTTTCAAGACCTGTTTTGACAATCGTTTTTATTTCAAAAAATTGTCTCATTTCATTTATTTTTTTGCGATACATCCAGTGTGCTTCAAAAAACAAAGTATGAATATTTTTTTGTTCTATAATATCTTTAATCATCTTAAGGGTTTTTTTGGGTAGTTCAAATATATTGCCAGAGTTGATCACCTCAAGAACGCCATATTTACCCGTTATGTTCAATAATACACTTTCATTGATTCTATGATTTAAAATCATGTCTTTAGAATTATCTTCAATGTAATCACAAAAAGAGCATTTTCCATATGCACATGGGCGTCCTTTTAACAATACAATTTCTCGTTTTGTCTTGTTCTTAATCTCGCTGTAACGATTCATTTTGTCACTATCCCTTTCGTCTTATGTCATGCATCATTCATCAAGCAATTTCTTCCTTCTTAATACATTATAACATCTGGCTATTTTTTATACATTATAACATTTGTATTTATTTAAACCTTCAGATTATAGTGCTATAGATTTGTTCGGCTTATGTCGCCATAAGGATAGATTCTCAGGTACTACAACGTAGGCCGCTCATCCCAGACCAATTTTCTAGTGAGCCACGAAACGCAGCAAACGCGTCTCGGCCTCGTAAGAAAATTTGGCCAGTGATTCAAAGTCCTACGTGGCAGTGCCTGAGAACTATCCGATATATCGCCATATGCCTCAGCTAAGAGATTAAAAGAAAAAAGCAAAGGACAAAGCAAAGGACACAA
>Ga0314774_1000504_pt1 | contig 30981 bp, 53 predicted proteins | sample MetaGCBIA2018_FD_204515 | JGI IMG/M metagenome (GOLD analysis project Ga0314774, IMG submission 204515) | Cryopeg brine microbial communities from Beaufort Sea near Barrow, Alaska, United States - CBIA 2018 | ecosystem: Environmental > Aquatic > Marine > Coastal | place: USA: Alaska | collected...
GCTATCTACTGTACTATAAGTAATTTCAGGTACTGAAATAGCCGATATAGCACCTGTTGCTATATAACTAAGTTCCAACGTCAACCCTGTAAACCCCGCTGCAAATGTTTTATCTGCTATAGTAAATGTGCCCTCAATTGGATCTGCACTTCCTAATAGACTTCCACTTACGCCTAGTTCGCCATCATTGTCATCAAAACTATCTACTTGCACCGCGATACTAAACTTTCTTGCTCTATAAGTTCCTTCAACTGTACCAGCTTGATCTAAGTCTACGATTAAATAATCTGTTTCTGTATCAGCTCCTGTTTTTTGCATTTCTCCAATATTACGAATATAAGTAATAGCTTTCTCGCTTACAATTTGGTCAGTATTAAAGCTTGTTGCCCATTCATAACCTATAATGGACTGCGTAGTACTCGATTGATTAATATACCTCTTAGAACTTGTTTGAGCCGATGGACTTTCGTTTAATTCCGTAAACCCTGCTCCCAATAACTCAAATGCCTCTGCTACTTTTAAATAATTCGCCTGTGTCTTGCGCTTGCGTATTGTCAATTTTCATTCCTCCTAATATTAATTAATTTTTAATTGTTGCATTCCATTTTTATAATTTAAGAATTTGAGTATAAATTTCTCTCTTTTCAATGAATAACATTTATACTTTGGGTACCATGTAAAAAAATCTTTTGCTGATTTTGTAGCATTACAATGTTGACAACTAGGTATTATATTGTTTGTCGTATACTCCCCACCTTTACTCAAAGCAAGAAAGTGTTCTTGCACTAGTGGCAACTTTTCCCCACAGTAAGCACATTTATAATCAAAATCTTTCTTAATTTGCTTCCATTGTAAAAGTGTTAACGTTATAGGAAGTTGTTTCTTCAATGCCCTCCTACGTTGTTCGTGTATCACGTGTTGTTCTGGGTTATCCCTTTGATATTGTTTTCTGTATTGTCTGTAATGTTCTGCATTGTCTTTTACATGCTGTCTATGATATTCTACTATATATTCCGCATTATCTATTCGGTACTGTCTAAAATATTCTATATTGTCCTTTCGATACTTAGCCATTTTAACTTCATTATCTTTTCGATATTCTGCTATTTTTTCTATATTGTTTTTTCTATATTGCTTTTGGTATTCTAGCATATTTTCTCTATTATCTTTACGATTTTGTTTTATACGTTCCGCGTTGTCTTTTCGATACTTCCTATAACGTTCTATTAGGTGTTCTTCATTATCTTTACTGTATTGTTTATTGTATTTTGAATCACAAGTTTTACAATTTGCGCGTAAACCCTTTTTACCATTTTTAGATTTGCGGAACATATCAATATTTAATTCCTCACCACATTTAGTACAAACTTTGGTTTCTATAACAATCACTTCCTTACTTATATTATACTACTAACTACATGTAGTTGCAAGTAGTTTATTTATATAGTATAATATATTTTGAGGTGATATTATGGGTGAAAGAGGTTTGAAAACTAGAACTCCAATATCTAATGCAATTGATACAAAATTATTCTTAAAACTAAAGGAATACTCTAAAGAAACATCAATACCTATTTCAAGATTATTAGATAAGGCGATAGAGTTATTCTTAAAGTCTACTGAAAAGTAGGCTTTTTAAATTCAGCCTTGTTTGAAATATTTCAGCCTCATCTCCACCTGGTATCTTGCTTGGTCCACGCTAACTGCAAATGCATAGCCTGGAGATAATACTTTAATTTCTTGACTTTCATAACCATCATCCAATACTGGGAAAATATCATTATTATTATTTTGTTCAATCCAATTTGCAAAGTCAAAATAAAATCCACTATTGCTAATATTTTGTAAAACATCAGCGCCATAGGGTTCCCTGGATGCAAATAAAAATTGAAACTGCCTAATGCTATCACCATTTACATATGTTTTAATTATTGGATTTACTGGGACTTCCTCTATTGAATACGCTGTTGCGAGCTCTTCCAAATAATCTACATTTACTTTTACAACACCATCTGCACCCTCAAACTCTTGCAGATAAGGACAAGTTCTTATATAATCTCTAATTGCTTGAATAACCATTTATGTCCTCCCGCCTACAAAATTTGCAATTGTCTCAACTATTTCGTCACCCTTTGCGGTCCACATTCTAGGCGCCCATTGTTTTCCGCGTAGCCCGCCGCTTGAGGTTCCCTGTCTTCCATTACCGGCGTTAGTGTAATACTGTCGCTTAGCGTAAGGGGCATTATAAGTTACATTAGTTGGGTTTATAGTAACCATCATATCTTTTAGACGTCCTGTGTCGTAGGGCGTATAGGCGTTCATAAATTTTGCACATTCTTTAGTAAATTCCACTTGAGCCCTACCATTTTGATTAAGATACCTTTTAAGTAAAATCTTTTGAGTTGGGTCCATTCTTACTCTTACATGGTTACTCATTATTTGCCCTCCACTTCGAAATGATCACTTAATTCTCGTGTAGACATTATATTTACTACATCATCATAATTATTTTCTAAATCAGTGAGCCTATAAGGTTTAATTCCTGTGATCTCAAAATTAATCTCACCTTTAACAATTTTATCTCCTACCGCTAAAGTAAAATAATTAGGTCTTTCAATATCAGATAACTTTCTAAAACTCTTAGGTGAAATATAATTTTCTGCTTTGTCCATAATTACCCTAATGGAATCAGCTAATAATAAACCAGTATCACTAATATTTGCGTTCCTAACACCATTCCAATTAACCCCTTTGATAACTGTTCTTTGATACATATCATAGCCACTAGCAAAATCATAATGCTTATTGTACAAAGTCACGTCGGCGTTCACAAACAACACCATTTTATCACCCCCATTTAATCACCCCATTGCCCTCACATATGGGAGCGGTAGCAACATTTTGATATTTGATGTAATAGCCCAAGCCTCAATGCCATCACTAAAGGTAACGCTCTGAACACCGTCTGACTTGGATTTTATACCTAAAGTTTTTAATAATTTAATTTCACTCGCATTTTCTATCAGTTCTTCAACAGCAATAGAATAAGTAGTCAAAACATAATCATCTGTATACTTCGCATTGGCACCTACATTTAAATAATTTTTAATTATAAGAATTGATTTCTGTTGTTCTTTACTAATCGCCATAAATACCCCTCCTCTATATAAATAAAAGGGGGATTTCCCCCTTTTATTAAGCTAATGTTATAGTCGCGATTCCCAATTCGTCTGCATGAGGAAAACTAGGAATTACAGTTGCTGCTGATTTAGTGAACTCTGCCACTGGATCTACACTCGTATAAGTTCCTACAAAAACATTTCCAACCATACTTGCAGTTTCCATGTTGCCATCACCAATTAATTTTACTTCTTCCGCAGTCAAACCATAAACGGTTTCTCCTAAAGTTGAACTTCCAAAGACACTTATGATGTTTTCAGGGAAATATCTTACAGTTGTGTAGCCTGTTGCATTTTCAACTTTGTACTTAGCCTCATTAACTAGTAAAATTGGTAGGTCAGATTGTGATAATAGATCATTCAATAGTGATAAAGTTACAAGCTTATCTGAATTGGTTCCAAATATTGCTTTTTTGATTGACGTAGTAGCACAAATTGCTTTTACAACTTTACGTGAAGTTAATGCTCTAGCAGGTCTACTTCCACACTCAGCCTCAACCGCAGTTGCTAAAGTTTCTAGGTCAATAAGTGGTGTAGCAGTTGTTGGCGCACTCCAATTAAAAGGTAATTTATTTCCGCTTGGTACGAGGTAGTCTATAGTAACTGCAACACCATTTTCATCTATTGCAACTTTACCTGATGAAACAACTTCCATTCTCATAGCTTCTGCTCTTACTCTTATACTTTCTTCCATTTTTTCAGCATCCTTATAAAGTTGAGCTAAAACAAATGCTAACTCAGCATCATTTCGTGGATTCTGAATTTTGATTAATTCTTTCTCAGTGATCTTAATTTGTCTTTTGATAAGAGCTAATGTTTGAATACCTTTTTCAATAGCTTCTCTACTAGCTAATTGTGTTTTAGTATCAAATGCGTGAACACTTGCTGATACTGGAAGACCACCTGAGCCTAATATCATATCAAACTCGATATCTTGGATTTTGCGCTCTGGGAACAGGGCTTCTCCTAGCATTGGTACAATAACTCTTTCCTTAAAATAATTTATTAATTCTAATGTGTTAAAAACTTCTACTAATTTTGGCATATTATTATTCCTCCTCTATTATCTAAATTTTACTTCTGGTAAAGCTGCTTTTAATAAAACTATTGCTGCATCTGCGAACCCGTCAATGACTCTGTCCGCTCTTAAATATCCTTCTACAACTAAAGAACCGGGCTCATCACCATAAGTCACATCAACAGTTTGATATAAAACTCCTACTGGAGTAGTTGTTAAAGTTTCACTTCCAGCAACACCGGTTTCAGTTACTACCGCCCCTGTAGCATCAATAAAACTACCTGCCACAACATATTTCTTTCCGTCTGCATCAGCTACTACACCAGCTGCTAATACTGTTCCTGAAAAACACACTAAGTTTGCTTCTGAAAATAATATTTCCATTTCGTTTGTGTAAGTTATTTTTTTAAACATTTAATATTCCTCCTTAATTACTTACTTGCCCAAGGATCACTTGGAGCAGCTTTGCCGCCATTATTTTGTTGAGCCATTGATGCACCAATTGAAATTTTTTCTCCACCTTTATCAATTCCACCAGGAACATAACTTGAGACTTTCATTCTCTCATTGACACTCGTTTCAAGACCTTTTGACCAATCAATTGCTAATATGTCTAAATTAGCTTTCGTAGTGTCTAAATCCTCACCTAAAAACTTATCAATAAAGCCTGCTGGTAACTTCTTTTCAGCGCCATACTTCATTGCCTCAGCTAACAAATCTTTTCTAGCAGATTGAGTTTTCATTGTTTCTAATTCTTTTTTCATTTCATTCATTTGTTTATCTTTTGGATCTTTAACTAAGTCAGGATACTTTGCCAACATGAATGGCTCAAGTTCCTTTTCTAAATTATTTTCCTTCCAAGTTGCTAAAGCTTTTACATAATGTTTATCATTTTCTCCATCTGCCCAAGCTTTAAAGTCCTTATCCGTTTTTATTTTACTTTTAAAAGTATCTAGTGTAGGTTCAGCACCTTTAAACTGTGTTTCAATATCAGTACCAACCAACTCAGTGTTAATATCCTCATCATCTTTTAAAGCTTTTATTTTTTCGATTAAATCTTTCTTTAACATATATTCCTCCTATCCCTCATACGCAAGACTGCCCATAAGACATGAATTTTTTTATTATTTTAATATAGTTGCACCCCTCATACGCAAAATGCCCATAAGACGAGCTTAAACAGTTTATAGTCGTATTAAGGACACATTCTAACGATTATCTTTAATTACATCGCTTTTAACAATTTCTATCTCATGACCCTCAAAAGTAATAGTTACCTCCGCAATATCAGTTGAAGTTTTAACTATTCTATAACTAGTCATATAGTCCACTTTTTTCCCATTTAAAAAAAATTCTGAATTACAACCTGCATTCCCATGTTCTACTATTTTGATTTTATTTTCTTCCATACACTGCTCCTTTATTTAAGACATAATAAAAAGCCTTAGTTTCCTAAGACTCCAATAGAGATTTATTAATTCATCAACCCGAAAGTTGGTGATTTCTGAACCCCAAAAAGAACTAACATTTTATGAGTTTTGGAATTGATATTACTTTTCCTCCACCTATTCCAACGCCATATATGTTTTATTACCTTCATATCAATAAAATCTCCTCAATATTTTTTATAATAAAAAGCCTTAGTTTCCTAAGACTCTAATTCTGACTTTGAACCCAAAAATATAGGTGGATGAGTTTTACCCATACATACAAAATATATTTTTCCGGTTTCTTTTACTCTTTCTAATTCCTTTTCAGATAATTCCCAGCAACTTTCAACCGCACAGGATCCATCTGTATATTTCAGTCTAGTTATCGGTAAATCAATTACATTTTCGCTACCTTCAGGAGCTTTTAGAGTTGAATTAGTAAATTCCGTTTTGACTGGTTTCATAAGTACCTCCTATAAATTATTTAATTGGTCTTTTAACTCTTGTAGATGCTCTCTTAATACATTTAAAACTTTATCCTTTACTTCCGTATTCATATGATATTCAGCTTCATCATAAACACCATAAGCGATAGATTTAAATATATATTTAGAGCTTTCCTTTATTAGTTTACCTTCCCAAACCTTTTCAGCTATACTGATAAATAAATCTAGCTCTCTTATAGCTTTATTTATAATATTGGCTTTAATTAATTCTTTACTAGTCATATAAATTAGCCTCCAAGTCATAATTAATATCATATTTATTTAACTATAGTATTAAACCCACGACCATTTCAACACAAAATTCGCCACTAATATACCTATCTTTAAATTCTATAAATTGTGGTTCCGTATTTCCACCATATCCATACAACCTATGAAATAATACATGTATGTCACGTCTTATTATTATTCCATTATTCACATCAAGCCGTCCCTCTTCGCAAGAATTATAAGCCTCTAAGTGATGAACCGCTAATTTGCTTTTAACTTTACATCCACTTATTTGACATGTATATAAATCTCTTTCATACACTTTTCGCACCCATGGTCTATATCCCGCAGCATTGGAATGTCTCCCAAGGAGCCTTCTTTCTTCTGACGTCAACTCAAAATTATACATAGGATTTAATTTCCCTAGTTTACTTTTGCTTGATTTTTCCCTATATTCATCGGTCTGCATTATTTTTATAAGCTTGGCTCTGTTTTCTTTAGAATTCATAATCGGAATAGATTTTTCTATTATAATTCGTCTTCTTGATTCACGTTTCTCGCCTACATATTGCGCCTTGATTGCCTCACCACCATGTCTTATCGGTAAATTGAAAATGTTAAAATATTTTCGTATTGTTTTAGCATTTCCTTCATGAGTGTAAAGTATCACTGAAATTTCGCGCATAGTCTTTTGTTGAACTACATATAATTCATACAAACAATTTTTAAGAGAAACCGAGTATTTTTCTAGGCTATAGCCGTTATTTATAAAATATTCTGTTATGTGTTTACTTTTTCTTATTGTAATCCCTTCGCTTATCTTCATACCCTCACCCCTCATATATATTATAACATAAACTTACGTAAGTTGCAATAAGTTTAATCATATAGTATAATACTTTCGAGGTGATTATAAATGAGCGATTTAAAAAACCGTGTAAGATATACAAACTCGGTAGACATTGAGATACTCGAAACTTTCAAGGAAATATCAACTAACACAAAAATTCCACAATCAAAACTTCTTGATGAAGCAATACTTGATTTAATAACTAAATATGGATTAAAAAAGTCTACTGAAAAGTAGACTTTTACTCAACAATGTCAAAATAACATTTGCAGAGAGGGTGCCGAGGTAGGCTTGGTTCTTCCCCTAAATCATATATTCTTTCATGGTCTGTCATACATATAGAACAAGTACGTTCTAAGGTCGCTAAGTACCTTATTTTTTTTACATTTGTTTCTTTGCAGAACCTCTTGAATGATTCATCGTGACATCTATTAACTTCGGTTTCTACAAGTCTTTTAGCATTATAGGCATTGGTATTATAAGTTTTTTCAATGTTTCTTTTAATTTGATTAACATTTACTTTGCCATTAAGGAAATTATTAACTTGTTTATGGAGATGCTTAGCAACATCAGATTCATTTGTCCATACTCTGCTGCTAAAATGTTTTCCTTTGAAATTATTATCTATAATGTCTTTAACATCCTTAAGTCCTACATTGTAACTATAAAAATCAAAAGTCTTATTTATTGTAGATGCTAGCATTTCTTCTATAACTCTATTTTGCGTAGCCCCTTGCCCCTGTGCACCGACTGTAACCATCTTAGACAACCTATTGTACTCTTTCTTTTTATCTGCCTTAGAAAGCTTCATAAGGTCATTTAAAATGGTATAGGCAAGCATTATACTGGCTAATTGTTTTAATAATTCATCTCTATTATTCTTTTGCTCTTTATAAACCTCTTTTATCTGTTTATCAGCTTCATTATATAAACTTTCAATGAAATCCTGTTCTTCTTTATCGGTATAATCACTCATTAGCAGTCACAGTGTCTAAATTAATATCTGGTATCTCAGCATCCTGTTCTTTTTTAACTTTTTCGGCTTCAGTAACTTTATTATTAATAAAACTGAATAATCCTCTAGCAGTATCTTTGGAAATAATTCCTTCAGGTACCTGAGCCAGCATTTGAGCTGTTCCTAAATCATCCATAGGGATATTAGGTGTATAAAGGGCTTTTATATCTTTATAATCATAATTTTTATTTTTCTTAAGATTTAAATACATGCACAGGAATCTCATTCTATTTTTAACTATGTTTTTATGTGCCTTTTCTTCTAAATCACATTTGTTCTCCAAGGCTATGAGCCTTGAACGAAGGGCAACGCCCGATAAATTACTAACCATACCTTCATTATGATTTATATGACAGCTAATTTGGTACATTGTATCCACATAACGATCTAATGTATTTTGGATGAAGCTATCATTGATATTTTTAATAAGCCATTGGATTGTACTATCCTTATCTTTAGTTTGTAATACTCCTAACTGTTTCATTTCTGGAATATCCTCTTTAGGTATTTCACAACCTGTGAATACCATATAAGCACTTCTAAAATCGCTTATTTCATTTCCAATATCACTAAAATTAGTTTCAAAGGCATCCTGAAGACCTTTTATATCACCATATAAACTATCATGATATTCTTCAAAGGTTAATACTCCAACACTCACTGGAACCTCTCCAAATATATTCACAGTAGGATTTTCTATTTCATTAAATTTGCTATCAAAATGATAAATGTGACTATCCGTATACACATCTATATATTGATTAAATGTATCAAAATCATTTTTAAATGCATGAATAAAAAATAAAACTTTGCCTGAAGCGTCAGCATAAGCGTAACCATCAGTAGGTTTAATAATTTTACTGCAAAAATCAGCGTTTTCATCTAAGTAATAGATTTCATATACCTTGGTAAATACTAACAAATATTTCATTAGGTCCGTATCATGTAATTCATCCCAGTGTGCAGTGTAGTATTCAATATCCTTAACTATATCACTGTTATCGCTCTTGGACTCATACGTTATATTATTTGAAATCGTATACGAAACTTCTTCCTTGATAAATTTTTTTATATAGTTTGCATTTATTTTAATATTTGACCTTTCGGTAATAAACTTATATTTTCGCATGGCATCGGTATCCCCAAGGTAGTACCGATACATCTTTTCGTATATATAACGGTTTGCATTATAATTGCCATATATTTTTTTAACTAATGCTAAATGCTCTGGATTATATAGATTTAGTCCAGTTTGTTTTTTAAATAGCTTTTTTATTAATTCGCTAATATTCAAATTTTGTCCACCTCCTTATAATCCGAATAATCTTCGGTCCATTATTGTTACAACACTTACTATTTTTATAGTTTGTACATCTATTGTGAATTGGGCTACTGAATCTATGGCGTCATCATGAGCAGTATTTTTTTGACCGCTAAAATCTAGTATCTGTTCTGTGAATCGTTTATCCTCTTCATTGAAAATTATTTGCCCTGTATTAATTGGATCAATCACAGTAGCCACTTTTTCATCTTTATTTTTTGACTGCATTTTATTTAAGAATGTAATATTTCTATTTTTCAATTCATCATCTTTGGATAATAACTCCTGAATCTTTAATATATCAGTACCCATATACAAGTTTTTTTCTATACTTACATGAGTTATGTCTTTATACTGTCTTATTAACTCAATTATTTTTTTACATAAGTCTATAAATCCAAGTTTAAACAGGACTCCTTTTCTTATATATGTAAATCCATTAAAATCACATGTGCTACCAACTAAAATAGAAGAATAATCTGATTTATCATTTGTACTGGATGCAGGATCGCATTGAAGCATAGTCTTAGTAAATACATGATTTTCTATATCCTCAACACTCTGGGTACGAACACCTTTAAACCACTTATTACCAACATTTTGACAATCACACATTAACTCTTGCATAAATGCGGTTCTTTTACTGAAAAACTTTTGCGCTAAAATATCACATTCGTATTTCTCCCAAATTGTAGTGAATATCATTTCATTTTTATATTTTGTATAATATTCTTTTAGCATTATATCTTTATCTTCTTTATCAATCCTGTCATTGAATAATAAAGTTTTATAATGCTGCCAATATACATTATTATCAAAATATTCATCTACTTCAAAATCAACTACTCGCCTATGAAATACTTTAAAGGTTACATCCTTAGAAATTGTGTTAATCATATCAGTGGAGCTAAGTGGGGTCCCTATTACTAAAAACTTACTAGCTGATTTAATTTTAATACCATCACGAACAACTTCAGTATCTCCAACTTCAGCAATTTCCTTATAAAACTTATTTAATACTTTTTCCTTTGCTGCATCATTTAAAATATCATCTTCACTAATTACATCATCTAAAATTATACAAGCTGGTCGAACTATTCCATTTGCTGATCCATAAGTAGTACCACGGACAGAAGATCCCCAGGAGAAAGCCTGTATTTTAGTATTATTGGTTAATTCTAATTCTTGCTTATTTACAGTACGGTCACGCTTATCAAAGAACTTCCCAAACGCTTTAACAATATAAGGATTTTCTAGCATTTTTTTAGTATCAGCTATAAATTGTACCGCGTCATTTTCCTTATTACCTATTACAATTGTATAACCGCTCATATTATAAGCGTGTAGCCAACATGATAGTGCTTTATTTATTATAGTTGATTTAGAAACTCCACGAGGTAAAATAAATTCTTCCTTGTCCCAGAGATCTTCTACAAACATCTTTTGTAATTCATGCCATATTTCTAAATGTACTGGTGCCAAATTTCTAGCAGTATTATTTTCTTTAGGTACAAAAGTGTTTTGCAAGAAGTATAAACAGAAATACTTAAAATCTCGTTTCCCTAAACTCCAACTAATCCCATGGAAAGAGAATAAAGTATCTTTATATTTCATCATTAATTCTTTTGATTTTTCAGAACCATATAATTTAACTAAATGTATATATAATAATTTACGATTTTGTTTACCCTCATCCATAAACTCACTTCCTTTGTATAAGAAAAACTATTCTCACCTTATTTAATTGGTAATAGGCAGAACCCTTATATAATTAAAACAATTGTACTCTTGCTAGTTATATGTTATTCACTTGCTAGGGTTAACTATTTATTACCCCACCTATTTTTTTTGAAGCCTAAAAAATGTTGCAAAAATTCCTATCGCTAGATGACGGCATCCAAAAATTCCCAATAATAGAATGCCACCCCTATTCTATTATCAAACGATTATCAAATGCGATGTCGTGAAATGAAACTTTCACGACATTTGTATATACTCTAAACCCATTGCCTTGGTTAATCTTCTATTATTAGCGACATTATTAATATAAAACGTACCTATTCTCAATTAGATTACTCATTATCTAGCTCATCCATCTCAGCTTCCAGTACGTCAACTGGTACATCATCTTTAGTATCTCTACCATCTGATAACTCTATCTTAGTGGCATTGCTGACTAACTTATCCAGTATCTTAGCACATGCATCAAGACGAACTTTCTCACTACTGGCATGGTCTCTTAGCTTTATCAATGCCTTTAAGGACTTAGGACCCTCAGCCTTTATATTGGCTAGTGTCTGAGATAAATACTCTTGTCCAAGCGTCTCTACTCTTGCCACCATTTCTGGCAATTCCTTCCATGTATATATAGTTGATCTAGGAACATCCGATTCTTTAGCAACCTCAGTAATTGGAATACCCGTTGCCATTAACTCACATACTTTCATTTGTCTATCAGTTAACACAATACCACCTCCCTCTTATTGGACACATAATAAAAAGAGCACTAGGATGTACACCTGTGCTCTTCATGTGCTTAATAATTCTAACTGATATCATAATATCATACTTCTTGCCCCCATTACTGCAAACTTTTGTATAATGTATTACATTCTCAATCCTCTTTCCATCGCAAATAATTGCCTTGCTTGTCTTAGCCAGTAATATATTGATCTCTCAGATGCAGGTATAAACATTTGTGCTGAGAGAACTTTTGTTTTGATATCTTCTAATTGATCTTCTGGATTTTTAAAATAAACACATTCTATTGCTTGTATAATATCATGTCTTCTTTTTACTCCTAGCTCTGCAAGTGTTAGTTCTACTGCTTCCATATCCCTTACTTCTGCAATTTTATCATCAACAGCTCTTTCTGCTGCTATTACTGCGGCTTCAGTCGGTTTGGATACGCCTACAGATCCTTCACTCTTTCTTATATTATCTAAAGCATTATCATATATTTTCTTTTTATATTCTTCGGCTGATTTTCCATTTAAAGCGTAGAATCTAAATGCAGCTGTTGCATAATCTCTTAAATAGTCTCTCAAGTTATCACTCCTTAGTTATTCTAACTTTTCAATACGTTCCTGCATTATTTTCTTTTCAGCTTCTAATTTAGCTTTCATAGCCCATTTTTTATTAAATACAGCATTTCTGATATCTATATTAATCTGATCTATTCTGCCCAGATATACGTCCTTCCAATCTATTTTCATATAATTACACCTCTTTTTATATATTTACTATTAAAACATTACACTTTTGAAAATGCACTCTAGCCTTTGACACCACTTACTTTGAAGGTGTTTTTAGTGTTTTTACACATTACACTTTTTTAAAAAAGTGTAATACCTCTTAACCTTGTTATACCAACGTGTTCAGAAAAATTATTACACTTATTACACTTTTACACTTTTTTTCAACTAACACTAATAATGTGTGCGTGTGCGTGTGTGTGTGTGCGCGTACATGTGTATATATATATATTAATAAAAGTGTAATACTGTAATAATATATATATATAAGAGAACAAACCTTGCCATATCAACACTTCGCAAACATTACACTTTTTTTATAAAAGTGTAATAATTCGCAAAAAAGTGTAATAATCGCTTAAAAGTGTAATAGTATATATTTACCATATATAATTTTTAACTATATTCAATGAATTTTAAATCAGGTCCTATTTTAGATATTTCGCCGTCACCATCTGTCATGTCCATTAAAATAACCTCAGTTTCGCCATCCTTATATTGAATTAGAGAAAGGCATACTATTTTGTTTTTAATTATTTCTGTTTCATCTTTATATATTGCACACATATTGTTAGGTGCTGGTATTATTTGCACTATTTTATAGTCCATCTGATTTCACTCCCTTTGATTTATTAGCAATTTCTTTTTTAATTGATTCTTTGAATGGAATTATATTATCTGAGTCAGTAACATCTTCAACATCTTGAGAAATTATGGAGCTTACATCAAGGTTTCTAAATCTTTCAACATCGCAAGTGTCATATCTAATTAATTTTACTAATGTTTTACTGTATATAGATTTATTTCCCTTGCCTGTAATGTATCCTGCTTTCATTGCTTGTTTCCTAAAATCTTTAAGCTCTAGCGGTACCCAGTTACTATTTACAGATCTAACATATTCATTGATTTGGTTTAACATTTCTGAGCTTTTTATAAATAGCCCCTCACTGCTACGTATTATTACATTTTCTACATCTCTTGCCCTACTATCTTCAATCATACTATTGTATTGTATAAGCATCATTTCCACCTGTGAGGAAGCTTCATCTTTATTATCCAAAACTTCTTCTCTAATGTTTTTTACAATTACCTCAGTATAGTTGGAAATTTGTTTCAAGTTTAATTTTGCAAGCAATAAGTTGAATATCTCAATTCCTGAGCAAATATTTATGCAAGTATTGAGAGGTCTATCCTTCATTTTCCCTATACCTTTAGCTACATTATCTCTAATTATTTGATAATCTTCAGAAGAAAGCTCTAAGACTGTATTAATAAGACTCCTACCTAATTTATTTAATTTATCTTCATTTTCAGTTAACCATTTCATACTTGCTATATGTTTCGCATCCCTTTCTATTTTGGACAAATAAACTATACAGGATCTTTCTATTAAAGGTTTTTCAGCATTAGGATAAGATTCTTCTCCAGCTAATACTAATGGCCTATTTAATTGAAAATTCCTATTTTTAAAGCTTTTATCACTCCTGGATACTGTTGATCTATCATAAAGGTTTCTTAAAGTTTCTGATAATTTTAGATTTTTGAATTTGTCTAAGCTGCTGGGTTTATATTCATCAAACAATATAGGATAATTCCCATCTGATAAGTTTTTTATTAGCGCAAATGGTGTAATTAATCCCACACTTTTAATATCATTTTTAGGATAATTGAATATAGGAGCTATTACATTTTCTAATATCGTACTTTTACCTGAACCACTTTCACCAACCATATTCAAATGATGATTTTTTATTTTCAAAGCTACCATTTGCTCTGTCATTAAGAAACTTGCGAGTGATCCTATAATGGAGAATGTTTTGCCAAAGGTTGCAAATGTGAATAGATTTTTCATTATTTCTTTCATTTCCACTGGAGTTATTTCTTCAACTTTCGCGATATTAACCTCTGTTCCTTCATCACTTTTTATTGATGTATTAATTTTATTTTTTGTTACTGCTCCATCATTGGTTACTAGCATTCTCACATTGCCCTTATTGACGAATTTTACACCTGTGTGGCGTTCTTCTAGGTCAATTGCAAAATAGCTATTAATCCATGTTTTTAAAGTTGTAAGGTCCGCAATGGTGCCAGTAAATGATAAATCTAATGAACCTAAAAACCCTTTAAATGCTTTTACATCATCAAATACAGTTACTACGTCAATCCTCTCCACTGTGGCACCTGTTGGAGACTTTAAAACTATTTTTACACCCTCTTGCCCCTTATCAACAAAATCTATCCTAGTGGCCTCTAATAGAGTAAAATTTGATATATATGTTTTGGTAAAGCTGTTATCTTCACCTTTTTCTTTTACATATTTGTAGATACCAGCAAAATCTTGTTGAAGATCATATTTATTTTTTAAATCTAAACTTCTTTTAAACGCTTGATATAAATTGTTTTTAGTATGTCCACTTTCTAGCCAATCCGTAACGTCTTTATTGTCTCCTAAGCTCTTGATCCCCTGAAAGTTTATTACTTTAAATACTTGTGATTCTTCTAGTAGCACATATTTAATTTTTTCAATGTATGCAGCTCCTGCGATGCCAGTATCACCACAAATGAATATCTTGGCACCATACAGGATGGAAAAATCTTTAATACCCTTACAGCTAGTAGCAACATAATTTTTATTTTTAAGTATTGAGTTTAGCGAATTGCTGTCCTTTTCTCCTTCTGTTATTATTATTGTTTTATTATCCTTAATTGCATTATATAGATTATACAGATTGTAGAATACTTCTTCACCATTTCGCTTATTTTTAACTTTATTATCAACATCTACATGATAATAAGATAAAGATTTCTTGCCATCTGGAGCTTTGAATTTAGCTTTATAGTATAGTGGTTTGTTTTCCTTATCTACGAAGCTAAATAATCCTAATAGCTCTAAGCCCTTTCTATGATCCATCGTTTTAATTTCCCATTCAATATATCCTTTAACCTTGTCTATTTCCTTTTCCTGTATAGTTTTTTCTAAAGGGATTCCCAAATATTCTCTAGCCTGGGGATAATCCATATTTTTAGTTTTCATAATAAAGTCGACTGCATCACCATCTTCGCCGCAACCATAGCATTTATATCTTTCTTTATTCGCATCACTTAAAAACTTCACCTTTAGACTAGGCGTTTTATCTGCATGAAAAGGACAACTTATCATTCCACTTCGATTGAATCTATCCCCGGTCTCAGATTCTATTAATGATTTTAAGTTTATATCGTTAATTTCTATTTTTCTCACATCCTTTGTCACATTATCCTCAATTGCTGAATACCATTCTTATAATTTAAATATTCTAGTATTGTTTTTTCTCTTTTCTTTGAATAATTTCTAAATTTCGGATACCAATCAAAGAAGTCTTTTGCTCCCTTTGAACAATTGCAACTTTGACAACTTGGGATTATGTTATTGTGGGTATACTCTCCACCTTTAGCGACTGGTATGAAATGCTCTTGTTGTAATGTTAGTTCTTTCCCACAGTAAGCACATTTGCTTTTAAATTGTAACTTTATTTCTTCCCATTGTTTGAGAGTTAATGTGTTAGGTAATAGAAGCTTTCTCGCTATACGTTTTTGAGTATATATATTGCATTTTTCTACGTTGTTCTTCTTATATTTTCTGCGACTTTCTCTTATTTTCTCTGGATTTTCTTCTCTATATTTTCTACAGATATAATTTATCTTTTCAATGTTTTCTTCTCTATATTTTTTCCCATTTTCGCTTATTTTTTCTTTATTTTCTACACGATATTTTTTACAATATTTTAATATTTTGCTTTTATTTCTTTCGGAGTACCTTTTACTGTATGCGCTCCTCTTATCGCTATTATTTTGTCGATATTTTTCGTTACGCTCAGTTATCTGCTCTTTATTTTCTTTATAATAATTACTTTTATGTTCCGATATGCTTTCCTTGTGGCTTTCACAATATCTTTTGCTACGTACATTGGCTTTATCTCTGTTATTTTTGTTGTACTCTTTTACATGCTCCGATAATTTCTCTTTATTTTTCTCACGATATTCTCTATCGATTGTCGCCTTGCATTGTTTGCACTCACCTCTAAATCCATCTTTATTGGTTTTAGCTTTTCCAAAATATTCTATTGTTAATGGTAATTCCTTACCACATTTAATACATTTTTTAACTTCCATTCAAAATCACATCCTCATATATATTATACCATACTTTAGAATACTTTTAAATACTTTGTAGCATAATATAATAATATATGTTATACTAATTTGGAGGTGATATCATGAAAAAAATTAAAACATCTATTAGTATGGATGAGGATATTTATGATAAAATTAAGACTATTGGAGAAAAGGAAGATAGAAGTTTCAGCCAACAATTAAACAAAATAGCTAAAGATTATCTGAAAGAGAAGGAATAAAACCCTCTCTTTTTTTATTCGTAAATATTACCTATAACTTCTATACCCTCTATACTGCTATCTATTGCCCAACCTATAGCAGTAAAATCATAATCACAACCATTAACATCAATTCCAAATGCACCATCTCCATATTTAACTGTTGAAGTGTATTCATCATCCTCATTACCTAAGCATTTAACGATATCACCATCATATATTTCTATACCTTTATCATCTGTAGACCCTGTGTATTGCATTAATATATGTCTATCAGTTTCCTCATTATTAAAACTATTTCTTTCTCCATAAAAAGCATTACCATTTTCTCTAGGTGCATCAATAGGTCTTTCACACTGTACCCACCAGTCACTAAAATCTAAACAAGTAACCTTAAACATTTTCTTTAATTCTTTGTCCCACGCTCTAAATTTAATTTTCATAATATCCTCCTAATTTGGTATATTTACTTCTATATTCCTAGATTTTTTATTACTTATAAACTCTTCAATAACTCTTATAGGCATTTCAGCAACTTCATCATTTATTTTTACCAATATCATTTCTTGACCATAATAGTCTTTGCTTTCTCTTTCCATACTGAATACAGTTCCATCCTTTCTAAATTCTTTACACTGTATGATGTTTCTAGCTTTAAGACCGTTCATTTTATGTGCTTTACACCAACCATTATTATTATATTTACAATCTTCACATAGATATTTACTCATTATTTATTCCCCCTCACATCTTGTATCCCATTTTCAATGCTTTATAATATACCATTACTAAGCCACATACGTCATATCTTGCATCATGAAAGGAAATGGCATCACTATTTCCATAAAGCCTCTGTAATCCCTTATTAAAGCCCTTGCTATTACTGTCTATTCCTAAGAAATTCATAGTTTCTTCAAGTTTGGGCCATTTATATTTTCCATACTTGCCTTTGAGTTTTACTATGTTTTCAAAATACTTCATTGTACAAAAGCTATCACTAATTTCAAATGCATATCCCGCTCTTTCAATCTCAGTTTTTACAAAATCGATATCAAACTTTGCATTATGAGCGATGAATATTCCATCTTTTAAATCGTCTACGACCTCACCAGCAATATCTTTAAATGTTTTTCCGTTTGATAATATTTTAAGCTTGTCTACGGAAAACCCATGGACTTTTTCAGCGCCTGGATTAATATAATCGCATGCAAGGAAGAAGTTTTTAGCTACTTCTACCTTATCATCTACAGTAATAGTGTAAGTCAATTGGCATATCTGTCCTGGCTTAAATCCACTTGTTTCAGTATCGATAAACAGTTTTTTCAAAATCAAACCTCCTTTTTTATGACTTCTAGCCAGTCTTCTATGATGTACAGTCTTCTTTTCAATGTATCTCTGCACTCGCATTCTTGCTGTAATCTCATATTGGCAGCACTTCTTCTTTTTTTTGTTGTGTTATCTATTGTTAACTTTCGTGTAGATTCTGAAACAATTTTTACTTTGTTTTCTTGTCTTATTAATTGCTTTTCTATAACAATTTTAGCAATCATTAATATATTTCTTTTTTCTATGTGTTCAGGAATGTCTTCATAATCTCGCCAACCATCAAAGTATGACATTACTTGCTAACCTCTACTAATTCATAATCATCAATGTCATTTTTGTTTAATGGATGTATATACTCAACGGTTCCCCATGCTCTGCGGTTAATTTCTTTCACAAACTTTCTTTCTCCGAAATCTTCAACATTTGTTATTAGGTTTATTCCATCCCTTGGCAATGCGCCGGGTCCAGGACCTCTCTGTGTTAACCAATATTTACTCATAAATTACCTCCATTAAGAAATTTTTCTAAATTCATGTTTGATATTTTCTTTACTTGTCTTCGCATAAATCTGAGTAGTTGCTACTGTGGTATGACCCATTAGCTCCTGTAAAATGTGTATTGGCATACCAGCATTAATGCAATGTGTTGCCATACTGTGCCTAAAAATATGGGGGAAAATATCAACTGATAGCCCACTTCTAATTTTTATCGTTTTTATTTCTCTTTGAATACTCCTTTTTCCTAGCCTATTGATTGGACCTTTAGATGTTATAAACAGTGCTTCGCAATCACCTCTTCGGGACAGTAGATACCTTTTCATTAATACTTTTGCTTTGACACTAAAACAAACTTCTCGTTCTTTATTCCCTTTGCCAATAACTAGGAGTGTCCGTTCGTGCCAATTTATATGAGCCACATCAACATTTTTACATTCACTTAGACGGCATCCTGTTGAATAAATAAATTCAGTGATGGCTTTCTCTCTATCTGTTATACAAGATTGCCTGAATATCTCTACATTTTCTTCTGAGAGTGGCTTTCTCTCTCTAATTGGTTCTTTGGTAGCCTTTAGCTTAATTGCTGGATTTTTAGGAATATATTCTTCTTCGTGCAACCATTTAAAAAATGATCTTAATGTACACATTACTGTATTTGTGGAATTTGATTTTAATTTTTTACATCTTTGCGCCAGATACATTCTTAGATCCATGGTGTCTATCGAAGCTATTGGCTTTATGAGATGACCTGCAAACTTAATTAGTTCACTTTTATAATTCTTTAAGGTCTCTACACTTAAACCGTCTAACTTTTTACAAGCTAAGTAAATTATTATTCTATCTTCCATGTCACTAGCTACTAATGCATTTTCCTGAGGAACTACATCATATTTATATAGGACTTCTTCTGCTATTGATCTAACCTTTAGTTGATTAATATTTGGAAATTCTAATGTTAACTTACCAACTAATCTGATTATAATTTCATTGTTTGTAATACTCATCTTTTGTGTGCCTCCTAATTTTTTATTTGTTTTTTAGGAGACACATGATACAATACTCATATACTCCTATATGGAATTTAAGAGCTGAGGTTGTCGAGACTAGCAGCTCTTTTTAATTTTCATTTTCTTATTTTATATTTTTTATGAGAATTAACTAATCCTCTCTTACCTTGTCAGCAAATAATGTAACCGCAATTGGTGCATTGTCTGTTGTTGTATATAATACAATTGCACTGTGGACATATCATTGTTTAAAACCTCCCATTGTTATGTCGTCCTGTTTTTGAAGTGTGCAACTAAAACTGTGAATAAATTAATTCTTTTACTTTATCTTCTATCATTATTACGGCTAATTTATAAGCTATTTCTTCTCTATCATTTTCAGCACTTACATATATTTTAGTAGGAGTATGCTCAATTTCTACAATTTTAGTTATAAAAGTTCCTAGCGTTCTTGTACTTACATGAACTTCTAAATCTTTTTCTTTTATAAAACTACTTTTATATTTTTCCATGTGTTCTCCTTTCGCCATATAATCATGTTACCTATTCTTGTATGATGCAACTAAAACACTATCACCATACTTGGAAATGGTGCTGAATTTTTACATTCTCCAAATTTTAATCTACCCTTTAAAAGTCTTATTTCTTTTGCTATATGGTAAATGTATTTATGAAAATATATAGTATCTGTTCTAGCAGGAATTAGCATTACAACCGTTGTATTAGGCTTTAAGCTTTCATCATGGCACTTCTTAACCCAATCCTTTATAACTCTCCCATATGGAGGATTAACGAATACTGTATGCCCTTGCCAATCTTGTTTTAATCCATCATCGTCAATAGTAAAATGTTTTTCACATTTAGTATTTTCATTTGTGGAACATGGATCTAAATTAAAATTAAATTCTTCATTGAGTCTATTATAAAAGTCTTGTGGTGTACTCCATAAATCCGTTTTACTGCTAAACATTAAATCAGTATTCATAATTTCCCCCTTTTACTTTGTTGCATCATAAAATCATGTTGCCTATTTTTGTATTGTGCAACTAACTGTTACTCATGAAACATATAAAATTATCACAATTATCACCATCACAAGCATCTACTTCCGCATTGTCTACGCTACAAATTCCGTTTCCTGCAAATTCTAATTCCCCATCTTCTCTTATAGTCTTATTAATATCTCTATATTCATCTTGATAATTTTTACAAAAATCACATATTGCACTACAATCATCTTCACAAAACTTTGCCATTTAATAATTCCTCCTACTTTTTTTGTATGATGCAACTCGTTATCCTTCATCAACTTCCATTTCTTTTACTGCTTTGCAATCTAAATTCCTACATGGATTACTGCAACTACTCTTATGACTACACCAGTAGCAACATATATCGTTATCCTCTGTTTTTTCCATTTCAAACTGACAATTTGTATTGCATTTAGGCTTTTTCATTATTTACCTCCAATTATTTTATTAACTTCATCAAATATCTTAGTTTCTAGCCCTTTTAATGCTGTATTGTAGGCACTTAATTCTCCTATGGTACTATCAACCGTATTTTCTATCTTAGCTGGCTTATAAGTTAATTTAACAACACTGTGTCTGACTTCTCCATCGTAATATATATTAGTTTCAACTAATAAGTTGTGCCTTTTAATATGTTTGCTGATATAAATTTCCATATATCCTCCTTTTATTACATACTATTTAGCAATTGAGTATCTACTTAATAAAATATTTCCACTATCAACACTAAAACTTTAGCTAAACAGTATCCCAAAACCACAGCAACCACTAAGCTACACATATATTGCCCTATTCGTCGCATCCTGCCTTTAAAATGTTTTATTATGTTTATATGGCCTATTTTTATTAGTTTCCATTTTTTTAATAATTTCTGCATCAAGATCAACTCCATAACACCCTGATAAATCTGCTACTCTTATTGCTATATCAGCAATTTCCTCTTTAAAATTTTCAATCTCAGTATCTCCTTTTCTAAGAGCTTCTGTAGCTTCAGCGACCTCAGTAACAACTAAGAGAAGTTTTTCACACTTAAATGCATTTATAACCGCGTTACATTCTTCATCTGTCAATTCAGTATTACTATATAATTTCGATATTATTGAAGTTTCTAAGTTATGAAACCCTTTCTTTGCTGCATTTTCATGTGCGTTAATTACTAATTGCTTAATTTCCAATATAAAAAACCTCCGTCATACCTTTTATTTTTTTAGCTATTTTATTAATTTGCACATCATCTGGCCCCTTACTTATGTCTAAAATTATATTTATTTGGCTATCAATGTTGTGTAGATAACCTCTTCCATGGCTGTCATCTTATTCATTGTCATGCAAGCTGCTATTGAAAGCCCAAGTGGGGCACCTATCATTAAAGCAATTAAAGCGATAAATATATTCATCTACTTCTCCTCCTAATTTTTTTAATATTATCAAGGTTGTATAGAGTTATTTCAAGCTCTTTAGCCTTTCGTATCTCTTGTTTATGCCTCTGTATTGCATTGTAGGTTAGTAAAGCTTTCTCCTTGTTATCCACTAGAACCAAGCCTCCAATATAATTTAAATGTTATTCTTCAGGACTAATATCCATATATCCACCTTTTAAAAAGTTCCTAACAGCATAATGGAGTATTCCAAATATTTCTTCCCCTGAATCGTTTTTATTTATAAATACAGTATTAGAGAGGAACTGATCCTGCAGACTTCTCAATCTGGCCATAAAAGATTTTGGTAGATACAAACTTCTATAATTGCCACTTTTAATATTCTTTCTTCCATGTTCATCTTCTATAAGTAAAAACATTTTAATACCTTTTTCCTGCGCTCTCCGTAACTCTCTTATAAGTCTTATGTCATCATGAGTATCAGTTTCCTCACCGAGATTTCCAGCTAATTCATCAACAGAATTTTTACGTTCAACACCTATGGGAAAATATAAGTCTCTATATATACCCATCTTTTCACACTTGGTAATAATAGCTGTATAGTCACCTTCATTTATTAATTGCCTTTTATAATTTATCTTTTTCTTATCAAAATAATCTAGGATATGCTGATTTTTATTTACCTGTTCTCGTGTATCATACAAAATTACAAAGTTTTCTTTTAGAAGCTTCTTGATTTCCGTATCAGTAAATCTATAATTCATTCTCCTGAGCCTCCTTTATTGTATTTTCTAATTTATGAATTTTAGAGTATTTGTATCCTTCAAGCATATGAGGATTAAATATTAATCTAAGTTGCTCTAGCATTATTTCAACATCAACCATTTCTTCTTCAATATTATGCTTTAATCCTCTCTTATACTTGCACAGAGCTTGTGTAAGCTCTGACATTTCCTCTATACATAAATCTACTCTGCTATTAATTCCAAACGTCTGAACTGCCTCTTTATAAATATTTTCTTCCATTATGTTTACCTTCTTTTAAATATATTTTTAACCTTATTGGCAATCCCTTTGTCTTTTAAATATTCATTTTCTTTTGTCAATTCTGATACTTTATAACTTAATCTATCAACATTTTCTTCATATTTTCGGGTTAATTCTTTAGCTGCAATCAACTCACCCTCTACTACATCAAATTTTCGTCTATATGAAAGCAATTTTTTCTCCAGTCCCGAATCCTCTTGAAGCTGAATGTTGTATTTATTTTGCCATACTCTATTTTCTTTTTCTAAGTGATTGGCTTCATTTTTCTGATTTTCAACAGTATCTTCTAGCTGTCTAATTAAATTGGAACAAACATCTTTTCTAGCTGCCAAACTTAAATTAATGTTATCTTTAAGAAAAATTACACGCTTGCATTCCTTTAATTCTGCTTTTAATCTCTTTTTTGTAATCCTTAATTTTAATAATTTAATATTCATTGCTTCCCCCTTATTATTAGACAATATTGTTTTCCCCAATTTAATCTCATCACTAGGTACAGGAATAACACCTCCGCAGATTTCGCATTCCCAAATACCTCTACTATCCGATGAATACCATCTTGTGAAGCAGTTGCTACATATTCTTTTCTGCAATTTGAAATCCTTCTTTCACATACCCTATTTTTGCTACTATCTCTAAAGCCTTAAACACCTTACTAGCATTATCTAAGCTCATATTTCTTTTACCATTTTCCCAATACTCAATTGCTCTAGTTGTACATCCAACTAATTGTGCTAATCTATGTTTTGACATGTTTTTTTTTATTCTTTCTTTAGCAATTATCAAACCTATTTCGCTCATACATATCTCCTTTTATTAGAATGGAATATCTCCATCGTCGATTGGAGTTATATCACTAGCACTTCCAAAATCATTAGCACCAGTATTTGATTGACCATTATAACTGCCTTGGTTAGAATTGTTGCTACTACTGGAATTGGTATCCTTGTTTTTACTATCTAAAAAATGCACCTCATCAGCAATGATCTCTGTTTTATATGTTCTAACATTATCCTTATTCATATAATTAGAAGTTTGTATATTACCAGATATAGCTACTTGACTACCTTTTATCATCCAATTTGCAGTTGACTCCGCTTGCTTGCCAAATACCGTTACTGGAAGAAAATCTGCATCTGGTTGTCCTTCTTTTTTAAATCTTCTATTTACAGCAATAGTAAATTTACATACTGCAGTACCTGAACCTTGACCAAATGTTAAGGTAGGATCCTTTGTCATTCTTCCGACTAAAGCTACTTTATTAATAAGTCGTCACTCCTTTTTTGTTTTTATCTTCATTCTTTGGTACTGGTATATTATGGCCACAACTTTCACATTTCCAAACTGTTGAGCTGTCTGATGAATACCATCTTGTAAAACAATGAGGACATATTCGCCCTTGCATTATAGTTGCCCTAGTATACTGTTAATTAGGTTTAATAAGTTCCTTTTAAACTTTTCATAACTCCCTGGATACTCTTTTTTTATTTCAGCCAGTACCTCTAGTTCATTTTTAAGATCATTTTCAAGTTCTTCGAGATAAATTTTAAATCTAATAACTGGTTGACTAGTATTTTTATTAGAATTATGTCTATAATCTTCAAGCTCTTTTAGTATTTCTTCAGGTATTTTTATTACTTTGTCAGGCATACTTGCACCTCCATCTTTTAGATAACTCCCTTATAGTATTTTTTTCTAGTTGATTCTCCACCCAAGAGTTGTCCAATATGTTTGTTTTCGATAAGCACAATGCCTACTTGCGAATATAGTTTTGAATCGATTTCAAGAAGTCTTACACTAAGGTCTTTATGAACTGTACTTTTACTTACACCAAATTTCTTTGCTGATCTTCTTATATCGCTTTTAGTTTTTAAAGTATATTCTGCAACTTCTAAAACCCTACTTTCTATATATTTTTTGTTCCTATAACTTTTCATCCCTTGCCTCCTATTTATTCATTTCAATTTCTAGCCCCTTATCAGCTATTTCTACCCTCTTATGTGTTAGTTCTTCCATTACTTCCTTAAATTCTTTTGCATTGCTATTGCCATCACTGAGGTGCAATAAAACTATATTTTTTAACTTTGGGTTATCATTGGCCTTTACAAGTTCTTTGCAATTTTCTAAGCTCATATGTGTATTTGCAATTCTTATCCCTGTACTAGAATCAATGGAGTCATTATCCATATTTTTGAGTAATATTTTTTCACTATAGTTACATTCAATTAATATATTGGTAAGTTGTTTAAAGCGATATTCAAGGTAGCTAGTATCTGTAGCAAACAATACAGTACCCATGTCTTTGTGGTTAATTAGAAAGCCCAGAGGCTCTTTTACATCGTGGTGAACATCAAAGGGCATAATCGTAAAGCCACCAATTTTAAACTGCACAAATGCTTCACAAAGAAGAGGAAATCTATGAAAGCCATTAGCTTTTCTATCATTAAGTGCAATCATTGTTCCCTCGCTCATCCAAACATTAATTCCACTTTTTAAAATATCTTTTACTGCTTTGGAATGATCTCCATGCTCATGTGTAACTAAGCAGCCAACTACATTTCTAAGGTTAAAATCTAATCCTATTTTTATATCTTTAAAGGAAATTCCAGTTTCTATTATTAGGGTTTCATTTTCATTTTGGAGGAGGTAGCAATTCCCCCTGGAGCTGCTACCTAAAACTTTTAATTTCATCCGGTACCTCCTGTTATTTTTTGTATTACGTCACACTGGCTAATATATTTTTTATATTTTATTAAGTAAAAATAACTCTTGAATTTTATCAATGAAAACTTCTCGTGCTTCTTCGCCAGATAATTCTCTCTCAATTGACATTGAGTGAATTATTACTTCAATACTTTCTGCTAATTCTTTTTTATTCATAGTTAACACTCCCTTCATATTCTAATCAAACTTGCTTTTGAGTCGTCATATAATCAAACTACATATTAAAAGTCAGGCCCATCAGTTACTTTTTTATCTTCTTTTTCTGCTGCCTTTTCATCCTCAATTATTTCAGCATCTTGGATTGCTTCAGCTTCTTCATTTGCTTCAATATCAATTTCTTTTGAATTAGCTTTCTCTTTGATTTCATCTTCTGTGCTGCTATCATTAGTCTCAATATCAATATCAGATCTATTAAAGGCATCAATTAGAATATCAGAATCATCTGAGGTATTGGCGAACATCTTGCAGGCTCTATTGATTACAGTTTTCTTGGCCATCTCTTCAGCAAAGTCCTTGTGAACTTGACCGCCTGTCCTTGATTTGCTCCAAGCCATTTTTATCTGAGCAATATTCATGATTTCAATGTGTATTGGACCATCTGGACCAAGCACTACTGCAAAAGCACCTTTAATTTTTGTATTATCTATATTTTCAAACTTAGGATTAAATTTAGTGATATTTACAGTTGCGGATCCTATATTGTATTCTGTTTCAAATTCGTCACCATCGTAGATTATATAAGCCTTAACATCTTTTACAGAGTTCAATCTTTTGGTTACTGCTACGGTACCCATATAACTTCTCATGAGCTGTAGTTGCTTACCATAGGCGATAAAATAACATTGCTTTTTGGCTGGACTCAATCCTTGTACGACCATGTTAAATAAGCAATTTGCAACACTTAATTGTGTGCAGGTAGTGAGTACTGGTTTCTTATCTCTATCAAGTGTTTCCTGAAGAATTAACCACGCTGATTTTAAAGCATTTTGATAACTATAATTTACAGGACATTGGAGGTTATTTTCCTTTTGTAATTCTTTAACCCTATTTAAAACATTGTCACTCATATTTTTTTCTTTAATTACTTCAACTTCATTTGCCATTTATATTTCCTCCAATTCATTTTGCAGTTTTTTACGTTTGTCTATAAATTCATTAAGTAGAACTGGTCTGAGTATTTCATAAAGCTCCACTTGGCTTCTTTCGCTTGGACTACTTTCGGTCCCCTCATAACGTCTTATCAAGTCTCTGCTACCATTAGACTTAACCCTTACACTAAGATCACATAAAGAGTCACTATTGGATATCAACTCAATGCCTTCACTTACTGCATCTATTCTCTTTAATAATTTTTTAGCTTTTACAACCCTTGATTCCATGTATTGAAGTGTTTTTATATCCATTTATTTCACCTCTTCAATAGTCAATTTTAAATCCTTAACTACTACTAAATTAATAACTTGGCTCTTTACATCAATGATTTTAGTTATACTCTCTCTGTTATCTATGAATATTGGAGCATATACGTTGTAATGGTCACACAGGGTATTAATGATATCTAAACCACCATTAATCTTGCCACCTAGATTAGCTTCATTAAAAGGAACTCCATTGACTAAGATTTCGCATATTTCATTTAATCCACCATTAACTTGTACCTCGAATAATTTAAAATTCACGTTTTTAAACTTAGAGTTAATTTTATCTTCCAACATATCAACCTTAGTTCTTATAAAGGATTCACATAAAAACTCCTGCCCCTCTAAATCTGCAATCATACTTCCTAGCTCTTTCTCTCTTTCCTGCAGCTCTGCAATTCTGATTTGATTTTTTTCAAACTGTACTTTCTGATTTATTTCAGCTTTTAAACCATCAATTTCTTTTTCTTTGCCTCTTTTATCAGCCTTAAGTTCATCCAAGTACTCTGTATTAGGCTCTTTTATACTGGATTCCAGTATTGCTATTTCTTTTTCTAAAGCTAAATACTCTGAAGTTTTAACAAAAGTACCAACTTCGATATTTTCAAACTGCTTCTGCAATGGAGATAATTCTAAGCATTTTGAGTCATGATCCTTTTTATATATTTCATTTTCTGCTTGAAGTGTCTCGATATTTTTTTCTGATCTTTCTATATTTACTTTTAACCCTTTACCTGTGCTTGAAATTCTTCCTTTGTTATTATCTTTAGATTGATTAAAGTTAGCAATCATTTCTTCTTTAATGCTTTCAGCCTTTTCTGCTTCATATTCTCGCTTACAAGTAGGACAAGTAAATTCATTATCATTAAACTCAATAGATTGGTCATTAATGGAGTGCCATTGGTCAGTTAATTTCTGCTTTTCAGTTTTCTTATATTCAATATCTTTATTAAGAGTTTCAATTCTTCTATTGTTTTCGGCAAAGCTATGGTCTAAGTTTCTAACATTTCTTTGTATATCATTAATTTTTTGCTCCAACTCTAACCTCGGTTTATCAGCATTGAACATATTTTCATGTTCCATATCTCTTAATTTCTTTTTAAATCCATAAACCTTACTGTTAATTTCATTGTTTCCTTTGTAGATTGCGCCTTGATCCAATACTTTAAAATCAATATCAGTGATTTCAGTTTCCAATACAGCTATAGTTTTTTCCTTTTCGGTAAAGTCTGTACCTGAGATATCTACACTTGAAACTAGCTCATCAATTCTAAAAGGAATAGATTTTATTTCATCATTCAAAGCTTTCTTTTTACTGGAGATAAGTTTCTTAAAATCTTCTAGTTTTCTATCTCCCAGTAGCCCCTCCAATCTCTTTAGTTTGTCGCTAGAATCTATTACATTGATATCAGTTACATCTCCTACAATCTCTAGCAATGCGGTTCTGCGTTCCTTCCAAGGTAAATTATTAAATTCTAAAGGACTTGTTATAAGCTTGAATATTTTTTCATCTACTAAGCAAGATATATATTTTTCATACTCACTTTTTTTAGATGGAACTTCATTTATAAAGTAGTCTGTGGTATGTCCTGTCATTGTTTTTTCTGCTTCACCTCTCCTTTTTGTCCATGTCTCTTTGTATAATTTTTTAAGAATTATTTCTTTTTCATCTACAAGAAGTATTGCTGTAACTTCGTGATCTAAGCCATGAATAACCTCATTAAACTTGTCCAAGGTTTTTATATTGAAGGTTTTAACTCCAGCACTATTTTTATCAAACAATATCCAACTAAACGCATCATTTATAGTAGACTTACCAACACCGTTATCACCTTTAATCGATGCATTCTCACCTTTGAAGTCTGCTATTAAACTTTTGGTACCTTTGAAATTTTTAAGAATTAATTTTAATATTTTTATATTCACTATTTATTCCTCCTTAAGTCCTTGATGCAACTTTTACAAATCCATTTACCTTTAAAACTAACTAAATTATCACCCTCACCACACAATAGACAATCCGGTGTATATTTTTTAAGGATTATAGAATCACCCTCTACATAAATTTCAAGTGGAGTTTTTACTGGAATATCTAAAACATCCCTTAATTCTTTTGGTAAAACTACTCTTCCTAATGGATCTATTCTTCTAACAATTCCTGTTGATTTCATAATTTGTTTTCCTCCTTTAAATTTTCTTTGATTTTTAGTCTTCTACCCATGTTGGTCCTGTTAACTTATCAATTCTTTTTTGCAAGTTTTTCTCAACTTCACACATATTTTTGCAACTTTCTTCAAGTTCCAAAATTCTTTTAAGATATCTTGCAATTATTTCAGCGCTTTCAGGAGTTTGAACTTCTTTTAAATCTGCTACAAAGCTTTCTAAGTCACTTAAATCATCCAATACACACATAACGCTGCATTCTTCACAATCTTGTTTCACTCTTGCATATTGATTGATAGTTGCAGTTATATAGGCTAATATTTGCTTTTTCAATTTTTACACTCTCCCTCAAAGTTTGTGATATAATATCCTTAAATACATTCATATGGCTTGAACTCTCTCGCAAAGAGTTTGGGCTTATTTTATGTCCAGTATCTTATCTAGTGCTAGTGATAATACTATTAGTAATAATATGAAAATTGTTGGTAAAACAAATATATAAAACATTATTTCGCCTCCCTTTGCAGACCATATTTATTCAAATAATTATTTAATGTATGGCCCTCACACCCTAATATTTCCGCTATCTCTTTTTTAGTTAAATCCGTATTTATTAATTTTTCTATTTTTTCTTTCTTAAAACTTTGTCCAGTTTTTTTTATGTCATAAAATTTAAGCCATAGTGATATTGTTGTCGTGCCTACAAAATATTTTTCTGCTAATTCTTTTACTGTTGTTCTTTCTTCGCATAATTTTATAAGTTCACTTTTGCTTGGTATTTCTAGTGTAGTTTTTTCAAATGATTCCGTAATTAATTCGTATTTTTTGATGTAAATTCCGACTGTTTTTTCGGTGCATCCTAACCATGTTGCTATCTGCTTATTATTTAATCCTCTATCTATTAACTCTTTTAATTTCTTTTGTGGTATGAATTTCCCCCTTCTACTAAGACCGAAAACTTTTATCCATCTTGCTATAGGACCAATCGAAACAAAATATTTTGCTGCTAAATTTTCTAAGCTCATACAGTCTTCCATATAAAGTTTTGTGAATTCTTTTTTATCAGGCAACTCTAACATAACTTTTTATTCTCCTTTACGATCTGCCTTGCTACTCGCCTTAGAATTATTTTAAATTCGCATTCATTGCATATTCTAGTTTTATTTGCTCTCTTAAACTTTCTAGCTTGTTTAATAGTGGAAACTTTCATTTTGTAGTTTTTATGACATTTCA
>Ga0314774_1000505_pt1 | contig 30897 bp, 28 predicted proteins | sample MetaGCBIA2018_FD_204515 | JGI IMG/M metagenome (GOLD analysis project Ga0314774, IMG submission 204515) | Cryopeg brine microbial communities from Beaufort Sea near Barrow, Alaska, United States - CBIA 2018 | ecosystem: Environmental > Aquatic > Marine > Coastal | place: USA: Alaska | collected...
TTTAACATTAAAGCCACACCAAGTTTCGCAAGAACAATCTGAACCAATATCGCTAATGTACTCTGAAAAAATTTCTGCATGTAGGTTCGAAAAATGCCATTGTCATTGTCCATTAATCCTACGCACGCAAGGGGTACTCCCACTCGGAGTATAAGAATCTCCAAACCTCTTGTTAAAAATTGAATATATAGGATAAAAAAGCATATGAAGAAAATTAACGAAATAATTCCCGTAAATATGCCTGCAGTCGAAATCCCTGTTACGATTACGCTAAAATCTGTAACCATGTCCTCTGAAATAATCTTAATCATCTGACTACTCAAATCTGATATAACATCTGCCAACCAGTCATACATTGTCGGAAAACATATAGCAACTGCCATTGCCTTAAAAAATCCTGTGAGCAAAATAATAGGTTCCGTATCAGCATCACCCTCTGTCCATAGGATATATCTTTCAAAACCTTTCTTTAAGAATTTCAGAATAATTAGTGATACACCATAAGCAAAAAAGATATCAAAAATCCCACTGACACCATTGGTTCCAAGTAATGTATCCATATAATCTTCTGCGTGAAGTGCAATAGGAATAATTCCTTCAAGTAGTGTATTCACATACAACATACAGCCAGTAAGTATGGCTGTTATTAATAACATTATGACAAACTCCAAATCCACCACCTCTTACTTTCAAAACAACCTGTGCGATTGCCACAGGTTGTTAAATATCACTTGTCTACCCAGCAAAGTTAAAAATATCCATGACTCTTTCTTGTATTGCCGGGAGTAAGATATTTGAGAATAATGCATATAAACCAGCCAGTAACATTGATCCTAAAACAATGGAAATTAGGATCGAAACTACTTGATCCAGTGCGCCTTGACCTCTTTGATCTGCTAGGATAACTCTAGTTCTTCTAAACAAGATGCTCAAATTATTCGTCACATTAAACTTCCATTTCTTAACTCGATATTTTATCTTTTGCATCGTATTCATAGTTTCGTAATCATCTTGAAAGGGTAAAACAGCACTATCAACGAAGCCTTCACCTCGTTGATCTTTTAGCACTACCTTTGCTTTCACTGCTAATCGAACCATTTTCATTTGTGCTTTTTCCATAATTATGTTCATTTTCTACCTCCTTAAATTTGATTGATTTAATGGGTTATTTTAATCAGGTATACACCTTCGATTAAACATAGTAACCGATAATCAGGTTAAGTGTTGCTGATGCTAAAACTGCTCCAATAACTGATATAATGGCTGTTGTAATCCGATTGTTCCATTTTTTCTGATCCATTTCATCAGCGGCACTTCGCCTTATGAAGAAGTATATTATCAGTAATCCCCCAATGATTGGTGCAAGTACCATAAGCCATGTTGTGATGTCCTTAATAAGGTCTTCTGTGCCTTTGACAATATTGCTATCTTTTACCGTACCTGCAAAAGCAGTTGTTGTTGTCAGTAGCATGATATAAAATATTATGGATAGTTTCTTTACAGTTTTTTTAACTGGTTGTGCCAACTTGTTCATATTAAAGATCTCCCTTCCGATATCGTTCGTAGGTAACTTCACTTTTCCCCAACTGAGTGTAAGACTCCCATATATTCCATGTATCAATCTCATTGCTAGATTTCCTTTCCTTGCGATTTCCTTCTCGTTTCTCCCTTAACTTTCGGTTATGCTCTTTATCCCCTAGCCCAAAAAAAACATTAAAAAACCACTTCGACAAATCCGGTGAAATCATCATTGCAGGATTGTTCCTCGAAGTGATTAGATTGTAAGGTCTACTGATTAGACGAATTTCATCGACAGTCAGCAACGCTCTGTGGGTTAAGTTCATGCTATGGGAACTCGATGGTGTTGTGTGTTTTGCATGTGATGATGTCAAAGAATAAGTGGATATCGTGTAGTTACCGAGTTTCTTAGATATTTCTTCAAGTGTATTCAAATCATCAGCTTGAAGATATATCCATGTTTCACAGTTAGATTTGATGGTACCTGCAATCTCTTTTCCATACTTTTCTTCTAGTTGCATGAAGCTTTGTAAAAAAAGATTGAATCGAATGCCACGACCGCCTCCAACCGTAAGTTTGTTAGCAAAGTCCGGTATTTTGACAAAATTTCCAAACTCATCCAATATGAAATTAATGCGCCTTTTCAATCTTCCACCTCTGCCATCTGCATTCTTTACTAATTGCATATAACATTGGTTGACGAATAAACTGGCAAGGCTATAATAGGTGGTTTTTTCATCAGGTAAAATAATGAAAATTGCTTGTTTCTTCTCGCCGAAATCTTGTAATTTCAAATCACTCGTATCTGTCATCTGATGAATTAATGGATTGGTAAATAACCTAAGAGTTGTTAGTGCAGAGGTGTAAAAAGACCCTCTGGTTTTTGATGGTGCCACTTCACTGATAGATAGTAATGCCCTTGCAGGATGGCTCGCTGGCATGTTCTTCATGTATTTAATGAGAGGCATTGAATTATCAACAGCTTTGCACATTTCACTGATAAAGAAATACACGTTACTTAGGTTCTGAAACTGTCTGTCATTTCCATTTCGATTGTCATAAACCACCGACATAATTGCACTGGCAATAATACTGGCTTCCCCATTGGTCCAAATTTTCTCATTGTGACTGTCTTCCGGCACTAACGAAGCTGTTAAATCCCATGTAGCATCAACTGCTTTCGGTATGTCATCAATGTCAATAGCATCGATGATTGGTTGCAAAAAATTGTACCGTTGGCTCTTTAACGGATTTTTAAAGTCTATGCAAATAACCTCATAACCTTTTTCCTCTAAATATGGATAAGTATAGCTATAAAGTTCCCCTTTGGGATCAGATACAATCAGACTTTCTCCGGCAAGACCAATAGTTCCAATGGTTTGTAGAACAGTACTTCTCGTCTTGCCTGATCTCGTTGCACCAATGCAAAGGGTATGAGTATCTTCTTCAATATAATAGATACGCTCTACACCATTAACAGATTTTTTGCCTAATACTAAACCACCAACCTTAATGGTTGATCGACCATTTTTCGACAGCTCAAAGTTTGGAAACGATTCTTCTTTTTCTTTCTCTGTTAACCACCTTGCAGAACCAAACTGTTTCTGTCCTGCCGGTACCGGTGTTGAAATCTCTGGGGTTATCTGAATCAGATTCGATTGATAGGGTTTATGATTCGCCACATAGTAGTAGATGGCACTAAGTATGATAAATCCTTGGAAGCATAAAAAAAGCGATAAGTGAGCTTCACTTACCGCCATATTATCCAATGATTTTCTTAATGGGATAATCTTTAATACATCCATTTCCCCTGATAATAAAAAATGCAGCATCGTGGAGGAATATATATTCAACCATAACCCTACAAGAAATATAAGTATCGATATTGTTAATTTGATTCGTTTATATTTCATAAGTACCTCACAATTCTAGACCATCATCTGATATTAATGATTGATCTTCTTGTTCCTTGTGATCTTCGATTTCCGGAATAATATCTCCAATCTTATCAAGTATATTTCCAATAGCTTTTTCTGTTCTATAATCTAAACTTGAGCTTAATCCTACAAAACTCACCAAGCTTGCATAGATTAATTTCATTTGTGTCTCTGAAAACATTTTGGACCGATTGATTAAACCTGCACGACTAGCAAAATCTTCTTTTGCACTTTTATAGTCTGTATTATAATAACCGTAATTTACAGATTTGCTATCTGATGAATATTGCCATGTAACAAACTCATACTCCTTAACACTTCTTAATTCTTTCATGGCTAAAACATAACCATTAAAGTCTAATAGCTTTCGGTAACCTAAACTAAGACCTGATGCTTTTAGTTCTTCTGCTTGTTCAAAGACCTCAAGATACTCACGTGTTATTTTAGCGGTATTAAAAATATCAGCATATGCATTGGTATTAATTGCACCATTATCAAAAAGAATGCATAGCCTTTCTTCGCCTTTATAAATATGGCGATACTGGCTTTCAGCATCTGTTGATCGACATTCATAACCCAGTAGTTCAATCCGTCTCACAATTTCATCTACATACTTTTTTATCATTCTCTTTCCTCGCTTTCTAACGTTCTATGCCCGTTTCTTTATCCCAGTCGAAACCTTTACCCTTCTTTAGTTCTGCTATGTCATCATTTAGAGAATCACCTTCAAGGGTCGTTAAAGGATATTGTCTTGCATGATTGCTTGAATCATTAATTTGCAAGAGCTTTATGGTGGAGAGAAGAATTTCTATCCGATTGTAATTGGTGTTCTCTTTTGACTTTTGAGAGTTTATCTCAAAGGCTTTTAGTAACGCTTCTTTAGTAAAATGTTCTGGTGGATATAGCTTTCTATTTCGACACTTTTTACCTTCATTGTTGGTGAATGTAATGTACTTACGGCTATTGGTCCAATCAACTTTGTAGCCCAACTTATTCATATTGGTTACAAATTCATCTTTGCTCTTTGAACTCCATTTAGAATGCTTTACAGCTAAAAACAGTTCGTACTTCCAACTGGCTCCTTTGCCTTTTGTCCTGAATTCACCTCGATTAACATGACTACCTTTTTTACCCTGTGTAATTATCAAACCATGTTTTCTACAGATATCATCTGAAAAGTCTTTAAAGGCTTGTAATTCTTCTTTACTCTGCCTCCATTTTTCAGCGGTTTCTTGATGCACCGTATTAACAATAAAATGGGTATGCAAGTGTTCTCTGTCTGTGTGAACAGCATAAGCAACTTGATACCCATTAAATGAGGGATGTCTAACTAATTCGTCTGCTATCTTTTTCAAAAGTTCAGGTGTCACCCTATCATAAGGTGCAAAACTCTGTGTAAAGTGAATATACTGTCTTCCTTTTGTTTTATTTAGTGTATTTTTTACCATGAACATATCGTTATAGGCTTTTGAATTATTGCAGTTATGTCCACCTTTCAAGTTTTCTTCAGTCTTTGCGGGATTATTAATATAGGCAAGTACTCTTTTAAGCGCAGATAAAGAATCATTTTTTCCGTTAATAAATTCAATGACAGCCATTACCTCACATCTCTTCTAGATCATTAAATTCTTCTGCCATTCTTGATAAGTCATTGATAATCTGATTTGCAATCTCTTCTTTTACTCCAACCGCATAATATAACCGTTTTAGGGTCTCCATTGTCTTTTCAGGATTTTCTTGAAACAATATGGATTGTTTAATATCATGTGATGCTAAAAGTTCACCTTTTCCTGCATACTCACCTTTGATGACAACATCAACAGCGTAACCACCTTCACTAATGCCAATGGCTGTATAGTTATTATCTAAAGGCAGGCTCTTAAAATAATCAACTGCTTCCTGAAAGTCATCCATCCATTTACATCCATCTCCAACTCTATAAATATGATAACTCATCTTCTATCACCTCTTTTTCTTCACTAATGCACAAAGTTCATCCCACATGCCTGATATTTCTCCACTCATTTTTGTTAGGTTCACCTCCTTGATCTTGCCTTGATGCGCTAACATAGTTAGCTGATTTAAATTGTTACCGATTTTAGAAAGCTTGAAGTTCATCTCTTTCATATCGTCGAATACAAAAACATCCTTGTCCAGTGCGGACAAGGATACGTATTGACTGATATTTAGATTTGCTTTTTGGGCTTTCTTCTGGATTTTTTGGTAGTCGGTTTCGGATAGGCGGAAGCCTATGTATTTAGATTTGTTGATTATTATCACCTACTTTTATGTTGTTTTAGATTTCCATTAATTTTCTTTTCTTCTTTCGTATCATAGTCATTAATAAAGTTCAAATCCTCTTTCCATTTTATAGACGCATTATGATATTTCACTTGATTACTACTTCTCATAATTAGAAACTCAATCCATTCTTTAATTTCAATTTTTGTCATTGATTTTGTTCTTACTATTTCACTTAATAGAAATTGTCTTTCTTTAGATGATAACCCACCATCTTTAGCGCTATATCCAAACATTGCTAATTCGGACTTTTCTTTCCATTCATGCTCATCTACGTATACACTATTTTGCTCTTCTGGTATTCGTTTAAGAAGTAATATACCAAATCTTTCTTCATATACACTTAACGATGTCTCACTAATGTAATAAGCCTCACAATTAGCACAATAATTTATGTCAATCTCAAACTGTTGCTTGTTATTCAATGATTGAACAATAGCAACTACTGCGTTTCTATCGTGTTTCCTCAGACTACATAAACTTCTTGATTTATATGTATACACTGTAAAAAAAATAGAATCTGGAACAAAATTTACATTTTTATTTATCACTCTACCACTTCTTTTATTTTTAGTTTCATCTAATTTTTTTTTCTTTATATGTTTATTAATTATCTTATCCTTTGTACTCATAAAAACTCCAAACGAATCAGGATATAAGAATATCTTAATGCTATTTTGTTTAGCAAACTTAATACCTACTTTATTATCTGATGCTTCTACAATTTTACCATGTCCATATTTTTCATGAAATACTTTTACACCAATCAATTTCATTATCTCACCTCAATCTTACTATGATAAAGAGGGTTTGGGATACCTCCCAATATTCAAGCACATTTGTTAAACAAATGGGAAGCTTGCCCTCATGTAAGCACAGCTTTCATTATCGGTCTTCTAGTTACTGAAATTAAAAGACCACTCAAATAAGTATATCATAAAGAGAAAAAATGCAATTAAAAACTTAGCTTATTTCAGCATCAGCTTCTGAATTTATGTAATCCTCTAGTGACTCTCTTGCTACTAAGGTTCTATCTTCTTCAGCAGCATTAATTAAATCTTCATTGAAATCTTTATTTTTTGGTTTATGTCTCAACATCTTATACTTACTACCATATCTCTCATTTATTTTTGAACAAGCATCATGCCCTGCCTGGTCATTGTCCAGGCAGAGCATAATTGTATCGATATCGTTATGCTGATTCAGAAAAGATTGAAGACCTTTATCAGACACACCACCTAATGAAATCAACGCATGGTTAAACTCTTCAATCCCATGTATTCTTAATAGTGACAAATAACTCATCAAATCAATAGATGCTTCGAAGACACAAACTGTACTACCGGAACCAGGGTAATGAAACGGAATGGACTTATCCGAATTTCTGACATCGCCACGAAAAGAATCTCCTATAGTTCTTGTACTCCGCAATGAAGCATAAGCAGGTTCTTGATTATTATTGTATCCAACAAAAACGCAATTTCTATACTTATCTTCATAGATCAATTTCCGATCTACAAACTCTGTCACAATGTCTTGATCAATTCTTCGCGACTTAATCAAATATGCAAAAAGATGTTTATAGGTATCGTTTTTTTCAGGTAGCCGCATTTCACCTCTATGTTTGTCTTCTTTGACCATAGAGATTAATGGAAGTTCATCCTGTGTAATACCTAATAATTCTTTGACTGCATCCACCCAGGATTTACCTTCCATTTCCATAACGAACTGAATGGTGCCACCACCTACATCTTTTGAAAACCAGTTCCACTTAGATCCATCACTATTAATAAATAGACCACCATAACCTGGTATTTTATAGGAACTTTTTGATATTCGTTCTAATGAGTATCCTTTGCTTTGCGCATAAGAAATGATATTAATATGATTCACTTTTTCTATTTGCTCCTCTGTAAATTTCTTTTGAGTTGTCCTCATATATAACACCTTCTACATTTCTAAATCTTTATCGATTGATATATCATATTTATGTAACTCATATTTTCCCATTTGCTCATGACTATCTGTTATTGCAATAGGTTGGTAATTAGCTAAGCCCATTGATTTACTTGGTAAGGTTCCATTTTCTGCCATAGAGCTGAAGCTATATCCTCCTACAATAATGTGATCAATGACATTGATATCTAACGGCTTAAAGATATTCACAATCCTTTGTGTTAATTCAATATCTTCTTTTGATGGATTTGTACTGCCACCTGGGTGATTATGTGCCATCAAAATATTACTGCAATCATTTGCAATTGCCATTTTAAGAATGTCCCTTGGATAGACTACAGACATGTTCGTACTTCCTTCTGAAATTGTTTTTGTTTCAATAATGCTATTACTATTGTCAAGAAAAGCGACTAATATTCGTTCCTTATCTTTCATACCGTTTAGAAGCGATGTGAAATACCGACCGGCTTCTTTAGGTGAAGTAAATTTGATTTTATCACTATCTTGGCTCATTTTAAGTACATCATAAGATGAAATGAATTCCTTTAACTTGCCAATTTTTTCTAGCTGCCTGTCATTTGGATCAAGGACCATTGGATGTTCTAAAATATTAAAAGGATTATTATCCTTGGCATAATTCTTTATTTTACTGATAGGGATACCTGTCAACTTATTAAGGCTGGCAAAAAAACTATCTGTATAGACTTCTTTAGTTGCCATTTCTATCAGCTCCTTCCATTTTGGTAATTTCTTTTTCTTTGGTTTCAATTACAAGCTTTAGTGCAGCAATTCTTTCCTTCTCAAGCTCCGAAATGTCTAATCCCTCATAACTGTCAAAAAAGCTGCCTACACCTTTTTCTTTGATTATCTCTACCACAATTCTTTCTGAAGATTCTTGTAACTTCAAAATCTGACACATTAATTCAATTACTCGATCTTGTTCTGTCTTTTCAACAAATTCTGTTTTCATCATTACACCTCTTTCTACATTTCCAAATCATCATCTTCAACAATATCTGCTACAATTTCTTGACCTTCTTCATCGAATTTTACATTGTTTAGTTGTGACATTATTCCCGATGAATAATATGCCTTATACGGGATATGCCCCTGAGCTTTAATATTCTTCAACCAATCCCCAAGGAAATCATCAAGTTCTTTTGCCAAGTATTCATCGGTTAATTGATCCCCATTATATGCTGATTGATAAATTGCCATGTTATCTTGTTGAAAGGTTGCAGCCCTTGCTGTTTCACTATTATGATCAACAATAATTTCCACATCTGGATCAGCCATTAGATCGCCATTCTGTTCGTAATAATGGGATAATGATATTCTGTTATCACCAATCTTCTCAATAACAAGATCCATAAATCCAGGGGCTTTAAGTTTCATGTAGTGATAGCGATCCGTCATAATACCTTCCGCAATCTGCTTGAGTTTTAAATAGTTTTCATGCAATAAAATAGAGTCAACATCAGATGACTCTTTATTTTTCACCTCATTCAATTCTTTATTATTATCCAAGCATCTCATCTCCTTCTTCTTCCATATCTAATGGCTCCTTTTGCTTTTGAAAATACATCTCTAGTGCTTTCTCTATGATATTTTCAATTTCCTTTTGATTTTGATTAGCACTAAAAAATTTACTAATCATCTTAGGTTGAAGTTTGATAGGTTTTTGCTTATTAGGATCTTTCATTTCTTCACCAGTAATAATGGACTTTGCAGTTTTCCAGTTAAGCTTTCCTTCATCTTCATAAGTTCTTATCATTGAAGCTTTCTTCATATCGACTTTGAAAGTATCTTCTGAAACAATTGCCTCAATCATTTCTTGATTTTCTGCTGACAAATACGAAAGGTCGACTCCGGCTCGCATTGCGATTTTACCTTCGTCGACCTGTGACTTTAGTGCTTCATTTAGTTTATCGATTCTTAGATATCTAGAAATATTTCTTGGTGAAACCCCAAATTCTTTTGCTATATTCTCATCTGATTTGAACTTATCGCCCAATGGGCGAAAAGTTCCATCCTTGTTTATTTTAGCTGTCGAAAGTTGCTCGATTTCATTTAGCAAGTCCGTTCTTATTCCTTGATTCTTCATTGCACTATGCCGTGTAGCAATAACAGTAGCTCTTTCTGAATGGGCCAAATCAGTAAAGGATCTTTGCATTAGATTCGTTTCTGTAACAATCAATATTGCTTCTTCCTCAGTCAATCCTTCCTTTATGACAGAAGGTATCGTTTCTAATCCTACTTCTCTAGCAGCGTTAGCTCTGTTATGGCCACTTAAGATTTCAAACTTCAGACCTTTTTTCTGTACAACTATGGGGACAATGACACCATAATTCTTAATGCTTTCTACCATTTCATTAAAATGTTCTCCTTCATATAGCTTGAAAGGATGATTTTGAAATGGTACTAACTGTTCTAACTTCAAATCTATTGCACCTTCACTTTTATCTGGTGGCGACTCACTAAAGTCATCACCGAATATAGATGCAAAGCTTTCAGTTTTTTTGATCTTGCTTTTATCCATTTGTTATCAACTCCTTTGCAAATTCTTGATAGGCAATTGCTGCTTTATTGGATGGCATATACTCCATAATGCTTTTACTTTGAAGATTAGCTTCGCCAACTTTTACTGATTTAGGAATCTTAGTTTCAAAAACTCGAATATGTTCTCCATAAGAATCTTCGATCATATCCATCATTTTCTTTGCCAGATTGGTTCTTTCATCAAACATGGTCAAAAGAATACCTTCAAATGTTATGCTAGAATTAATTCGCTTCTTTACTTTAAAAACCGTTTTTAATAATAATTCCAAGCCTTTCACTGAAAGGTATTCTGGTGTAGCCGGTTATGTGAATATTTACATAACCTGCTTTATGTGCAGCCTTTTGTTATGCGCATCTATTAACTGAAATATCCTTAAATTAAAGCTCTTTTTGTTGTAAATGTACGCATAACAATAAGTATGTGGTGTATCATTTAACCAAAAGGAGGTAATTTAAATGATACATTTTAATGAAAATACTACTATTGTGATTCAAACTATCAGTCGCTATGGCTATTCGCAGCATGCCATCGAGTGGAGCAATGATTGTTACATACAATTAAAACTTTGGCTTGAGGAACATAAGATTCAGGTCTTCAGCAGCGATAAGGCAATTGACTTTGTAGAAGGAGAATGCGTTCCGATTAGAGACAAAATTTTTTTCCGCTCGGCAATCCGACGACTCATAGATGTTTATAGAACAGGAGCTGTTATGCGGATTCATCTTGTTTTCTACAGCAGGATTCTTCCACCTGACTTTGTAGAAGTAAAAGAGGGCTATCTATCTTCCATTGAAAGTGAATTTTCTAAAAAGCAACTTCGTAACATAAGTGATGCATGCAACCGTTTTTTGGGATTTTTATATGTGATTAACATCGATTCTCTCAGTAAAATCAGCTATTCCACAATGCTTTTGTATTATCAGGACATAGTGCAGGTGAATCGCACTCCAATAATATCAGCCGACATTGTCGAAGGGTTTATGTATTACCTTGCTGAGAAGGGTATCTGTTCCTATGGTCTTGGGTGGTACATGTATTACTACCGTTCAGAGAAAGATCCTTATAGCGTAAATTTCACACATGTTCATGTGTGTGAATTATCAGAGAACAGCACGCAGTACAAATATACTGCGAATCAAATGAAAGAGAAAATCCCTTTATTTCACGAAGTACTCCGAAAGTATCAGTATTCAAAACCAGTTCTTTTAACGTCAGAAACAGCATTGAGGCTCTTATTCATAGTTCTAGATATGTCTAATGTTCATTACAGTGCTGCACTTGCTGATTCATGGATTGCATCAGAAGGACATCGACTGTTCAAGTCAAGTTTCGTAATGGCAAGAAGAGGAATCGAACTCTTCGACGAGTATATAAAAGTCGGAACAATCGATCCTTGTAAATGGAAGAAGCGAAGCCCATCAGAGGTGGAGCTACTTCCAGAATGGTGTCGTATTTCAGTTGTTCATTTCATAGAGCAAAAGACTAAAGAAGGTAGAAGTCCTAGAGAAATATATCATCATGGGCATGCTGCTGCAAAGCTATGCCAATTTCTTATAGAAAAAGGAGTTATTGGATTTAACCTTATGACCCCTGAGATAATAAAGGAGTTTAATCTGCAAAATCATCATAGAACTGCAACAGGAAAAAACGCCTTCAATGGTATCATTCGCAAGTTTTTGATTTTTCTGTACCGAGAATGTTTTTATGACCAACCGAATCTTCATCTAGCACTTCCAAGTGGTTCTGTTTCTAGGGAACGCATCATTGATGTATTGACAGCAGATGAGAAAAAACAAATCCAACTTCACAAAGAAAAAAGCATTTCGCCACTTGAACTACGAGATACAGCTATCATTGAAATCGGATTGAAAATGGGATTTCGTGGGCAAGACATCATAAACCTTAAACTCTCAGATATTGACTGGAAATCTCGAACAATACGGTTGATTCAAAGTAAAACCAGTGTTGAGATATGGCTTCCAATGAGTAACGGTGTAGGCAATGCTATTTACCGTTATATAAAAGAGGGACGTCCTTCTGTAATAGATGATTCTCATGTGTTTCTTAAAGCACGTGCACCTTATGGGCTGATTAGTCCGGCTGTATGCAGACACGCCATGGAACGAGTTCTTCCTGAACGTAATATCCTAGGATCTAAGTTCCATGTGACACGCAGAACCTTTGCTACGGATCTACTTAAAAAAGAGACGAAAACTTCTATGATTGCGGATGCTCTTGGACATTCCAATATAGGTACAATCCATAAGTATCTTTCTTTGGATGAAGAAAGGATGCGTCTTTGTTCCCTTTCACTTACAGAGATAGGACTTATGTCAGATAGGAGGACTTGGAATGAATAGCGAATACTTCTACACAAGCGTTTTGGGGAGATATATCCAAAACTTCATTAAAGAAAAACAGACCCAAGGTTATAGCTATCAAGCTCAAGCTTATCTGATGAAAAATTTTGATGTCTATTGGACAGAGCATATGTATACATTTATCGGACTGACTCCAGAATCTTTGGATGACTGGACGAAAAAAAGGGATTGTGAAAACAAGGAATCCCTTCATAACCGCATTTCGGTAGTTAGGGAATTTTCAAGGTATTTAAATGGTCTTGGTATCAACAGTTATATCCCTCAATTAAATATCCGAAGGAGCAAACCCTTTGTTCATGTACTTTGTGATGAGGAGATTGCTGATCTTTTTAATAAGATTGACAGCTACACACCAATCAAAAAAAATCGTCCACTAATCAGAATGTCATATGAGTATCCTATTCTTTTTCGGCTGATTTATTGCTGCGGACTCCGTAGGTCTGAGGCATGCGGGTTATCTGTTGCACAAGTGGATCTTAGCCAAGGAATCATAACAATCTACAACGCCAAAGGAAACAAAGATCGACTTATTTATCTTTCAGAAGACATGAATCAACTATGTAAAGAATACCTTGACATGATGCGCCAGAACTACAGTCTGGAACTAAAATGGCTTTTCCCTGGTCTGGATATAGCAAAGTCTATCGCATCTGGAACAGCTGGTCGTGTATTCAATTCTTTTTGGAAAAAGACAAAATTTGAAGCTACCACTGATAAAAATCCGACAGTACATTCTCTTCGACATACATATGTTGTAAAAAGAGTGAATCTATGGATGAAACAAGGACTGGATATGAATGTAATGATGCCCTATTTGAGCAAACATCTCGGACATAAGAGCATAAATGAAACGTATTATTATTGCCATTATGTAGAAGAAACTGCTCAGATTATCCGTGAAAAGGATACCCTTGCTAAAAAGGTAATTCCGGAGGTGCGGCCACGATGAGAAAGAAAAAGACTATTCCATCACAGACACGCTGCCCACTGAATGAGTCCCTATTTTTTTCGAAAACACTGGATTTTTTTGAAATATACATTCCGAAACAAAGTAATGGAAGCCGAAACACTGTTGAAACTTATCGGATAGGGCTCTCTATGTTTAGAGATTATATCCAAGAACAAAAAGGACGCTCTATTCGTAATTTTAAGTTTTCTGATTGTACATACGATTTCATTCTCGATTACAGAAACTGGCTGCATGATGACAAAGGATACAAAGAAAGCACTACAAACAACAGGCTTGCCTCAATAAAATCATATATGAATTATGCAGCAGCGAGAGATATCACTCTCCAACAAGTAGCTTTTTCGGTATCTGAAGTTCCGGCATATAGAGTTCCCAAGACTATAGGTCCTGTGATAGGTCAGGTGGAAACGCTATCTGCATTGTTAAATGCACCTCCGAATACTAGAACAGGATTGCGTGATAAAACTATACTAATCATACTTTTTGATACTGCAATAAGAGCAGAAGAACTTATAACACTTGATTTTTCAGATATAAACCTATCTGTTTCTTTTCCATATATACATGTACATGGAAAGGGTAATAAAGACCGTAAGGTCTATTTAAGTCAAGGCACTATCGAAATCGTAAACCAATATGTCAAAGAATTTCATTCACAAAAAGACCGAAAGATACCATTCTTTTTTACAACAATCCATAATCAAAAAGGACACATGTCACGCCGCAACGTAGAACGTATTGTAAAAAAGTATGCAGATCAGATAAGGCTGGAACATAAGGATCTCCCTGATTCAGTATATCCACATCTCCTACGCCGAACCCGGGCCAACGGATTGTATCAGGACGGAGTAGATATAACAGCGATATCCACACTTCTTGGGCATTCGTTGCTCCAAACAACAAAAGATCATTATGTTCATCCTTCAATCGAACAGCTTCGGAAGGCTATGGAATCAAATATCCCTGAAATATCAGAGGAACAACTTTGGCCAGATGATGAGGATGAACTGGCAAAGCTCTGCGGTTTGAAGTAATTGTTATGCGCATCTTTATTAAAAAAGTAGCTATAAAATACGACATTCTACTATAAAGATGCGCATAACAAAAGGCTACACATAAAGCCGGAATCAAAACACTGTCACATGCCGCTAACACGTTTAAAGTCATTAGCCCTAAAGATGGCATACAATCTAAAAGCACATAATCATATTCCCCTTTAATCTCATCGATAACCGTCTTTAATACATATTCTCTGCTGATGGTACTGACAAGATTGATCTCAATTGCTGAAAGTTCAATGCTGCTTGGAATAATATCAATACCTTCCTTTTGGACAATATAAGCTTCTTTACTAGGTATATCCCTTTCCAACATGACATCCATCATCAAGTGATAAAGAGTATATTCGAGATTCTCCGGTTCATAAATCCCAAAACAGTCCGTCATGCTAGCTTGATTATCACAATCCACTGCAAGAACCTTGTACCCATTCATTGCCAATTCAGCGGCTAAATTTCTGCACGTTGTTGACTTCCCTACTCCACCCTTTTGGGCTGCAATTCCAATTACTTTACTCATTATAAAACTCCTTCCGTTGGTTATGTCTTGATTTAAAAATACACTATTGGGTGAATCACTACAATATTTCATCCATTTTGCATTTATTCACTAAATAATGTACTATCGATTTAGGCTGATCGTAACCTACGGTTACTGTTCGCCAATGCAACCTAGGTGGTGATGATTAATGAAATTAAGTATGGCGGAAAAAATAAGATTGTTATTACAACATAGAGATATGCCCATTAAAGAATTGAGCAATAAATCAGGTACAACTAATCAAAATATGGCCAATAAATTAAAGCGCAATAATTTCTCAATGAGAGAATTAGAAGAAATAGCTACTGTTTTGGACTGTGAATTCGAAGCTTCATTTATTGATAAGAATGGTGATTGTATATAATAAAAAAGGGGGGGTATACTACATATGTTTCAAACACTTAGTGCTATAGGTACCAAACTGAATGAAAACAATATTATATGGGGAGTGGGTGCCTCAATATTAATGTATCAACATGGCCTTTTATCCAATCCTCATGATATTAATCTCATCGTTGATATCAATGATATTGAAAAAGCAGATAAAATTCTTAAAAGGATGGGAGAGAGAAAAACCTATTATAAGGATACCAACTATTCCACAAAATATTTTTATGAATATGTCATAAACAATATCGATGTTGATGTTATGGCTGGATTAGCAATTAATCATAATAGTGGCATATTTGAATACAATTTTGATTGTAATTCTGTTTCAGAATTTATTGAAATCAATGATGTCAGTATACCTTTTACATCATTGGAGGATTGGTATGTTATATATCAGTTAATACCAGGAAGAGAGTCAAAAGTTAAAATGATTGAAGATTATTTGTTGCAATCTAGGTTGCACAACCCGGATCTATTAAAAAGATTATTACAAGAAAATCTTCCTACAAAAGCACTCGATAACAAAATCATATATTGAACTACCATGGATTCTAAGCACAATATATTCAACTCTCCATACTAAAAAAGACGCTAAATTCGATTTTAGCGTCTTTTCGTCTGTAAAACAGGGTTATTTTGATATGTTCCCACATACCCTTTATTACATCCATAACTCTATTCCTCCATTTGTATTGCTCAACTAATTTACTAGTACTCAATGTCATATAACGGTCCATAACCACGACGTACCGGCCACTTAGAGTAATGGTGCTCATGGCGAACTTGCTTCGTCTAATGCTCCATTACGTCCCGACGGGCTTAGTGGGCTGTATGTGGTCGATTTTACTCCAAAGCCGTGCCTTATATCGACCCGAAGCGTGGTTATGTTGTTAGGCGTAGGAATATGCGTAAACTCACATAGATTATTATTATACAATCAAGTTTTGAATAAAATCACGCATATATCCAATAGATTGATTTAATTCTAGCAATGTATACCTTTGATTGTTGGTGTTTTCTGGGTGGTGTATTTGATGCCTAATATAATCTGTGAGAATAATCTGCTCAACCTTAGTGTTTCCACCTCTAAGGATTTTTGTGTAGTTCATTAAAGGCTTGCCATTCCGATAATTAACTAGGTGTCCTTCCGCCTCAAGATAACCATATAACTCATTATGATATTCTTCAGTAACTTCTGAAAACGCTTGAAAATTCACTTCGTTAAGTGATGGGTATGGTAGTTGTCCCTGCAAAACAGTGGCAACCGATTTAGTACCATTATCAAATGTAATTAGTCTTATGTGAGCATAATCTAAGGCTTTCACTATACTTGCACTATGCGTTGTCATAATAATCTGTGTATTAGGAAGTGAGGCTAGTTCAATAAATGAATCAACCAAAAGTCGTTGATTTGTTGTGTGCTGTGATGTTTCTGGTTCCTCAATTGCATATATGATACTTCCACTTTCAGATTCACTGTTTCTTCGTTCTGCTTCTGCTCTAAAAAAATTAAGTAGAATAAGTCTCTTGACTCCACTACCTCTCTTATTTATTGGAATATCGTCATCACCCGATATTGATACATTCTTAAAAACATCTGACCATTTCAATTTATCAGCGGTTGGAATGACTGGATTTAATGAGCTTGCAACCTCAGGATCCATTTCTTGTAACTTTTCAAGGGTCTTATCAGATACATCTTGTAATCTTGCCTCAACAACTTGAGCTACATCATTTAATTTATCTGCCAATTCTGGATCATTAAGGATGAACTCAACAGCCTTCTTCAAAGGATCCTGCACTTCACTATCTGAATCAGAATTCTTTCTATCAGATTGAAAAAGAACGAATAAAGGAAGATAATTTTGAACTTTAGTCCATATAGATTTAGTATCGCCTTTGGTGACATCAAGTTCTATGTCCTCAAGCTGAAGATCAGTAGAATAATGACTCCATATTGAAGATCTCATAACAGCATTAATTGACTTATCATTACACACAATATTATTCTGTTCAATTATTGCTCTGAGTTCTCTATCCTTCTTAAGAAGCAAATCTTTACATATTTCATTAGTTGGATGGTTTGCCTTAATAAAAACCTTCTCTTTGCCACCATTATTGTACTTTTTTATTATCTCAAGCCTAGAATCACCATTAAGTAGATATTCATCTTGAAGTGTAGTTTCATTGGCCGTGTCAATTACAACTGAAGTTGGAAGTTCTTCGAAGCATACTGATATTATTGTAGTGACATCACCTTCTACTGCTGCTTGTTTATTGGTATCATCCTTATCCATCTTAATGACACCCTTACCTTCATTGAAAAAAATATCCAAAGCTTCCAATACCGTAGACTTACCTATATCATTCTTACCTACAAAGGTCGTCAAGTTATCAAAATAAATGAATGTTTCTTCTTTATATCCTCTGAAATTCTTGATTTTTAGTGATACTAGTTTCATAATACATTTCCTCCCCCTTTATTAATAATTGTCTTCATCTCACTACGATTAGAATTTCTTCAGAACCAAAGCTTATTCTTTCGCCTAACTACTCTAGTTTCGCATTACGATAATCTATCTAAAACAGTCAAAATAACGTAATGTATTAATAAAAAACGCAAAAAAACATACTAATCAATCATAAATTAGCATGTCTTTAACAATAATAATCTCAAAAAATCATTAACATAATATTTTCTTTGTCTCAATTTAATTACCTTCTATCTCTATCAAATGCAACATCCCTAAATTTTCTCTCTGTTTTATATTATATACCTTAATTTTTTGTTATACAAATGAATAAAATTCGATCTATAAACATCAGATCACACACCTAATCACCCCCGACAAATCAAAAGTTATCAGTCATATAAATAGTCCCCAACAACCTCATTCGAAGTTGGATTTACTCATCAAATCTACATAAATATAAAGAGTGCAAAGTTACATCTCTGCCCTAGACATTTTTATTAATCAATTAACTTTTCTGAACATCAAAACCTATTTCTGTTATTGATTTGTAGTAGCAAAGTGAATTATAAAAATATATATAAAAACAACTTATTATATATATATCCCTTTGAACGAAACATAAAATCTATATCTACCTCAACAGAAACATAATTACTATACTAATAACAAACACCAATGCTGTTAATCGAAATCCTAATAAAGCCCATTGTAAACCTTCTTTCAGCGATAACAATTCAAAATCTCTCCACATAATTAACCACCAGTCTATATATATATTTGTAAACAATAAACTTTTGAAATCACCTTTTCTAATTGTTAATCCTTTTCTTATTCATTTACTATGACAATTGTACCACAGCCAAATCACATTGCAAATCCACTTAGCACAAACAAATGTTCCCTTTATAATAGTAACTCCAAGGAGGTATATAAGTGGCAAAATTCATACTTCACATCGATGTTAATAGTGCTTATTTAAGCTGGATAGCAGCATATAAACTACAACAAGGAGAACTATTAGATATTCGTACTGTACCCTCAATAATAGGCGGTAGCGAGAAAAGTAGACATGGTATTGTTTTAGCTAAGTCGATATTAGCAAAAAAGTTTGGCATTAAAACAGGTGAATCACTTATGGAGGCTAGACAGAAATGTCCTAACCTACTTTGTGTGCCACCGAATTATAATTTATACATAAAAGCTAGTAACGCAATTGTTGAGATCATAAGAGAATACTCTCCAAAAATTCAACGATTTAGTATTGATGAATGTTTTGTCGACTATAATGATTTAGCAAATGGTAGACAACCTATAGAAGTCGCTGAAGAAATACGAGCTAGAATGTCAACTGAACTAGGCTTTACGGTTAATATTGGTATATCAACTAACAAAATACTAGCCATAGTTGCCTCGGATTTTCAAAAGCCAAATAGAGTACATACACTTTTTCCAAATGAAATAAGAGAAAAAATGTGGCCACTTCCTTTAGGTGACTTATTCATGATAGGTAGAAGAACAGAAGCAAAATTATTAAACTTAGGTTTTAGAACAATTGGTGAACTTGCTCAGACGGATTCAACAATCCTCTACAATCATTTAAAGAGCCATGTATACTTAGTTCAAGCATATGCAAATGGACTTGATAGCTCTCCAGTTAGAAAGAGTAATTACGAAATAATAAAAGGTATGAGAAATTCTACAACAATTCATTTTGATATACATAAACGAGATGACGCAAATCTTATATTAATGTCATTAGCTGAGAGTGTTGGAATCCGACTTAGACAATCTGGCTTCTGTGCTGGTTTGATTGCAATAAGTATTCGCAGCACTGAATTTACTGGAGGCACTCATCAACGTAAAATAAGTGTTTGTACAGACAGCACTACTTACTTACATAGAATTGCTATGGAATTATTTGATGAATATTGGGATTTAGCACCAATTAGAAAATTAGGACTTAGAGTTAGTGACTTATATACAAATGACTATGTACATTTGTCACTACTGGAGGGGTTTTATTTTGATATGCAGAAGTTGTTGGATGATACAGTTGATACGATACGGAGTAAATATGGTTCTGATGCAATTCACAGGGCTAGTTTTTTACATTCTGGATTGAGTCCTGTAACAGGTGGTGTTCAAAACGATGGAGAGGATAATTATCCATTGATGACTAGTATATTGTACGGAAAAGAGCTGAGAAATAATAACAATAAAAAATCCGTGTTCCTAATTTTGTTAGGAGCACGGATCTTTTATTATTATTAAACTTAATTATTTCATTCTCATTTAACTTCAACACACATATCTGTTAATACAATTAATAATTTCTGAAGTCATAATCACCCTATTAAAAAATCAATTCGTTTTAATAATTCAATTAGTAAGTCATTCATCATTTACTATCAATTTTTTTATTAAATCTTTCGAATTTCCAGCACCATTTCAGCACCAATCTAGCACCAAATCAACACCAAAAAACACCATTTCAGCACCATAAGCTACGATATTTCACGATACCTTACGATACTTCCAATCACGCCTAACGCCTTTAAACCTAGCCTTTCAGGCCGATGTCATCCAACTTGAACGGTGTAGCCTGATAAACGTAATAATTCAGCCAATTTGCATAAACTAGATGTGCATGGCTTTTCCAAGTCGATTCAGGTTCTTTACTTGCATCATCATTAGGGAAATACCTTTGGGGAATTTTAGGGTTTAATCCTTTATCCACATCTCGTAAATACTCTTGTTTAAGTGTATCCGAGTCATATTCCGAATGACCTGATACAAATACTTGTTTACCATCATTTGAAACCGCCATATAAAAACCAGCTTCATCTGACATGCTTAACAATTGTATGTCCTCACATGCTTTTATTTCCTCCAATGAGACGGTTGTATGTCTTGAGTGCGGCACCATAAACTCATGATCAAATCCACGAACCAGCGGACACTTGGGATCAATTACACTATGTTTAAAGATACCATGCATCTTTTCTTTAAGTGGAATTTTGTGAATTCCATAATGATAATATAATCCCGCCTGTGCTCCCCAGCAAATATGGAAAGTTGATGTTACATGGCTTTTGGTCCATTCCATAATATTCTTGAGTTCGTTCCAATATGTGACACCTTCAAAGGGAATGTTTTCTACTGGTGCTCCCGTTATGATCATTCCATCAAATTTCTGGTCTTTAATAGCTGCAAACGTAGTATAAAAAGATCTTAAATGTTCGATGGGAGTGTTCTTAGAAACATGAGTTTCCGGCATCAACAAAGTGATCTCAACTTGCAGCGGACTATTACTTAACATACGTAGCAGTTGCGCTTCTGTTTGTTCTTTAAGCGGCATTAAATTGAGTATTGCAATACGTAGCGGACGAATGTCTTGCATACTTGCTCTATGTTCGTCCATAACAAATATATTCTCTTCCATTAAGACTTGTTTAGCTGGAAGGTCATTAGGAATTTTAATTGGCATATATTCACCTTACTTTTCTATTATTACAAATATAATATCTGTTTGCTAATTATTTATATAATATCTATTCTCTAACTGCTCATATAATATCTAATCGCTAATTGCTTATATAATATCTATTCGCTAATTGCTTCGAATATTGATTTTCCAGGTGGCACCATTGGGAATACATTCGAACCTTGCTCAACAAGACAGTTGACAATAACCGGTTTGTCGGTTGCAAAGACTTGATCTAACACTGGTTTTATATCCTCTAATGAACTAATATTAAAACCAACACCACCCAGTGATTTTGCAAACATAACGTAATCCATATCTTCTTCTAATGTTGTTGAAGAAAAACGGTTTTCATAGAACAGATTTTGCCATTGTCTAACCATACCAAGGGCTCTATTATTCATAATGAAGATCTTGATTGGTAATTTATGTTTAACTGCAGTTATCATTTCATTGAAGTTCATCCGAAATGATCCGTCGCCTGTAATCATTATAACCTTTTCATCTGGATTTGCAAATTGCGCACCCATAGCTGCACCCAGCCCATATCCCATGGTACCAAGACCGCCTGAAGTCAAAAATCGATTGGGTTTCTCAAAAGGAAAATGTTGAGCTGTCCACATTTGATGTTGTCCAACATCTGTTGCTACGATTGAATCATCCGTCGTATATTCAGCAATTTCTTTGAGTAACATCGGTACATTTACAGTTGTAGCATTCGTCTTATGACCAACTGTTGCACGAAGTTCATTGACATAATCGGTCCAAGGTTTATTCTCTTTTTGATTGATCTTTCTAATCAATTCTCGAAAGACAACTTTGATGTCACCATTTATAGATGCATCTACAACAACATTTTTATTGATCTCAGCTAGATCGATATCAATATGAATGATCTTCGCATTTGCCGCAAAACCTGAAGGTTCTCCAACAACACGATCACTGAAACGAGCACCTGCTACTATAAGAAGATCAGCTTCATTAATCGCTCTGTTTGAAACTAATGAACCATGCATACCAATATTCCCCATGTATTGAGGATGGCTGTAAGGCATACTTCCAATTCCCATTAGAGTACAAGATACTTGAGCATCCAGTTTTTCAGCAAATTCGACTAATTCTTTGTTAGCTCCTGATCTTATAACACCACCACCGGCTAAAATCATTGGTCTTACTGATTTTTCTATCATCTCATATATTGTATCTCCAACGATTATATTCGTTTTAGGTATATATTCTTTCGGCTCAGTAAACTCAAATTCAGTTTTTTCCCAGGTCAGATTTTTGGGAATATCAACAAGAACCGGCCCAGGTCTGCCTGATTTTGCAATATAGAACGCATCACGTATTGTATCCGCCAATTGATTTATATCCTTAACCATGAAGTTGTGTTTAGTGACCGGCATTGTAATGCCTTGTATATCAACTTCCTGGAAACTGTCTTTACCTAACATATCAACTTGTACGTTCCCTGTTATTGCAACCATTGGTACGGAGTCCATATATGCGGTTGCAACGCCTGTAACTAGGTTTGTTGCACCTGGACCACTCGTTGCTAAGCAAACGCCTACTTTACCTGTTGACCTTGCATATCCATCAGCTGCATGAGCTGCTCCTTGTTCGTGAGAAGTTAGTATATGTTGAATATACTCTTCGTTTTTGTATAACTCATCATATATATTTATTGTTGCGGCTCCTGGATATCCAAATATATGTTTTACTTTTTGCTCTTTCAAACATTCAACTACAATTTCTGCTCCATTTAATTTCATTGCTAAACTCCTTTCAGCCAATCTCAAATGATTGATGGTTAGTTGCACAAAACTCCCCATAAATATAAACAAACCCCTCGTCCTATATAGGACGAAGGGTATAATCTCCGCGGTACCACCTAAGTTCACTTGCGTGCTCTTATTCATACAGGTCATTGATATAAGCAAATATACTACTCATTCTTTTATCCGATATGCTGCTTTGATAACGGTTAGCTACCGACATCCTCTACTTAAACGTTGCCATATTGACTCCGTTTGTTCAATTCGTTGCTCTAAGGCTACCTTCCATATAGTTGTCATGAAGAATTTTCACCATCATCTTCTCTCTAAGTTTATCACTATATGTACTCTTCCTTTTCACTGCATTTCTTAGATTTATTAAGTTATAATAATATTACTTTAAGACATTAATTTTGTCAAGCATTACTCGATACTTTTTCACTATTTACGAGTACATTAATCTCATAATTATTTCGTCCACCATCTTTTGCAACATATAATGCTTCATCAGCACTTGTAAAAACAATGGTATAATCTGTGATTGCATATTCAATGACACATGCACCAATTGTTAATGTCACTCTATCTTCTATCTTTGAAGATAAATGTTCAATATTAAGGATTTTCATTTCATGCATAATCTTATTTAGGAGAACCTTAGATTTCTCAACTCCACAGCCTTCAATAACAACAAAAAACTCATCGCCACCGTATCTAAAAAGACGATGCTTATAATTGGCAAGACTTTTACGAAGTGAAGCACAAACTTTTTTAAGACACTTATCACCCATAACATGTCCATAATGGTCATTGTATTGTTTGAAGTAATCTATATCAATCATTAATGTTGTTGCAGGCAGCTTATGTTCTAACATACCAATAAACTCACGACCAATATATTGACCAAGAGCATGGCGATTATATACGCCAGTAAGCCCATCTAACAAAGAAACTTGCTCCAACTTCTTGTTTGCAATAACAAGTTCTTGTGATCGTTGTAAGTTAGTATATGCAATCGCTAAATATGAAGCAAGTACTCTTAATGATTCTAAGTCAACATATGTCAATTTACCTTTATCCTCATTTTGTATTGTTATCCCACCTATTGTCTTTTTTTCAAATTTAATGGGACAGAACATAATTGTATCATAGTCAGATTCACTGATAATCTGCAACAGTCGACCTTCATAATTGGCTTTGTTATATTTATCATCATTTGTATCATAAATAATGATATCTTTGCCGACTTTTATACAATTAGACATCAAATACTCAGTTTCAAATATAGATATTTCAATCTCTGTCAATAATCCTTTATCATGAAACTTATAATCAATGGATATATTATTCTTAGCTTTAATGCCTACACCAAATGCATCACAACTAAAAACCTTAGCAGCATCTTCTACTAGTATTGTATAGATTTCTGCGTCCGTTGTACATGCAGTTATCTTTTGCCCGATTTCAGACAACAATTTTAGTGTTTTAATCGATTTTTGCAAATCATTGACTTGACTGAAACCTATTGATTCACCAATATTCTTATCTATTTTTTCTATTGATTTATACTTCCATTGTTGATATGATTTTTCAACAATCTCTAAATGTCTTTTAATGATATGAAAACCTTTTGCATATTCCTTATTGTGTTCGTAAACTTTTTCTAGAATCTTTAACGCATTAAGTTCAATTTTATAATAGGTTTTGGCATGAGCCGCGTTTGCAAGTTCACCTAAAATTTCTTCCGCTAAAGAATACTCATCCGCATAATATGCTTGTGTTCCATATTTAAGAAGTATTTCATCTTTATCAACTACTTCTTCCGTCGCTTCTAACTGTCCAAGCGCTTCATGGAAAAGTAGACTTGCCTTATCCCATTGATGTTTATCTTCATTACATATAACAGCCCCATTAGCTATAGCAAGAGCTATCCCAATATTATCACCAATCTTCAGAGACAATTGTTCACTTAAACGATTATAATACTTTGCCTTTAAATAGGCCTTCTGCTTGATATATACTTCAGTAAGATTTGAATACGCAGTTGTTAAAAGCAACTTGTTATCATCATTTTTAGCACTATGCACGCATTCGAACAAGTACTTGATGGCTTGATTGTAATCATCAACTTCAAGATATAGAATTCCTAGGTTATTTAAGATTCGTTCCTTAAGATTCTTAGCTAATGGATTAGTTTCAATAAGCGACAAAGCTTCTAAGTACTTTTCAATTGCTACATGTAATTGTCCACTGACTACATACAGATTTCCACGAAGATTCAAGACTTTTGCTAAACACACATCGAGATTGTGTTTACGCGCCAAAATAGTAGCCTTCTTAAAGAAGGCCATTGCTTTTTGAGGTTCCGCTTTTATATTCTCGATTGCACCAAAATAATACAAGCAGTTTGCAATGAGTTCAATATGATCATTTGCAAGAGCCTCTTCATATGTTCGTATATTGAGTTCAAGCGCATCTTCAAGGCTTGAATCATTAACTAAATCATCAATTTTCGAAATTCTAGCTTGTATTTTCTCTAAGTTGAATTCCATATTCACTTCATTCAATAAAATCACCCCATAGTATATGTACATTCTATCACATTAGCAAATTTGTAACTAGCAATTTTTATTTTCTTTCATCCAAAATCCCTTTTAGCATATCAATGACCATTTTAGGATTTGCTTTTCCTTTTGTTAATTTCATCATTTGCCCCATAAGAGATTGTATTGCAGCATCTTTACCTTCAATATAGTCTTGTACAGGCTTTTCATTGTTGGCAATCACTTCAAGTGCCATCAAACGTAGTTCACTATCATCACTGATTTGAGCCAATCCTTCATCTTTAACTATGTTCTCAGGGTTCTTATCCGTTTCCCACATGGTTGCAAATATATTCTTTGCAATGCTCGAACTGATGATGCCTGTATCCAATAAATTAGCTAGTTTACCTAAATTTGTTGAATGAATAGGAATGATTCCTTCTTCTTTTTCATCTTCATTAAGACGACCAAACACTTCCGAAATAATCAAGTTAGCAACTGCTTTTTTATTTTTTGTTTGTTTACATGCCTCATCAAAGTAATTGGATAGATGAGGTGATGCGACAATTAATTTAGCATCATATTCTGATAAGCCATCTTCATTTGTATAACGAAGTAATCTTACTTCTGGCAATTCCGGGATAGAAGATCTTAGTTCTTCTATCTTTTCGTCTGAAGTAACAATCGGCATAAGGTCCGGCGCAGGAAAATATCTATAATCATGGGCCTCTTCTTTACTACGCATTGAAATGGTGACACCTTTAGCTTCATCCCAGCGTCGTGTTTCTTGAGTGACTGTTCCGCCACTTTCGATCAACTTAATCTGGCGTTTAGCTTCATACTCAGCTGCTTTCACTGCAAAATTAAACGAGTTTATGTTCTTCATTTCAGTACGGGTACCCAATTCCTCTTCCCCATACTTACGTACAGATACGTTCACATCACAACGAAGTGAACCTTCATTCATTCTACAATCTGAAACATCCGTGTAAAGAAGCAACGTCCGAAGCTTCATCAGAAATGCCCGGACTTCTTTTGCTGAACGGATATCCGGTTCAGTTACAATTTCAATCAATGGAATTCCGCAACGGTTGTAATCAACTAAAGTACCATTTACTTCATGATTTAATTTACCTGCATCTTCTTCAATATGAATACGTGTAATACCAACCCTTTTTGTTTCGCCATCTAAATCGATATCAACAAAACCTTCATAGCATAAGGGTAAATCGAATTGTGAGGTTTGATACGCTTTAGGTGAATCTGGGTAGAAGTAATTCTTACGGTCCTGTTTAGATACTTGATTGATTTTACAGTTTGTTGCAAGGCCAGCTTTTATTGCATAGTCAACCACTTTACCATTAAGCACAGGTAAGGCTCCTGGCATTCCTGTACACACCGGACAGCAATGCGTGTTTGGTTCTCCACCGAATTCGGTTGTACATCCACAGAATATCTTTGTTTTTGTCTTTAGTTCTGAATGGACTTCAAGTCCAATTACAATTTCATAATCTTTATATGCCATTTGTCCACCTTATCCTATCGTAATATTTCGTTTTTCATAAGTCGCATATTGTTCATATTGATATGCAAGGTTAAGTATTGTGCTTTCATCAAATGCCTTACCAATTAATTGCATCCCAATTGGTAATCCTTTTGAATCAAATCCACAGTTTAACGATATCGCAGGAACACCTGCAATGTTAATTGGAACCGTACAAATATCGGTCAGATACATTTCTACCGGATTATCCGTTTTTGCACCTATACCAAATGCTGTGGTAGGGCTTGTTGGTGTTAGCAGTGCATCATAAGTTTTAAATAATTCATTAAACTCTTCCATGATTAGAGTTCTAACTTGTTGAGCTTTTTTATAATAAGCATCATAATAACCTGAACTAAGCGCATACGTTCCAAGCATGATACGACGTTTAACTTCTTTACCAAATCCTTCATCTCTTGTATTCTTGTATAACGCCAAAAGACTGTCAAAGTTTTCCGTTCTGTATCCATATTTAATACCATCATAACGAGCCAGATTAGAACTGGCTTCAGCTGAAGATATTAAGTAATAAGCCGGTAAGGAAAGATTAGATAGATCAAAACTGACCTCTTCGACAATAGCGCCTAACTTTTCATATTCTTTAGCTGCGTTTAAAACAGCTTCTTTAACTTCATCGCTAATTCCTTCTCCGAAAAATTCTTTAGGTAGTCCAATTCTCTTTCCTTTTATGTCATTATCTAAGTTTTCAGTAAAATCCTCCATACCAACCGGAGCACTTGTAGAATCCAACTGATCATGGCCACCGATAACATTGAGTGCAAGTGCTACGTCTTCGACACTATTGGCTAATGGACCAATCTGATCAAGCGAAGAAGCAAATGCAATCAAACCATATCTAGAAACCCTACCATACGTTGGTTTAAGGCCAACAACTCCACAGTAACTTGCCGGTTGTCTTATGGATCCACCTGTATCTGAACCAAGCGCTAGCGGTGTCATCAATGCAGCAACTGCCGCTGCCGATCCTCCGGAGCTTCCACCTGGAACATAGTTTAAATTCCATGGATTTTTAGTGATTTTAAAAGCACTATTTTCTGTTGAAGAACCCATTGCAAACTCATCCATATTTAGTTTACCTAACATGATCATATCATTCTTCTTGATTTTCGATATAACTGTAGCATCATATGGTGGCACAAAGTTTTCTAACATTTTAGAAGCACACGTTGTTCTAACGCCATCTGTACAAATATTGTCTTTAATGCTAATGGGTACACCCGCTAGCATTGATAACGTTTCTCCTGCCATTCGTTTTGCATCTACGGCTTGCGCTGCTTCTAATACTCTATCTTCATTAACAAGCAGATATGCTTCAACAAGATTATCGACTTCACTAATTCTTTTTAAATAATCTCTAGCCACTTCTACACTGCTGATTTCTTTAGCCTTTAGTTGTTTAGCTAATTCTGCAACTGATTTCATATGCTTCCTCCTATAAAACTATATATTATTCCACTACTTTCGGAACACTAAAACATCCATTAGCTGTACTAGCTGCATTACCAATAAGTTTTTCACGATCCATTGATGGTATGACAACATCCTCGCGAAACACATTATTTATAGGCATTACATTGGCAGTCGCATTTACATCTTTAATTTCATATGCATTGATTTGATCTGCAAACTCCAAAATCATTTCCATATCTTTGGTCATACTCTCTTTTTCTTCATCGGTCAAACTAAGTCTTGCTAAGTTTGCAACGTGTTCAACTTGGGCTTTTGTAATCTTCATTGGTACCTCCAATTATTAATCGAATATTCAGAATTGTTCTATTTGTCAAAACAATTGCAATTAGCCATTCAATGGCATTCACATTAAGTACTATTTTATCATAGGTCGGTTATTTATTCAATTAAACTCATAAAATCTCTTTCTGATAAAATCGGAATATCTAAACTTTTCGCTTTTTTATTCTTTGATGAATTAGACTCTGTATCATTGTTGATTAAATAATCCGTTTTAGCTGATACTGACCCCGTCACTTTACCACCTAAACTTTCAATCAATTCTTTAAGCGCATTTCTGTTTTCAAACTCTGTCAAAGAGCCGGTGATTACAAATGTTTTACCTGAAATCTGTTCAGATTCTTCAATCCTGCTGACGTTTTCAAACGTTACAATGTTTAATAACCGCTGCAGTTCTTCAACCTTCACTGGATTATGTAAATACTCATAGAGAGATTTTGCGATAACCTCTCCATAACCCTCAATTTCAACAAATGCATCTTCCGTTGCTTCAAACATCTTATCCATATCATTATTAAATGCTTGACACAATAACTTAGCGTTACTCAAGCCCACATGGGATATACCTAGAGAAAAAATAAAATTAGCCATTTTCGCTTTTTTAGCCGCTTCAATGGACTCCACTAGATTCTTATATGATTTTTCACCAAAGCCTTCTAATTCAACGATTAATTCTTTCTTATCATCCGTTGCTAGACCAAACAAGTCACTATACTCATGGACGACACCGAGTTGAATCAATTTCTCTAAAGTCGCTTCAGATAACCCTTCTATATTCATAGCATTTCTTGAAACAAAATGTGCAAAAGCTTTTACTTTTTTGGCTGCACAGTTTTCATTGCTACAATAAAGCATTTTAACATCATTCAATTCAACTATTTCGGTTGACTCACCGCATACCGGGCAAGTTGTCGGGATCTCAAGATGGTTGGAACCTGTCAAATTTTCAGCAATCTGTGGAATGATCATATTTGCTTTGTATACACAGATTATATCACCAATACCTAATTTTAGATTTTCTATGATACTTATATTATGCAGGCTAGCTCGCTCTACACTCGTCCCCTCCAAATCAACAGATTCAAATATTGCAACCGGGTTAATTCGCCCTGTTCTTGATGCACTCCAAAACACATCTAAAAGAGTGGTTTCCATTACTTCATCTTTCCATTTAAATGCGATTGTATCCTTGGGGAATTTTGATGTTGAGCCAAGAGATGAACTATAGTGTTTATCATTATAAGTTAAAACAAGGCCATCAGAACCAACATCATTTTTTTCAATCAAACCGGCAAACTCATGTATTGCTTTTTCAATGTTTTCTTGATTAACCAATTGATAATCAACACATTCAAAGCCTAACTCATTTAGCCAATCAATCTCTTCATTTTTTGCAAGAAAATCATCTTTATTATCACTAAAAACTAATGTGAATCCATAAAATCTCACATTTCGTTTTGCTGTTATTTCATTGTTTAATTGACGCACTGAACCACTGCATAGATTTCTCGGATTCTTATATTGTTTATCTGCATCAAGCTCTGCATTAATTGCTTTGAAATCAGAGTATCTGATAACAGCTTCCCCACGCAGAACCAATTCACCTTTGTATGGAATCGTCATTGGCAGGTTCTTAAACATCTTGCTATTATTAGTTACAACTTCACCGATGACACCATTTCCTCGAGTAATAGCT
>Ga0314774_1000506_pt1 | contig 30874 bp, 31 predicted proteins | sample MetaGCBIA2018_FD_204515 | JGI IMG/M metagenome (GOLD analysis project Ga0314774, IMG submission 204515) | Cryopeg brine microbial communities from Beaufort Sea near Barrow, Alaska, United States - CBIA 2018 | ecosystem: Environmental > Aquatic > Marine > Coastal | place: USA: Alaska | collected...
CACTTCCTATCGCTTCCTTCAGACCCTGCCGTTACCAGCAACGCCCTTGCGATTCGGATTGTCTTCCCCCTGATCGGGGTGACGCCCGTATCTTTCAACAGGCCGGGTTTGCCAGCTACGCTGGGCATACTAAAAAAGGCGGCCACTTGGCCGCCTTTCTTTATGATTGGTGAGAACTTGACATCTTGGAAGCCTGATCCGTTTTCTTGCCCATATAACCATAAGTCAAGCCTGCGTATAAATAACGATTTGCAAGATAGTCATGAAGAGTTAAGATGATCTTCTTTCAAATGCTCAAGTAACAGGTGCCTCCGTATTCTAAAGACTTAAATGCAACGATAAATCAAACTTTATCTGGGCCAATTTACGTTTGTGGTGGGGCGCTGATAATCAAGCTACCCCCTAAAGTTAACGAGACCTTTCGTCGATAACACTTGTGCGAGAAGAGCTAAAGAAGTTCGAGTATCGTTCAGGATAGGGAGTCGTAGTGGCGGACCCGGCAGACATTGCGTACCTGATCCAGTAAACGTGGTTTCTGAATGGTTCCCTTCGAGGTGTAAATCAATAATCACGGTGTGTCACGCAACTTTGCGTTGCCGCCGATTATCTTAGGTGGAAAAATGCAAACATTTGTCATTATCAGAAACGCTTTAATTTCTTTTGGCGGGGTATGGGTTTTTGAGTTTTACCTCGACTACAAGCTGCCCGAAGAAAACAATCTACTACTGTTCTTTGTTGCGATTCCGGTGATATGGGCCACCATAAGCCAAATGTGGACATCCTATAGCTACAAGGAAATCAATAGTCACCTCCTGCTGATTTGCACACATGTCTTGAGCATGATGATGTTGCTGGGGACAGTCTTTCTGGTCAGCGCTGTCCTGAACACGATCTCTGACATTCTCGACCCCACCGGAATTGTCATGTTCCATGCGGTGGGCTGGACAGTTATTGCCGCCATGATTATGTACGACATTGTTGATTATGGAAGATAATGCCAAGCATGGCTAACGCTAATAAAATACGGCACAATAAACCTGTTTCAGCATCTTCAAGCCCCCTCCAAGATTAAAAAATAAAGTAACTATCTACGCTTATACCATCAGGCTGTCAAACAAAAGGACGCGTCTGTGCTTCAAACCTAAAGGGCAGATAAAGCAAGATACTCTCTAACCAAATACGACTCATGATCAAGAATCGAAAGGGTTTACCCTCAACGGAGAGAAGCGTATTGTCATAGTACAGGCAGATGGATTGAGCGCCGAGATCAGAAGAGAGGTAAAACAGATGCCAACACCCAAAAGCTACCAAGGCTTTGAACTGGGGCCGATCAGACCACCGAGCGAAGCGCAGAGCCTGATGCTCCGGATCACCCGCAATTGCCCGTGGAACAAGTGCAAATTCTGCGGTCTGTACAAGAGGGAAATGTTCAGCATCCGGCCGGTCGATCACGTGAAGAAAGATATCGATGCGATGCGACAGATTATTGATGACATCGAGCAGCTGATGGCGCAGCCAGACTCTGGCAGCCAGCGGGCTCTTTTTGAGCTTCAGGCCAGTCGGCCTGCATCCGATCAGCTCGCATTTCAGATGGCGTTGAACTGGTTTAAAAGCGGGATGAAATCGATCTTTCTTCAGGATGCCAACACCCTGATCATCAAGCCCGATGATCTGGTCGAGATTTTGAATTATGCCCGCACCGCATTCCCGAAGGTCGAGCGCATCACGTCCTATGCCCGTTCGCATTCGATCGCGCGGATAAGCGATGATGATATGCAACGGATCGAGGCGGCCGGTCTGAACCGGATTCATGTCGGGATGGAGTCGGCCGCGGACGGGGTGCTGGCGTTCATCAAAAAAGGGGTCGACAAAAACACCCATATCGTCGCCGGCCAGAAAGTGAAACGGGCCGGGATCGAGCTGTCGGAATATTTCATGCCGGGGCTGGGCGGCGTGGAGTTTTCAAGAGAACACGCGCTGGAGTCGGCTGACGCGATCAACCAGATCGACCCGGATTTTATCCGCATCCGCACCCTGGCCATCCCGGAACAGGTCGAGCTGTTCAATGATGTTCGCTCCGGTGCCTTCACCCCATGCGGAGATTTGCAGACGGCCGGGGAGCTGCTGCTGTTTCTCGACCACCTGCAGGGCATTTCGAGCACGGTCAAGAGCGATCATATCCTCAACCTGTTTCAGGATGTGGACGGGCGATTGCCGGAGGAGAAAGAACGGATCACGGCACCGATCCGCACATTTCAGCTCCTGCCGCCGGAAGAACAGCTGCTCTACGTGGTCGGTCGCCGGACCGGCATCTTTTCGAGGCTCGACGATCTGGACGATCTGGAGTTGCGCGGGCATGCCGAAAAAGCCCGCGCCGCGCATCGGGTCACTCTGGAGAATGTGGAAGAATTTGCCGCCGAGATAGTGAAACAATATATCTGATCTGAAGCCTGACCCTCCCCCCCCCCAATCGGGGGGCAGGGAAAAGGGGTTGTCTAATGGGTATAGGAGTCGGGGCTTGACTTAACGATATATTGTCCAAACGCCCATCGGCACATACCGATAGAGCGGCTAAAAAATACGTTCAATGATCTCTGGTGAAAATCTCCTGTTCCATCTTCCCCCCTTCCGTGATCAGAAAAAACCAAAGCATACCCTGCACTTATGCCTTCAGGCTGTCAAGGTGAGGAGATTCGTAATATCCAGAGAGATGTATAGTCTGGGGACTTTTTACTCTTCTAAAAGACATAACGGCAGTGTCTGGTTTTACCTGGAAAATTCATTTTTTCCTCCAACCGGAATTTACAAGAACTCAACTATTTATAACAACAGTAGTTTCTGTATAAAACACAAAAAATGAACAACACACCGTGACAACATTAAATACTTGTATTTATTGAATTTTCTGTATAATATTCAAAATATGAAAAGCTCACCGAAAAAATACCAATGGATCGAACTGTCAGACGACATAAAACGTCAATACATCGACGCCCAAAGTCTATTCACTACGCTTGAGGAAGCCAGAAAAGAGGCCGCCCAAGTCCGGGGGGGGATGCACTGGAAGCAGCAACAAGGCTACGAGTACCTCATCCGTTCAACTGCACGAAACAGCCAAAAAAGTCTTGGTCCACGTTCAGAAGAAAACGAGGCAATTTACGAAAAGTTTACGGAGCGTAAAACCAGAGTTGAAACGCGCGTGAAGGCCCTCAACGCCGAACTTAAACGCCATCAGCGCATGAACAATGCCCTCCATGTAGGCCGTGCCCCACAATTACTGGTGGAGATTCTCAACCGACTCGAAGTATCCGGCCTTTCCGAACATTTTACCGTTGTCGGTACTCATTCCCTGTACGCTTATGAATCGACTGCCGGTGTCCGTTTTGCTAAGACTGATGCTCTGGCGACAAATGATATCGATCTGCTGTGGGATACGCGCAAGCGAGTCCGCTTTGTTGCCCATATGAATTTTCTTAATTCATCTATGCTCAACCTGCTTAAAAAGGTCGACTCAACTTTTGAGTTACGCGAACTTCAACGCTACACAGCTGTGAACAATAAAGGATTTGAAGTTGATATCATCAGGCGGGAGGCAAAAGATCTGGACCCTCACCCCCTCAGTCTAACAGACGCTAATGAGGAATTTGCCGCAGTTCAAGCTCGAAACGCTGAAAAGCTTCTAAGCGGACCACGGTTTTCCAGCATAATCGTTTCTACCTCCGGACATATGGCCAGGATGAACACGATCTCACCAAAATCTTTCTTTGATTTTAAACGATGGATGGGAACCCTTCCCGGCAGAGATCCCCTTAAGAAAAGTCGAGATCTTCTGCAGGCAGATCTAGTCGAAGAACTCGTCCATGAATACCTTCCCCATCTCATTTGATCACGGATAGTCGGTAGTCGGGATCGGACCAGCCTAACTCACTTCTTTTACCAAAAAAATACTTAAATGCCGCTGTTCAGGCGTGACTTGGGGAGGGGGAACGTTGTTGTTTTATGGGATTATGTTGCTCTCCTTCATGCCGAGACAACATAATTTTAATAGCCTGCCTGCCACTCCACTACTCACCTGACAGGCCTCAGCACAATTAAGTACTGAGGCCCGTTTTTTTCATTATATGCGGCAAATTTAGTCGACGACGACAACCGAATCTCCTGCCTGCACCGGCCCCCCATTTAGCACCCGGACAAAGATCCCCTCTTTCGGCATGACGCAATCTCCGGCCTGGTGATAGATATTACAGCGGGTATGGCACTCCTTGCCGATCTGGGTCACCTCAAGCAGGGTATCTCCGACCTTGAGGTGCGTTCCGACCGGAAGAGTGTACAGCACAATCCCATTGGTGGTCAGGTTCTCGGCAAAATCGCCGCTATCGACATCGAGCCCCATCTTCTGCATCTTCTCAATACTCTCATGCGCCAGAAGGCTGACCTGTCGATGCCAATCACCAGCATGAGCATCGCCGACCAGCCCATGGTTCGGACGCAATTCAACTTTTTCAACGGGAGTTTTTCTCTCCCCTTTTTTTTCACTGGTACAAACAGCAACTATTTGAGCGGTCACGTTAGCCTCCAATACTCGACATGGTAAACGGTTTATGCGATGCGTCTGCATCATCGATCGTATGCCGGGCCGGTTTCCCTGAAACAATATCCTCAAACAACTGTTTCAGACAGCGATCATCAGACTGCTGCAGACAGGGCTTCAGGTCGATACTCTCTTCGGACAACAGGCAGCTTTTTGCCAGACCGTCAGATGTCACCCGCAAACGGTTGCACGACGAGCAAAAATGATTACTCATCGGCGTAATCACGCCGACGGTACCGGTCGCACCTGCAATCTTAAAAGGTCGGGCCGGCCCACATTGACCGGTCGTTTCCAGAGGTGTCAGTTCAAACTCCTGACGAATTTGCGCGAGCACCTCAGCCCCGGACAACAGCCGCTCCTGCCAGTCCGACTCCTTGATGGTCGGCATATATTCAATAAAGCGGACCGACCAGGGACGATCAAGGGAGAGGCGGGCAAAATCTTTAATTTCATGATCATTGACGCCACGCATCACGACCATATTGATCTTGATCTTCAATCCCGCGGCGTCTGCAGCTTCGATCCCGGCCAACACCTGCTGCAGTTTACCCCCCCGGGTGATATCCGAGAAACTCTGCTCATTCAAGGAATCGAGGCTGACATTTACACGCTTAACACCGGCATCGAGCAGCGGTTCTGCCATCTCGCCGAGCAGCAGACCATTGGTTGTCAGTGCAAGATCCTGAACACCGGGGAGATCGGAGAGTTGTTTCAGAAACCCAATCACACCTTTGCGGACCAACGGCTCGCCGCCGGTCACCCGAATTTTATCAATGCCGAGCGATGTCGCGATCCGGGAGATTCGAAGCAGCTCCTCATAACGGAGAATCTGCTGATGCGTCTGTTTCTCGACCCCGGTTTCCGGCATACAATAGCGACAACGAAAGTTACACCGGTCGGTAATGGAAAGACGCAGGTAATTAATTGTACGCCCATGTTGATCACGCATTCAATATCTCCAGATGATTACGATTTGATGTTGTCGATTTCTTCCGTGTCTTTTTCAGCCCCAGTCACACCACTCTTGAATTCTCTGAGCCCTTTACCGAGTGCACCACCGACTTGTGGCAGTTTGCCAGCACCGAAAATAATCAGGACCAGGACCAGAATGATCATCATTTCTGTTGTTCCAAGACCAAACATAATTTTTCTCCTTTTTTGTGCAGATGGAAATTATATATATTATTCGTATATTTAAATCAATATATTTCTATTATCAAACCATGACGCACCAAATCGAACAATTTGACGCTTGACAAACTATATCAGTAACGCCATTCTTTCGCTATGCAAAATTCGCATAACGATAAAAATCAGAGTGAATTGATCACCGGCGCTCTACTGGCAGGTGGAAAAAGTCAGCGTATGCAGACCGACAAGGCGACACTCTTCCTGGCGGGTGAATCTCTTTTTTCACGGGGGGTTCGGGCACTACAAACCGTCTGCAGTGAGGTCCTGATTGCCGGGGACCGGAGCGATCTCGCCTCGGCAGCGATCCCCAGCTACGCCGATCGTTTTCCGGGCTCATCCCTCGGCGGGCTGCACACGGCAATCCTTCACGCAGCCAATGACTGGGTTTGCATATTGCCATGCGATCTCCCCTTCCCCTCTTCACGACTACTAAAAAAGCTATTGCAGCACAGAGCTGGGCAGGATGCAGTCATTCCGAGAACCGCGAACGGCACTGAACCCCTCATCGGTTGTTACCACAAACGGGTCCTGCCGATTATAGAACAACAGATTACATCCAATAGTATGCGCCTGACCGACCTGCTCAACCTTCTTAATGTCCACTACCTCGACCCGCATGAGTTGCCAAACGGCTGGAAGCGAGCGCTCTGCAACCTGAATAGCCGACGCGATCTGCAACGGCTCAAGAGATCCACACCGGTCCTGACCTTTGTTGCCCACAGCAATACCGGAAAGACAACTCTGGTCGAAAAACTGATCGCCGAATTAACCCGGCGCGGCTGGTCCATCGGCGCCCTCAAGCACGATGCACACCGCTTTGACATCGACCATCCCGGTAAGGACTCCTGGCGCTTCACCCAGGCAGGGGCCGCTATTACAGCCATCAGTTCAAGCGAGAAATCAGCCGTGATTCACCAACACGAATTACCACCGACCCTCGAACAGATCTTGTCCCCATTTGAGGGGGAGGTCGACATGGTTCTGACTGAAGGGTTCAAGCAGAGCTCACTGCCGAAGATCGAGGTCTTTCGCCAAGAGTTGGAGCGGAAACTGATCTGTCGCGGTGAATATCACGATCCGACCCTGCTCGCTTTTGCCGGCAATGTCGACCTGAAGCAGAATGTCCCGACGTTCCCTCTAGACGACCCCTCCCCGTTAGCCGATTTTATCGAGGAGACGTTCTTAACATGAGCACACCACAGATTCGCTGTAAAGTCTGGTTCGAAGTCGACGGCGAAGCGCTGATCGGCAACGGTCGCGAGCGACTGCTGATGGCGATTGACAAGCACGGCTCACTCAATGCCGCCGCCAAGAAACTCGGGCTCGCCTACCGCAAAGCCTGGGCTCAGGTTCAGGAGATGGAGCGCATCGCCCCGTTTCCGCTCTTTATCCGCCGCACGGGTGGCAACTCAGGTGGCTCCACCGAATTAACCCCCCAAGCCAAGACATTACTCGACCAGTTTCAACAGGTCGGCCAGGAAATTCGCGTAACGGTCGACGATATATTCCAAGCACGCATCGACAGCGGCTTTTTTATACCTGAGAGTGAGGATTAAATGGTCCGCTCACTACAGATCACGATCTTGCTGCTCGCTTTTTGCTCCCTGCAGACCCCCTGTTTTGCCGAAGTCACGGTATTTGCCGGTTCGGCTTCAAAACCACCCCTGGAGGAAGCGGCAGAGCTCTACCAATCAGAAACCGGCATTGAGATCTTTCTGCACTTTGGTGGTTCCGGCGCGATGCTCAACCAGTTACGACTATCAAGAAAAGCAGACCTCTTCATTCCCGGCTCCCCCGATTATATGCTTAAAGCGCAACGGTTTAATCTGGTCGATGCTTCCAGCGAAAAGATTCTGGCCTATCTGATTCCGGCGATCAACGTCCTAAAAGGGAATCCGAAAAATATTCATGGACTGGCCGATCTCGGACGCCCAGGGATTCGGGTCGGCATCGCTGATCCATCCGGAGTCTGTGTTGGTCTCTACGCGGTCGAAATCATTGAGGAACACCACCTGGCTGAACGCGTACGTCCTAACATCACAGCCAATGTTGAGAGTTGTTCCAAAACAGCTTCGCTGATTCCACTGCAGGCGGTCGATGCCACCCTCGGTTGGCGTGAATTCGAACAGTGGAACCCTGACCAAATTGAATCGATTCTGCTGCCGCCTGAACAGATCGTACGACTTGCCTACATTCCGGCGGCCATTGCGACCCATGCCCGAAACGTTAAAGAAGCGGTCGAATTTCTGGCCTTTCTCACCTCTTCCCGAGCAAAAGCGATCTTTGCCAAATGGGGTTATCTGACCAGCGAAGAGCAAGCCAGAGTTTACGCCCCGCACGCCAGGATCGGTGGTGAATACCGGATACCGGAGGGGTGGTAATGGTCTCCAAACGCGATCGACTATTTCATCTGCTCCTCTGGCTTCCACTGGTTGGTCTGTTGCTCTATTTTTTATCGCTGCTCGGAGCCCTCACCCCTTTTTTTGCAGCGGAAACCTTTTTCTCCACCCTGACTTCACCATCCGTCCAGTCGGCAATTCGTATCAGTCTGCTGACCGCAACCATATCGACCCTGCTCGCCATGGCGATTGCCGTTCCGGTCGCCTATGCGTTGTCACGCTTCAATTTTTTTGGCAAGCGTCTTATAGACACCGTAATCGACATTCCGATGTTGCTCACCCCGGTCGCTCTCGGCACGCTGCTGCTGATGCTGTTTAACACTGATTTCGGCCTATGGTTGGAGCGGATGGGGTTCTCCGTCACTTACACCATCAACGGTGTTATTCTTGCGCAATTTACGGTTATTGTCGCGATTGCGATCCGGCTGCTCAAATCGAGTTTTGACGATATCAGCCCCCGCTATGAACAGGTGGCGCGCACACTCGGCTGTTCAGCCACCCGCTCTTTTATCAGAGTGACGTTGCCGATGGCGCGAAACGGGATCATGGCGGCACTGGTTTTGACCTGGGCGAGGGCTATCGCCGAATTCGGTGCCACCGTCACCCTGGCCGGGACCGCAAAAGGAAAGACGGCCACGCTCCCGACCAGTATCTATCTGGCGATGGCCTCAGCTGATCTGGAGCAGGCGGTGGTCTTGATTGTAATCCTGATCGTTCTCGCCTTTGCGGTATTGCTCGCAACCCGACTCCTTGCCACGGGAGCCAGACCATGATCCGGGCACGTAATCTCAATCACAACCTGCCCGGATTTAACCTGCGCGACATCAGTCTCGATCTAAATAAAGGGGATTACCTCACCCTGCTCGGTCCGTCTGGCGCCGGCAAATCGATCCTGCTTGAAACCCTTATGGGACTGATCACACCAGATTCAGGAACGATCCACATCAACAATCTGGATGCGACGCAACTCCCACCAGAACAACGCGGCATAGCTTACCTACCGCAAGATCTCGCTCTTTTTCCACACCTCTCTGTTCGTCAGAACATCCTGTTTGGCGCGCCCGACAGAAAAAACATGTCAGCGGCAACAATGACCTGGCTCAATGAATTGCTCCAACTTTTGAACCTTGAGCAGTTGATCGATCGTCGCTCGGTATTAAACCTCTCCGGCGGCGAGCGGCAGCGGGTTGCTCTCGCCAGGGCCCTTCTCCCTAAGCCGAAAATCTTATTTCTGGATGAGCCGCTATCGGCGCTCGACGCCTTCACCAAACGTCAACTGCAAGTCAAGCTGCGCGAGATAAACCGATTACTCGGAGTTACCATCCTGCACGTCACCCACGATAGAGAAGAGGCTTTCATGCTCGGCGAACGAATAGCAGTGATGATAGAGGGGCAGATTGAGCAGATCGGCACCCGGGATGAACTCTACTATCGCCCGGAAACCCTCGCGGCGGCACGCTTCTTATTGAATCAGAATATCTTCCGACTGGAAGTCGCTGACCGCGATGCAAATAACAATTTGCAACTGACGGGCGAATTGCCACTCACTTACCCCCCGGACGCGCAATTCAATAAAGGACAAAAGGTTATTGCCGGGATTCGTGGCGAAGAGGTTATCATTATCCGACCCGACCGCTCTGTGCCCGTCTGGTTGCAGGAGAACAGGTTTATGGCGACCGTTGTTGATATTTATTTAAAAGGGGGAAGCCACGCGGTTTTAACCCGTATGACAGATTATCCAATCGATATTGAAGTTGAAATACCGAATTGTGCGTTTCGTGACATGAATGTCAATTGCGGCGATCAACTCGATTTGTGTCTAAAAAAACAAGCCCTCTGGCTCTTATCTGAACCTGAAGATCAGGAGATATCAACATGTTGACCTACGCTCAGGCGCTCGAAAAGATCCTTTCCACCGTTCAACCGCTGCCGGCCGTCGAATCTGCACTGGATGACGCCCTCGGAAAGGTGATGGCCGAGCAGGGGATCGCACGTTGGGATCTCCCCTCAGCCGATAACTCGGCGATGGATGGTTTCGCCTTTGCCTGGACCGAGCAGAAGAGAGGAGATAAACTCACGGTCAACGGTGCTATTTATGCGGGAGATTACAGTCAGAAATCGATCGGAGGATCAGAGGCAATACGGATCATGACTGGCGCCCCCCTCCCCCCCGGCTGCAACGCAGTTATTCCGATCGAGCACGTCGTTGAGGACGCCGGCAGCATACTGCTGACCAAAGATACCATCCGCGGCCAACATGTTCGCCTGAAGGGAGAGGAAGTTGTCTGCGGAGAGACTATCGTTACTCCGGGAACCGTGCTCAACGCCGGAGATATAGGTCTGTTGGCAGCGGCCGGTGTCGAGCGGGTCAAGGTCTATCCGGTACCGAAGGTTGCGATCCTTTCGACCGGCAACGAACTGGTTAACCTCGGGGACCAACTGCAACCGGGGCAAATTGTTAACTCCAACCTGCATCTGTTGCAAGCCCGACTCAAAGAGGTCGGTTGCGAAACGGTTACACTCGGCATCGCCCGGGACGACCGCGATGATCTGGAGCAGTTCATTCGCGAAGGGCTCAATGCCGACCTGCTGATTACATCCGGCGGCGTCTCTATCGGCGATCGGGATCATGTGCAAGAGGTCTTAGGAACTCTGGGCTTCAAACTCGGCTTTTGGAAAGTCGCGATCAAGCCTGGGAAGCCGGTATTATTCGGGCAGATCGGTCAGCAGACTATCTTCGGCCTACCGGGCAACCCTGCCGCCGCCGCAGCAACATTCGAACTTTTTGTCCGCCCGGCCCTTGGACGACTGGCTGGGCACCCTGCCCCGCTTCATCCAATACTCCGGGCAGAGCTGACAGTAGATGTCCGCGATGCCGGAGAGCGGCAAGCTTTTTTATGGGGTGAACTCGCAGAAAATACGTCGGGGAGCTATTGCTTCACCCCGAGCCGACATCAGGGATCAAACCGCAATCGATCCGTCCAATCAGCCGCAGCACTTCTCTCCGTTCCGGCCGGAGCAGGAACGATCAGCGCCGGAACCGAGGTTGAGGTCATGGTATTGCGTCTGCCGGGGCGACCGTTGGGAGGATCGGTTTGAGAAGAATAACGAAACGCCTTGACGCTACTAACAGCTTCTTATTGACTGCGAATGAGAGCAAAACAAAAGCCGCCGCTGTTTTCACAGCGACGGCTTTATTTACATTTACAAAATTATGTTATATCAGCCAAGGAACAGTCGGTTATTCCGGGCCCGATTGGCTGCGATAGTCGGATCAATCATCTCGCCACATGCGCAACATCTCCAAGCATCAAAAGCCCGAACATAATCATAATACTTTTCCGAATACATTCTACCGCGACACTTAGGACACTTCATGACTAACTCCTCCTTCAAGTTTGAAAATTGAACAATTCAAAACTCAAGCAAAACTCAAGGAGTTACAATACACAAGATGTGCCAGAAGCTGTTCAGGAGGGATGAACAATAATCAGAAAAGCCCCCATACAGAATGATTTCATTTGTAAATTAGGCATTTACAACGATATTTTTTATTTAAAAAAACTTCGTCCAATCGGCTATTTTGCTTGGCCCGACCCCCTTAACCCGAATAAGGCCTTCAAATGAATAAAAATCGCCATTTTTTTGACGATACTGTTCAATTTTGGCTGCCGTCTTTGGACCAACTCCAGGCAAAAACTCCCAATCGCTTAAAGTCATTCGGTCTGGATGCAAGGGGATCCCAAGAGCCGCCCGTTGACCGGCTGTCATCCATGTAAAATAAATCGACTGTATTTCAGCTCCTTGCACGACAAGGTCAATCCGCCGACCCGATTCAACAACTCTGTTACGCGGAAATTTTTCAAGAGCTGATGCGGAAACTGAAAAGGATGTCAATTCAATGACTCCCCCTAAATCGCAATCGTCATTAAATTGGCGCACGATGCCGGAGTCCGTAAATCCGTCCCCAAGCTGGATCCATATCGTTGCGGAATCAGACAAAAGAGCCGATTCACCCGTATTGCGGGAAAACCGGCTCCAATTAAGACCAACACAAACAAGAACTATTGCGATGACTGTTGCAACAGCACGTCTGTTCACGCTTTATCAGTTGCCTCCTGATCACGCAGCAATTTATACTGCAGGGCGTCTGCCAGCGCCTGATAAGAGGCATCAATAATATTTTCTCCGACACCGACTGTCCCCCAACGACCGGATTGATCCCCTGATTCGATCAGAACCCTGGTGGTTGAAGCCGTCCCTTCGCCAGCAGGCAAGACGCGTACTTTGTAATCAAACAGACGCACTTCCTTCAGAGAAGGGTAAAAGCTCTCCAGAGCCTTACGCAAGGCATTATCAAGGGCATTAACCGGCCCAAGCCCTTCGGCGGCAGTGTGCTCTATTTTACCACCGACCTTGACTTTAACAGTCGCCTCGGAGAGCGGAACATTGTCGGATTCGTCTTTGACGTCAATGACACGAAAACCGACAACACTGAAATAGGGGCGAACTGTACCGAGTGCGCGCCGCATCAACAGCTCGAAGGAAGCCTCAGCCCCTTCAAATTGAAACCCCTTATTCTCCAACTCCTTGATTTTCTCCAAAATCTCAAGGGTCAGAGGATCTTTACTGTCGAGATTAATATTAAACTCTTCAGCCTTGGCAAGAACATTGGCACGACCGGATAGATCAGAGACCAGAATCCGGGTGACATTGCCGACCAGCTCCGGACGCAAGTGCTCATAAGTTTCTGGATGGCGCTGAATCGCCGAGACATGCACGCCTCCCTTATGAGCAAATGCCGAGTTCCCAACATAAGCCTGATGTTTGTCCGGGACAAGGTTTGCCAGTTCATAAACATAGCGGGAGACCTTCCGCAGCCGTTTAAGTTGCTCGGGTGTCACACACTCTCGATCCATCTTCAAGTTTAAGGCAGGAATGATTGAACAGAGATTTGCATTACCACACCGTTCGCCGAAGCCATTCATCGTCCCCTGAACATGCGTGGCGCCATGCTGAACGGCGACCAGTGAATTCGCCACGGCGCACTCGCTGTCGTTATGAGCATGGATACCGAGAGGAACCGTGATGAACTTTTTGATCTCCTCCATGATCGCGGCCACTTCAAACGGCATCGAGCCGCCGTTGGTATCACACAAGACAATGCAGTCAACCTTGGCATCCTGGGCCGCCTGAAGGGTCTTAATCGCATACTCTGGATTGGCCTTGTAGCCATCAAAGAAATGTTCAGCGTCGTAGACAACCTCGGGAATATTCTTTTTCAAGAATTCGAGGGAATCATAAATCAGCTCCAGATTCTGATCGAGCGAGATACGGAGCGCCTCCCTGACATGAAAATCCCAGGTCTTACCAAAGATCGTCACCGTATCGGGATCTGCATCGATCAGAGTTAGCAGGTTTTCGTCCTGATCAGGGGTCACCTTGGCGCGACGGGTCGAGCCAAACGCAGCGATCTTCGCCTGCAACAAGGTCTCCTTCTTTATCTCTTTAAAAAAAGCGATGTCTTTAGGGTTTGAACCTGGCCACCCCCCTTCAATATAGTGGATGCCGAGAGCATCGAGCTCTTTGGCGATTCGGATCTTGTCCGACACCTGAAAGGAGATATCTTCGGACTGCGTACCGTCACGCAGTGTCGTATCATATAACCAGATTTTGCTGTTGGTCTGCTGCTCCATAATCATTTCTCCAAAAAGACGGATGACTTCATTACAGCTAAAGCGCCCTTCTCATTTATCGTAACGCGTTATTCTGACGTAATGTTGATTTTATCGAGACCAAAGGCTTTATGCAGCACCCTGACCGCCAACTCAGTGTATTTGTCATCGATGATGCAGGAGACCTTAATTTCGCTGGTAGAGATCATCTCAATATTCACCCCTTCTTCCGACAGGATCGTGAACATCTTAGTGGCGATACCGGAATGCGAGCGCATACCGACGCCGACGATGGAGACCTTGGCGATATTTTCGGTATGATTAACCCCACCGGCTCCGATCGCCTTGGCCGTCTCTTCGACGATTTTCAACACCTTTTTGACATCGGTCCGCATCACGGTAAAGGTCACATCAGTGAACCCCTCCTTTGAGACGTTCTGAATGATCATATCGACCGTAATGTTATCGTCGGAAAGAGGTCCGAAAATCTTAGCGGCGATCCCGGGTTCGTCCGGTACCCGCATGACGGAAATCTTGGCTTCATTCTTGTTGTAGGTAATGCCAGAAACCAGAACTGTTTCCATATCGCCATCCTCCTCTTTCACTAATGTACCAATGTTGTCATTAAAGCTGGAACGGACATGGATAATCACGCCGAATTTCTTGGCAAACTCAACAGAGCGGATCTGCAGAATCTTGGCACCCAACGATGCCATTTCCAGCATTTCATCATATGAAATCTTTTCGATTTTCGATGCTTCTGCAACGATACGCGGATCGGTGGTATACACACCATCAACGTCGGTATAAATCTCGCAAACGTCGGCCTTCAAAGCGGCTGCCACGGCAACCGCCGAGGTGTCTGAGCCACCACGTCCGAGGGTGGCGATATTGTCGTCATCGGTAACACCCTGAAATCCGGCGACCACAACGATGGTCCCATTCGCCAGATCATCCCGGATATTCGTATCATCAATCTCAGCAATACGTGCCCGCGAATGAGCAGTGTCTGTTTTGATCGGGACCTGCCAGCCGAGATAACTTTTGGCGTCATACCCCATCGACTTCAGACACATCGACAAGAGTGCAACAGTCACCTGCTCGCCGCTGGCAACGAGAACATCATACTCGCGCTCATCCGGAATCTCGCAAATTTCATTAGCCAGGCCGACCAGCTTATCTGTTTCACCCGACATTGCGGACAAAACGACAACAACCTGATTCCCTTCGTCGTAGGTTCTAGCAACCCGCTTAGCCACGTTGCGAATTTTTTCAGTGGTGCCGACGGACGTACCACCATATTTCTGTACAACCAGAGCCATCTGAGCTACTCCTTCTCTATGTAATGTGCAGTCGCGCTGCACCGTTAATCTTCATCACTTTTGAACGCGCCTTCGTCCCGCTTTATGGACCGCCAACCCCTCAACATCTTCAACTGCTTCGAAAACGATTTCCGGCAAGGTTGGATGAGCATGAATGACTGAGGCGAGTTGACTTGCCGTCATCTCCTGAGCCATGGCGACCGCAATTTCTGCGATCAGAGATGAGGCACCTTCACCGGCAATCGCTGCACCGAGAATCTTCCCTCCCCCCTTTTCAGCCACAACTTTGACCGACCCGCGCGTTTCCCCTTCACACATCGCTTTGCCGGAAGCGAGATAAGCAAACCGGCCGATCTCTACAGCAATCCCCTGAGCCTTACATTCGGCTTCGTTCAAGCCGACCTGAGCCACCTCCGGATAGGTAAAAATCGCACTCGGAACAACCCGGTAATCACTCGACTTATTCCCACCGAGTGCGTTTGCGACAGCAATTCCAGCCTGATAAGAGGCGACATGTGCCAACTGAATCCCGCCGGTGACATCGCCAATCGCATAAATATTGGAAATCGATGTCCGCATTTGGGCATCGACCTGAATCGCACCTTTTTCTGTTACGACACCGACTTCTTCCAAATTCAGACCGGAGGAGTTTGCCCTGCGCCCGATCGCAACAAGAACCTTATCAAATTGTTCCTGATTACCGGCAAAAGATGCCGAGACACCTGTTGCGGTCGGTTCAAGGGAATCGACGGCAACCCCAACATGCACCGTCACCCCCTGATCCTTAAAACTCTTTTCAACCTCACGGACAATCTGCCGGTCGCTGGTGGTGAGAAGCTGCGGCAACTGTTCAACTATGGTCACCTTACAACCGAGAGTCGCGAAGATGGAAGCGAACTCGCAGCCGATATAACCGCCACCGACCACCAACAGTGTGGCTGGGAAATCTTTAATAGCAAGAATTTCAGTGCTAGTCAAAATATTTCCACCAGATGGAAACAGAGCATCGGGGCGAATCGGCAGCGAACCGGTCGCGACAATTATTGAGCGGGCCTGAATATGACCGATTATCGACTTGTTCTGGAAGCGAATCCGACTGGCACTCTCTAAAGATGCCGTGCCGGAAAAAACATCAACTCCGGCGCTTTTCAACAATTGCGCGATACCGCCAACCAACTGCTCAACAATGTTATTTTTTCGATCAACCGCCTGACCATAATCAAGGATTACCCCCCCGATTATAATACCATGTTCGGCAGCTTTTTGCACCCGATGATAAAGCTGTGCGGTGCTATAGAGTGCCTTGGTCGGAATGCAGCCACGATTCAAGCAAGTACCACCGACACGATCCGACTCGATCAGGCAGACAGTGGCTCCTTGCTGAGCCGCACGCAAAGCAGCAACGTATCCTCCGGGGCCGCCGCCAATTACAGCGATGTCATATTCAGTCTGTGCCATTAAAGATCCTGTTTTTCTGCCGCCAGCTGTTTAACCAACTCTATCCCGAGAGACCCATACGGCTTCAGCGTTAAAATCCGTTCCTCTTCAGCTGAACCATAACAGAAAAGGATATGCAATCCACTCCCTTCCAACTCTTCAAGCAGCCCACTCCATTCGACAACCTTAATCCCTGAACCGGTAAATATTTCTTCGAAACCGAGATCGTCGAGATCAGCCATGCCGGCAAGACGATAGAGATCAAAATGATACAGATCACAACGTCCCGTATAATGATTCATTAAAGTGTAGGTGGGGCTGCAAATCGGTTGGTTATCCGGCACTCCACACCCTGCACCCACCCCCTGCACAAAACAGGTTTTGCCGCTCCCGAGATCCCCCTCAAGTAACAGCGTGAACGTATCCGGGCAGAGAGCACCTATCTGTTCCCCTAAACGACGGGTCTGTTCGGGGGATTTCATAATAAATTTCATGCTTGAATAAAACTTACTGGTTCATCGACCGGATAATATCCAGCCGGGCGATAACGCCGACCAGACTACCGCCATCGAGAACCGGTATCAGGTATGCTTTTTTTTCACTCATCAGTGCGGCAACCTGATCGACCGGGGTATCCGGAACACAGGTCGCATCGGTGGATGAATAAATTTCATCGACAGTCCGTGCTGCCATCCTCTTCACTTCTTTAGCGAATTTCTTTTCACTCTCGACATAAAGGACCCAGTCGAAAATAGAGATCACGGTCGGAATGTGCAGAGGTTTATCACGTTCAACCAGATCGTTTTGACTGATCGTACCGACCAGCTTTTTATCGGCATCAACCACCAAAAGGGCGTTATAACGAGTCTCTTCAAATAGTCGCGCCAGATCTTCAATACTTGTCCCTAGTGAGACGGAACGGATTTCTCGGGTCATAATATCTTTTGCCGTTAACATCACTCTTCACTCCTGTTGGTCAGTAATTTTCGCGTAATTGGAATTATTTCAAGAAGTTCGGAAGCGAGTATCCCGGCATCCCCGTTCGCCTCAGCCAGTCGATCAGCAGCTGCACCATGCAGGAATACGGCAAGGACCGTTGCAACATCCGGTGCACACCCTTGACAGAGAAATCCACCAATCACGCCGGCCAGGACATCTCCGGTTCCACCACTCGCCAGAAGGGGGTTGCCACTTCCGTTGATAAATATTTTCCCGTCCGGTGTAGCGATAACCGTCGGCGCCCCTTTAAGGACGAGGATCACACCATATTCCCGGGCAAAGTCTGCGGCAACGGCAAGTCGATCCGCTTCTATCTCAGCTACTGTACAACCGAGAAGTCGGGCCATTTCCCCCGGATGGGGCGTCAAGATTGTTGCACCGACCCGGTTTTTCAAGCTGTCGAGACAGAGAGACAACACATTCAGCCCGTCAGCATCGACAACCAGTGGCTCTGTTAGCTGACAGAGGAGCCCCTCAACCAGCGCATGAGTCCCTTTGCCGGCCCCGAGTCCAGGGCCTATCACTATCGCCTGCTTCTCCTGGCAAGCGAGCAAGGCGCCACTCAACGCGTCAGGAATAACCTCCCCCTCTTTATCCGCCAGAAGAGAGGTCATCACTTCGGTCAGTTTGACTTCCAGAATCGGATTCAGTGAGGCGGGGCAGGCCAGCGTCGACAGCCCGGCTCCGGCGCGCAAGCCAGCTTCGGAAGCCAATACCGCGGCCCCGGTTTTACCGGGCGATCCGGCGATGGTCAGTAAATGACCAAACGTCCCCTTGTGCCCGGACTCCGGTCGATAAGGGACCAGAGAACTCGCCATTTCGGCATCGACAAAAAAGTGACTGGCCGGATGCTGCTCGGAAAGCTGGATCGGAATACCGATATCGACCACAATTAAATCGCCGGCACAATCGGTAGCCGGTCGTAAAACATGCCCAACCTTTGCCTCGGCAAAGGTGACGGTTAAATCAGCATAGACCGCCGGACCGTGCAATTGACCATTCGTTGCATCAACCCCTGAAGGGATATCGACAGAGACGACGGATGCTTCGGTGCCATTGATCCAATTGATGACATCGGCGTAGAGTCCTGTGACCTCAGAGGCAAGGCCGGTCCCGATCAGAGCATCCACGATCAGAGTCGGCACATCGACAACATCGAGTACCGAGAAGAGCGAATCAGCATCTTCAGCAAAGTAGATTTCAGCAAAAGAGCGGGTCAAAACATCGAGATTGATCCGGGCATCACTCTGGATCGCTTCGTGAGCGGCGAGAACCAAAACAGAGACATCCCAGCCAAGATTCATCAGGTGCCGGGCGATAACGTAACCATCGCCACCGTTGTTCCCTTTCCCGGCAACGATCAACACCGGTCCAGGCCAGAGCTCGGCAAAATGCTCCTCGATCTGGACGGCAGTCGCCTGACCGGCGTTCTCCATCAAGACAATCCCGGGAAGCTTGTATTCCTCAACCGCCTGCCGATCGAGTTCTCGCATTTCATGTGCGGTCAAAAGCTTCATGCTTCCTCCAGAACCACTGTAGCCATCGCATAATCTCCATCATGACTGTAAGAGAGATGCAAAGCGACCAGTGAGCGTTGATCAAAAATTTCAAGCGCCCGACCGCTGAGCACCAATGATGGTTTTCCGAGAGCGTCTCTAACCACTGTCATATCGTGCCAACTGATCCCCTCACGCAAGCCAAGGCCGAGCGCTTTGAGAAAAGCCTCTTTTGCCGCGAATCGGGCTGCAAGATGTGGAGCTGGGTTCCGTTTTGGCATCGCATACGCCTGTTCGTCGGCGGTAAACAGGCGATCGAGGAGAGCACTCTTTTTCTGTTCAATAAAACGACTGAAACGGGAAATCTGCGTCAGATCCGTACCTATACCAGCCACACGTGACATATCAGCCTCCACGGACCAATTCTGCCATCTCACGCACGGCTCGCTCCATGCCAACGAGAACGGCACGGGCAATAATGCTATGCCCGATATTGTATTCCTCAATTCCACCGAGCGCAACAACCGGACGAACATTCCAGTAGTTCAACCCATGCCCGGCGTTCACACCGAGACCGAGCTTACGAGCCGCCTTGACTGCGGTCTCTATCTTTGCCAGCTCAACTTTCTGCAACTCTTTGTTTTTGGCGTCACAATAAGTACCGGTATGAATCTCGATATAATCGGCACCGACCCGATGCGCCATTTTGATCTGATCGATATCCGGATCGATAAACAGACTGACAACGATCCCACCCTGACGCAGCAGATCGACCTGCTTTTTAATCAGATGGCGGTGCAGGCAAACATCCAGCCCCCCCTCGGTGGTTAACTCCTCGCGCTTCTCCGGTACCAGCGTCACACAATCAGGGAGAACTTTCAGCGCGACACTGACCATCTCATCAGTCGGCGCCATCTCAAGGTTCAGACGGGTTTTGATCGTTCGTTTGAGAAGATCGACATCACGCGGCTGAATATGCCTGCGGTCCTCGCGGAGGTGAACAGTAATGCCGTCGGCACCGGCAAGTTCGGCCAACACGGCCGCCGCGACAGGATCAGGATCATTGCCACCGCGGGCCTGACGAATCGTCGCAACATGATCGACATTGACTCCTAGCTTAGCCATTGTCACCCTTTCGCTTTTTCGGCGCCGAGCTGTTTTTTAATCTCGGCAACTAAATCATTCGCAAGTTCCAGTATTCTCGCCGGATCCTCACCTTCGAGCATAACCCGGAGGAGCGACTCGGTCCCTGAATAACGGATCAGAACCCTCCCCTTCCCCTGCAATTCAGATTCTACCGCGGCAATACGCTGCATAATCTCCGGTACGGTTTCAATCGGTTTCTTTTCGGCCACGCGAACATTCAACAGAACCTGCGGTAACATCGTCATGACCTGAGCCAAATCAGAGAGACGTTTACCGGATCGTTGCACAATCGCCAGAACCTGCAATGCCGATATCATCCCGTCACCGGTGGTATTGTGGTCGAGGAAAATCATGTGACCAGACTGCTCGCCACCGAGATTATACCCACCCTGGCGCATCGCTTCGACGACATAACGATCGCCAACATCGGTCTTGATAATTTCGCCTCCGGCTTTTTTAATGGCAATATCGAGTCCCATATTGCTCATCACCGTGGCAACCAAGGTCTTTTTTTTCAACAGATCACGCTTGAGCATATCTGTCGCGCAGATCGCCATGATCTGATCCCCGTCGACGGTCTTACCGTCCGCATCGACGAACATGATCCGGTCGGCATCTCCATCGAGAGCCATGCCGAGATCGGCCCTATGCTCCAACACAGCCTTTGAGAGCAGGTCGAGATGCATCGATCCGCAGTTCGCATTGATATTGGTCCCATTCGGCGAAACTCCGATCGGAATAACCGTCGCCCCCAACTCTTCCAGTACCGTCGGTGCCACCTTGTAGGCGGCGCCATTGGCGCAGTCGAGGACGATTCGCAGTCCGTTCAAATCGAGATCAGTCGGAAAAGCATGTTTCAAAAAGACGATGTATCTCCCTCGGGCGTCATCCATCCGGTAAGCCTTACCGACCGCATCGGCTACCGGGCGCAAGGAATCGATCTTTTTAGACAGAACCAGATTTTCGATCTCCATCTCGGTTGCATCCGGGAGCTTGAATCCGTCCTTGGAAAAAAACTTGATGCCGTTATCCTGATAGGGATTATGCGAAGCGGAGATCATAACTCCGGCGTCAGCACGCATAGACGCGGTGAGAAAAGCAATAGCCGGGGTCGGCATCGGCCCAACCAGATAGACATCAACACCCATGGAACAGATACCGGCGACCAGAGCATTCTCCAGCATATAACAGGAGAGACGGGTATCTTTACCGATAATAATCCGGTGACGGCGCTCCCCGTCGCGCGACAAATAAGCCATCGCCCTACCGAGTTGCATGGCAATCTCCGTCGTCATCGGATGAACATTTGCCACACCACGAACGCCGTCCGTTCCGAAAAGTTTCTTTTTCATTTTTCCCCTTTGGAGTTTTGCTTGATCGGCTTGATTGAGACCGTCACTTCTACGGTTTTATCGTCTTTCAATGCCGTAAATTTACCGACATAATCGAGCGGCACCAACTGTGTAAAATCTTCACGGACTTCCGAAATCTGAATCTGATCGGTCAAAACCTCGTTCACATTTTTCAGTTCACCTCCGGCGCCACTCACCGCAACATGCGTCGGCTTGGCTGAGACAGAAGCGACAACAAAACCGGCAGGGAGATCTCCTTCCAGGAGAACCTTCACCGGAACGCGCTTGGCCCGAATCCGATCGAGACTGACATCAATGACCGAAGGAGAGGTTCGGGTCACCTTGAGATTCCGTGACAGACTAAACCGTTCTTCGAGCCGTTTGTAGGAAGTGACCCCGGGGGCCAGCCCTTTCAAATCGATATTGATCGCCAGATCTCTCTGTTGCAGATTCATCAGGACCGTTCTTGGGCCGCTGATTCGCACATCGATCAGACTCGGGGTATCGTTGCTGACAATCAACCCCTCCGGAATATTTGTCAGCGAGACCGGAACGGCAAAACCTTGCTCCAGGTTCTGCTCACCCATCACAAAGAACCAGAGCACCAGTGCAAAGACGAGCGACAACAACTTCATCATCCAGTTTTCAGTTAAAAAGTTCATGTCTCTCTACCGTTTCTGTTTCTTGCGGGCCGTCTTCCTCGGATTCAGAAGGCGCGTGAGAACGCGCTTGAGCGTCGGCGCATCCAGATCCCGGGTCAATCGGCCACCGACGACTACCGCCACCTTACCGGTCTCCTCCGAGACGACTATTGCGACCGCATCGACCAGTTCGGTTAATCCGATGGCTGCACGATGTCGCGTACCGAGTTTCCGACTGACGTCACCATCCTGGGTCAAGGGGAGAAAACAGCCGGCTCTCGTTAAGCGACCTTCCTGTAACACGAGGGCACCATCGTGCACCGGTGCCGCCGGATTGAAAATCGTCTGGATCAATTCGTTAGAGACTTTGGCGTCAATTTCAACCCCGACCTCCAGAAAATCGTTGATCCCGGTCTCCCGTTCGATCACGATTAACGCCCCGATCCGCCTCGCGGCAAGGGTCGAACAAGCCTTGGTCAACTCTTCGAGGATTTCCGATTCTTCCCGATAGGAAAGATCGGCAAAAAAAGGATTCCGACCGACATGAATCAACGCCCGCCTGATATCATTTTGAAAAATGACGACAATAACCAGTATAATTGAGGAGAGAAAATTATCGAGAATCCAGTGCAGAGTATAAAGCTCCCCGATCTGGGCCGAGACATAAACAAGCAGAATAACAGCCAGCCCGAGCAGCATCTGCACGGCCCGTGTCCCTTTGATCAGAAGGAACATGCGGTAGATAATGAAAGAGACCAGCGCGATATCGAGCAGGTCAAGTAACCATCTAAAATTAAAAAAACTCATAATATCATTCATTGGATTCACTCAAACATTCATACAGCAACCCCGACCAACAGCCCAAGCCATCATCGCGACGTCACGCGTGGCGGCCACATCGTGAACCCTGAAAATACGCGCCCCCCCGGCGACCCCGAGAGCAATCGTTGCCAGCGATCCATACAACCGACTCTCCGGATTTTCGGTAGTGAGAACCTTGCCGATAAAACTCTTACGCGAGGTTCCGAGCAATACCGGTCGGCCCAGAGATTGAAGTTCCGTCAGTCGATTTAAAATTTCCAGATTCCCATCAACCGACTTGCCAAATCCGATCCCTGGATCGACGGCGATCTTCATGATATCGATGCCGACGGCAACCGCAGCTTCAATCCCAAAGTTCAAAGAGGTGATCACCTCACCCATCAGATCGGTGTAAACGGTATCCTTCTGCATATGATCGGGTCGACCACGGGTGTGCATCAAAAAAAGACCAGCCCCACAATCGGCAACGGTCCTGGCCATATCGGAATCGAAAGTGAGGCCGCTGATATCATTAACAAACGAAGCGCCAGCCACGACAGCTTCACGAGCGACCGCACTCTTAGTTGTATCAATCGAAAGCGGGGAGTCGAATCGTGCTGTCAAAGCCTCTATGACCGGAACAACCCGGTCCAACTCCTCCTGCTCAGAGATCAAAGACGCCCCGGGACGCGTGCTCTCGCCGCCGATATCAATCAGAACTGCGCCTTCAGTTATCATCTGACCGGCGCGTTGTAAAGCCGCATCCAACTCCGTATACTGGCCACCGTCATAAAACGAATCAGGGGTCACATTCAAGACCGCCATAATCAGCGGTCGATCGAGACTCAACCGACAGTTGCGCCCTAAAAGCAAAGGAGGCGATACGCCTCCCTTGTCATACATGATCATTCATCAACCGTTGTTTTCTGCCCTTCGATGCATGGACCGTCGGCAGGCGCAACAGTCTTGCCGTCCACCGGCTCCTCTTCGGCGGCTTCTTCTCCGTAAACGAGAGTACGCAATTCTTTCCCATCCATATTTTCACGCTCGAGCAGAGCTTCACTGACCCGGATCAGGGCCTCTTTATTCTCTTTCAAAATCTTGCGTGTCCGTTCATAATTTTCCCGAACGATACGACGGATCTCATTGTCGATCTCGACCGCTGTCGCTTCGCTGTAGTTTTTAACATGACCGTAGTCACGACCGAGAAAAACCTCACCATCGCCAGCGCCGAAAGTGAGTGGCCCGAGTTTGTCACTCATCCCCCACTCACAGACCATCTTACGGGCGATAGCCGTAGCGTGCTCGAGATCGTTCGAAGCACCGCTGGTGATCGATTCAAAAGTCAACTCCTCGGCAATCCGACCGCCGAGTAGAGTACAGATACGCGTATAAAGGCCTTTCTCAGTCTCGTTGTACTTTTCCTCCGCCGGCAGAAACATGGTCACACCCATGGCACGACCGCGCGGAATAATGGAAATCTTATGGACCGGATCGGCGCCGGGAATAAACAGGGCAACCAGAGCATGGCCGGCCTCGTGGTAGGCGGTCACCTTCTTCTCTTCTTCGGTGATGACCATAGAGCGGCGTTCAGCCCCCATCATTACTTTATCTTTGGCCGCCTCGACATCGACCATATCGACCGAATCCTTATCGGCCCGGGCGGCGAGCAAAGCCGCTTCGTTGATCAGGTTTTCCAGATCGGCACCGGAGAATCCAGGGGTCCCTTTGGCAACAACCTCCATTTCCACATCCTCGGAGAGGGGGACTTTGCGCGAATGAACCTGAAGTATTTTCAGGCGTCCCTTTACATCTGGGCGCGGTACCATAACTTGCCGGTCAAAACGTCCCGGACGCAACAGTGCAGGGTCGAGAACATCGGGACGGTTGGTTGCGGCGATCAGAATAACGCCCTCATTCGACTCAAAACCATCCATCTCAACCAACAACTGGTTCAGGGTCTGCTCTCGCTCATCGTGTCCGCCGCCCATACCGGCACCACGGTGACGGCCAACGGCGTCAATCTCGTCGATAAAAAGGATACAGGGTGCATTCTTCTTCCCCTGATCGAACATATCCCGGACGCGACTTGCACCAACGCCGACAAACATTTCGACGAAATCGGAACCGGAGATTGAGAAGAAGGGAACCCCGGCCTCACCGGCAATAGCCCGAGCGAGTAGGGTTTTACCGGTTCCTGGAGGTCCGACCAAAAGCACCCCCTTCGGAATCCGTCCACCGAGGCGGGAAAATTTCTTCGGGTCCTTCAGGAAGGCGACGATCTCTTCGAGTTCATCCTTCGCCTCATCAACCCCGGCGACATCATTGAAGGTAATGCGGGTCTGCGTGTCGGAGAGGAGCTTGGCTTTACTTTTCCCAAAGCTCATCGCTTTCCCTCCACCGGACTGCATCTGCCGCATAAAGAAAACCCATACGGCAATCAGCAACAGAATCGGCCCCCATGAGACCAGGAGAGAGAACATGAAACTGCGATCTTCAGCCGGCTTCGCTTCAATCTCAACCCCTTTGGTGCGCAAGGTTTCAATCAGGTTGGGATCATCCGGAGCGTAGGTCTTAAAATCAATATCGTCACCGAACGAACCTTCAATTGTTGCCCCTTGAACAGTGATATCGCGTACTCGCCCCTCTTCAACGGCGTTGATGAAGGTTGTATAACTGATCGGCTTCAACTCTTTTTCCGGTTGGGTCACCATGTTGTAAACCATGATCATGACCAAACAAACAACCAACCAGAGAGCCAGATTCCTGTAAAACTGATTCACCCTTACCTCCTATGAAATTCTTTATCGTTCAAAACGTTGATAATCGACATGTAAATATAATTATTAATAGCAGCAAAAATTACCACAAAAAAATGAGTGAAACAAGCTATTCATCGACAAAAATAGACGGTTCAAGTCGCATTTGAAACTTCATCCTGCCGATGACTGGCCAGAACCCCTCACAACGTCTTTCACCGGCTAACCAAAGAATCGTCTCGCCAGTCGTGACAATCGGAATTTTTTGGCGGATCTCATGAGGAATTTTTTTGTCAATAAAGTAGTTTTTTAACCGCTTATGCCCATCCATTCCTGAAGGTTGAAACCGGTCGCCAGCCCTGACCGAGCGTACAGCAAAAGGAAAGCTGATCTGTTCAGAACAGAATTCGACGGCACAGGGGCCACAGTTTAACATCGGAGTCGATTTCAACTCCACAACCAAACGGTCTCCGCTTGGAAGGTGATAAGTCCCCTCCTCCGGGATAACCATTTCAAAAGAATTAATCTCATGCGGTTCCAGTCGAAAGTGCATCAGGTCATACCGTCGGGCGACCCAGGCTCCAGGGAGAGACGTCTCGCCCTGTGGTTTCGGACTCACCAACAATGCGTCAACCTGATCAATATGGGCCACCTCAATCTGCTGCAGGTCTCCACGCATACGGTCCAATACGGCACGAATGACGCGACGACGCAGAGCCGGATGGCTCGACAAAAGAGCATTGACCGGGATGGACAGTGCGCACCCTTCCGGCTCCACCACCAGATATTGGGTCAAGACTGAAGCAACCTGCTCTTTCCAGAAATCTTCCTCCAGAGCAACCTGACGACTCAATCGACAAAGAGCTTTCTCTGTCTGCTCATTGACTTGACGTAAGAGGGGTAAAACCTGGTGACGAATCAGATTGCGGCTGAACGCAGGGTCCAGATTACTCACATCTTCACGCCAGTCGATCCGGTTCTCAATGAGCCATTCAATCAACTCAATTTTTCTAAAACCGAGCAAAGGACGAATATAGATCCCTGATTGAGATCGCATAGCAGCAAGCCCGGTCAGGCCGCTCCCTCTCGCCAGACGAAACAGAACTGTCTCGGCTTGATCATCGGCATGATGAGCCAGTGCGATGGCATCACACTTTTGCTCTTGAGTCACCCGCTCGAAAAAACGCCGCCGCGCAAACCGTCCGGCCGCCTCCAATCCCTCTCGTCGCTGAGCAGACAACGCCTTTACGTCGACCGATTCTGAGGAGAGGGGAACCCGTAGCGATGCGCAGAGCGTTGCAACAAAAGCGGCATCGGCGCCACTTTCTGGGCGCAAGCAGTGATTGAGGTGGGCAACATGAAGATTAAAAGGGATACGAGCTGAAAGTTGATTAAGCAAGAGCAGAAGAGCGACGGAATCGGCACCACCACTTACTGCGCACAGAACACGCGTCCCTGGGTTGATCAGCCGTTCATCATGTATTGTTTTTTCCAACCTTTTCAGCATGATATTGACCTAAAAACAAAAAGCCCCCCCGAAGAATGCCGGAGGGGACTTAAATGGTGGCGGTACAGAGATTCGAACTCCGGACACTGCGGATATGAGCCGCATGCTCTAACCAACTGAGCTATACCGCCTTGAAATCTATCAAAATAGCTAGCTTTAAATAATATATCTTTTAAAAATCACTGTCTTACAGAATCTTTCACAACAAACACCCTGATTCTGCAGGCGCTTTTTATATCCTATGGATCCGACCTTGTCAAGCGGAAACAACGACCTTTACTTACGATAGGCCTTGCGATACTTTTTGGCCTGCACGCTGGCCATTGAGACCTCAATCGACGTCAAGGTTTCCTTAACCTTAGGCAACACCTGAGCCGCCTCGGGATTCCCACCTTCAACAGCCAACAACAACCACGTATAGCATTTGACCATATCCGGCAAGACCCCAAGCCCCCGATAATAATGATCGGCAAGATTGAATTGCGCCGTACTCTCCCCCTGTTTCGCCGCCTTTTCAAACCAGAACAAGGCCTGTTTGTCACTCTGTTTCACACCACGACCCTGTCGGTACATCAAAGCGAGGCTCGCCTCTGCTTCGACTAAACCTTTATCAGCCGCTTTACGATACCAAAAGACAGCTTGAGCATAGTTCTGCGGCAAACCCTCCCCCTCGGCATACATCACGCCGATGATATATTGAGCATAGGTTTCACCCTGAGCGGCCGCCATCCGATACCACTTGGCCGCAGCGACAAAATCCTGACCGACCCCCTCGCCCTGATAGTAAATATCGCCGAGTTGCTGCTGCGCTCTCGACTCGCCACGATTCGCGGCGAGCCGGTACCATTTCGCCGCCGCCACAAAATCCTGAGGGACTCCCTCACCTGAAAACAACATATCACCGGCGGCCACCTGAGCCTGAAGATGTCCCTGCTCTGCCGCCCGGATATAAAGTTTCAGCGCTTGAGCAAGATCCTTTGGAACTACTTCACCTTTCTCCAACATGCGGGCAAGATTGAATTGCGCCACAACGTTGCCATTTTCGGCCCCACGACGAAACCACTTCAACGCATCAGGAAGGCTCTGTTCGACCCCTTCCCCCTTCAGATAAAAAACGGCTAAATTGGTCTGCGCCTCAGCTTGTTCCTGTTCTGCGGCGAGCAGGAAGAGTTCAGCCGCTTTTTCATAATCCTGCGAGACGCCAGCCCCGGCTGAATACATCCGGCCGAGATTCAATTGAGCTTCACGTAGCCCCTGCGCGACCGCCATCTCGTACCACTTAGCCGATTCATACGGGTCGACGTACCCCTCCTCACCCGTCTCATAAATCAACCCAAGCTTGAACTGAGCCTTAACATCCCCAGCCAACGCCTCAGCTTGCAAACCATAAACGTCTAGCGCTGCCGAGGCGGGCAAAACGGACAGAGCCAGAAATAAAAAAATCAAAAGAACCTTGGTTTTTTTCATGACACCTCATCCCCTCATGTTTATTCGAATACCGGATACAATCGATCATCAGAACTTAATAAAAGCAACAAATAGAGCCCTATCGAATCAATCAAGCAGTGAATCGATGGTTTCAAAATCAAAACGAAATTCGGCTAACTCCTGAATCAGGGCGATTTTGTGCGTATCTTCGGCGGTAATTTTAGAGACGTCTTCACTGAGGGTTGCAAAAATCTCAGAAGTGCTGCGATTCACTCGAATATAGGGGATACTACTCCGATCGAGAATGGTCTGGGTGATCCGACTCACCTCACCGACACCTGGAATAACCAGCCCGGCAATCTTTTTCTTGTATTCCGGGATCTGATAGAGCGTAGCCAGGGTGACGAGTAACTCATCACGGCTTCTGTTCACCACCACCAAAGATGACTCTCTGAGTAATTCCGTTACCCGCTGCGTAGAAGCTGCGGCTATCTGAAGATGATGAGCGATCCGTTGCGCCTCGTCATCGGTTGCCGAGCAGAGTGGAACATCAAAAATATGACTCACCCGCCGCAGGGTTGGATTCGCCAGAATCGGTTGATAATTAAACCCGCCAATCACCTGGATTGGGATTCCATCAAAAGCCTGCTTCAAGTAGAGCAAGTTTCGATCCCGCTTTTCCGGAATAATCTTATTCGACAGAACAGCGCAAACCTTCGCCTGATGCTTCTCAAACAGGGCCAGATTGAGATGTACGGAGTCGACAACATCACCGAGTCCGCCACCTGCAACCATCAGAACGGGTGCATCAAACGCGTTTGCAATCTGGGCATTGCCAAATCCGAGAACGGACCCTACACCGGAGTGCCCGGCACCCTCTATAATCAAAAAATCATTTTTAGCATCGAGAATTTCAAACGCACGCTGAATTTTCTCACGGATTGACGCAGCTGAGATCTCCCCATCGAAAAACCTCCGGGTATCACCAGGCTTGAGAACAAATGGCGACATCAGAGCCAAATCGGACTCCAGACCATAAACCCGTGCCATGACAATAGCATCCTTATCAGCCTCAACACCGTCATATTCCGACGGTTTAGGCCCAATCGGCTTGATAAATCCGACCCGCTTGTATTTCTTTCGGGCCATATGCATCAAAGACAAGCTGGTTGTTGTCTTACCACTATTCTGTCCCGTTGCCGCAATAAACAGTTTTCGCGCCATAAAATATAGCCTCCTTGAACAATCCGGGCCATTCTAGCAAAAAAGAGAACAGCTGACACACAAAATCGCATTTGGATACATACAGTTTTTGCCGCACAGCTATTCACGCCCCAACACTCGGCAAATCACGAAAAATCACCGCGCTCCCACACTAAATCCTACCCAATCTAAAATGACTAAAAAAAAGGCATAATTAACTTTAACGTGAACAAACGTTTTGCGCCAGCACAGGGCACAAAACTGTAAATATCTGGAATATAAAGGTTTATTTTGGTGGCACGACATATGCTGAATCAAAGGAACAGATACGAAACATAAAAGCCCTTCTATAAGTCAGAAATTATTGGTGATTTTAACACCCCAAAACAGGAGGAAACAGATGAAAAAGATCGAATCTATTATCAAGCCGTTTAAGATCGACGATGTTAAATCGGCACTCACAGAACTCGGCATTGTCGGGATGACTGTCTGCGAGGTCCGCGGATTCGGCCGACAAAAAGGGCAGTGCGAAACCTATCGCGGCGCCGAATATCAGGTTGAGTTCCACCCTAAAATCATGGTCACACTTGTGATCGCTGATGACCAGGTCGCACCGGCCATTGCAGCGATTCAAGAAGCCGCTCGGACCGGACGGATCGGGGATGGCAAGATTTTCGTAACCGACGTGGAGCAGGCAGTTCGAATCCGTACCGGCGAAACCGGCACAGACTCCCTATAAACACTATACAGACGCAAAATATACTGAATCGACAAGGAGATAAGAACAATGAATAAATTACTCTGCTTATGCACAACACTCCAGCACTTGAGACATATCCTGTCACTGCGCTGGGTAAACTGGTCTCCAACACCAACAAGGAGGCCAATTATGTTTGAAGATTTTCCGAAAAACGAGCTTGAGTTTGA
>Ga0314774_1000511_pt1 | contig 30706 bp, 35 predicted proteins | sample MetaGCBIA2018_FD_204515 | JGI IMG/M metagenome (GOLD analysis project Ga0314774, IMG submission 204515) | Cryopeg brine microbial communities from Beaufort Sea near Barrow, Alaska, United States - CBIA 2018 | ecosystem: Environmental > Aquatic > Marine > Coastal | place: USA: Alaska | collected...
TCAAATACCGCTTCAACCGGCGCTAAGACCTCAAGGCCATGCTTCCACGATTTCTGACGGTGGCAACCCGGACACCACCGATGCCTTACAGGCTGTTGAAGATGGCTGAAGCTTATGCGTAATCAGGTATACTTTTATATGTATTGCGTTGCGGTGAAGAAGGCATACAGTTATTGCAGACTTTCTGCTTGGTTATAGAAAGGTTATTAAAACGACAATGTTGGTGGCTTAGGCACGCCTACTGACTTATTACCTTTATTTTAGGCGTGGAGCCTCAGCATGGCCAATTCTCGCCAAATAACTCCTGAGCAGCTGCGTTCACGTTACTGGTTCGATAATCCCGACCACCCCGGTACCACGGCGCTTTGCATTGAGCGCTACCTTAATTACGGCATCACGCTGGGTGAGTTGGCCAGTGGTAAGCCAATCATCGGTATTTGCCAGTCAGGGTCTGATTTAACCCCGTGTAATCGCCACCACATTGAGCTGGTCAAACGGGTGAAAGACGGTATTCGCGCGGCGGGAGGGGTCCCCTTTGAATTCCCCATGCATCCTATTCACGAAAACGTGCGTAGGCCTACTGCCGCGCTGGATCGTAACCTCGCTTATTTGGGGCTAGTGGAAGTTTTGCATGGGTACCCACTAGACGGCGTGGTATTGACCACCGGCTGCGACAAAACTACCCCCGCTGCGCTAATGGCGGCGGCGACAGTCAATATCCCGGCAATTGTACTGTCTGGCGGGCCAATGCTAAATGGCTGGCGTGGTGCCGAGCGGGTGGGCTCGGGAACGATTATCTGGGAGCTGCGCAAGCGTTTGGCAGCGGGTGATATTGACTATGCAGAGTTTCTCTCACGGGCTAGCGATTCGGCGCCGTCCATTGGTCACTGCAATACCATGGGCACGGCGTCGACGATGAACTCCATGGCTGAAGTATTGGGGATGAGCCTGCCAGGATCGGCAGTCATACCGGCCCCCTACAAAGAGCGGGCAATGGTGGCTTATGACACTGGCATACGGATTGTCGATATGGTGTGGGAAGACTTGCGACCGCTGGATATTCTGACCCGAGAAGCGTTTGAAAACGCCATTGTGGCGTGTTCTGCACTGGGTGGCTCCTCCAATGCACCAGTGCACATTAACGCCATTGCCCGCCACGCGGGCGTTGAGCTTGATAATGATGATTGGCAGCGTTTAGGCCATAAAATCCCGCTGCTGGCCAATGTATTGCCCGCAGGCGCCTTCCTTTGTGAGGAGTTTTATCGCGCCGGTGGCGTTCCCGCGATTCTCCATGAATTACAGACGGCAGGTAAATTGCACGGCAAGGCGACGACGGTCAATGGTCATTCACTGGCCGAAAACCTTCAAGGCCGCGAAACCCAGGATACTGATGTGATTTGTCGCTATGCCGACCCGCTGGTCGAGCATGCCGGGTTCCTCAATCTCAAAGGCAATTTATTCGACTCAGCGCTGATGAAAACCAGCGTGATATCCCGGGATTTTCGTGAGCGTTTTCTTAATGATCCCAATGACCCCGATGCCTTTGAAGGCAAGGTCGTGGTTTTCGATGGGTCTGAGGATTACCATGCGCACATAGACGATCCTGCGTTGGCTATCGACGCACGTACCATTCTGGTGATGCGCGGTGCTGGTCCGGTGGGCCATCCTGGCAGCGCCGAAGTGGTTAATATGCAGCCGCCGGAAGCGCTGATCAAACAAGGAATTGAATCGCTGCCACGTTTGGGTGATGGGCGCCAATCGGGTACTTCTGGCTCGCCATCCATTCTCAATGCGTCTCCAGAAGCCGCCACGGGTGGCGGTTTGGCGCTGCTTGAAAGCGGTGACCGGCTGCGGGTTGATCTTAAGCGTGGCGAGGTGCAGCTACTGATTGACGCAACTGAACTGGAAGCACGCTGCGAGCGTTTAGCCCAGCAGGGCAGCTACCGTTACCCCGGTCACCAGACTCCCTGGCAAGAGATTCAGCGCAGCATGATCGAACTGCTGGATCGCGGTATGACGCTAGAACCTGCGACTAAGTATCGCGATGTCGCTCGCCAGCACCCGCCGAGGGATAACCACTGACATGAGCCGTTTCAACACCTTGTCACATCGCCAACAGGGGTTAGTGCTGACCGGTGGGGGGGCACTGATCATGGCCCCCGATGCGCTGTTGATTAAGGTGGCCGATCTCCCTGATGCGGAAATACTCATGTGGCGCGGTTTCCTTTCTGCGCTTGGTTTTCTTCTGATCGCTCTGCTGCGCTATGGCCGTGGCACCTTGGCGGCCTATCGCCGCTGTGGCTGGACCGGTATCGCCGTTGCACTGTTGTTCAGCCTGACGACCTGTGGTTTTGTGCTCGGTAATCAGTACACCAAGGCGGGCAACGTATTGATGATACTGGCCAGTTCGCCACTCATCGCCGCGGCCCTCTCCTGGGTAATTCTCAAGGAACGTTTACCACGGCGAACCTGGCTGGCGATCTGGCTGTGCATGGTGGGAATCGGCATGATCGCCCTGGATGATGCAGGCGCTGGCTCTTGGGTAGGCAACGCCTTTGCTTTGATGGCGGCCACCACCCTAGCCATTAATTTCACGTTATGCCGCACGCGCCCCGGTGTTGATATGAGTCCGATGTTGGTCTTTAACGGCATTATTGTCGGTAGCATCGCAGGGCTATTTTGGCTCACGGGGAGCGAGTCTGTACTGCCGACTCCGAATCAGCTTGCGGTGGTGATCCTGCTGTGCCTGATTATTGTTCCCTGCGGGGTAACCCTGCTGCAGCGCGGGCCCCTCTATTTGCCCGCCGCTGAGGTGGGCCTGCTGCTTTTGTTAGAAGTGGTGGTCGGTACGTTGCTGGCCTGGTGGATTCTTGCTGAGCAGCCGGCACCAATGGCACTGGTTGGCGGTGTTTTGGTACTTGGCACTTTGTCTGCTAAGGGGCTCTATGAGCGCCGGCTAGAGTTGAGGCTGCGAGCGGACGCCGATCCAACGCTGCGAGTAGCGACAGACCGGTCGGTTACGTTATGATTGGTAGGAATTAAAACAGGTCTTATCATAATGACGTTATCTCTTATCAAGCCAGCAGCTCGCCCCAGTATCGCCGAACATCTTGCTGAGGAGATCTTCGGCGGGCGCTATCATCCCGGTGACTTTGTGCCTCGTGAGCTGGATCTATGCGAGCGCTTTGCTATTAATCGCTCCGCCGTACGCAGTGACCTTCGCCAATTGGTAGAGGCGGGCATTATTGAGCGTATCTCCGGTCATGGCTCCAAGGTGCGTGAGTACTCTGAATGGCATATTCTCAATGCCCAGGTGGCCGACTGGTTGACGCGTTACGCCGCGCCTAACCCCGATATCCAGCGTGAAATCCTCGCTTTTCGTCTCGATGTAGAACCTTATGTTGCAATGACCGCCGCCAAGCGTGCCAAGGCACGTGACCTCGTCGCCATCGAAGAAGCCTTTGAAGGGCTAGGGCAGAATCTGCGTAATGCCACTTGCCAAGAGGAACGGCGCTTACACAGTGAATGCGATATTGCGTTTCATGAGGCGATCTTCAAAGCGACGCACAATATCGTCTGGGCGCAGCTATCGCATATTTTGCGGCCCTCAATCTACTTGCTGGTATCCATGTCTAACGAAAGTGCTTCAGATCCTGAAGATAGTCTGGAGCGTCACCGTCTACTGATGGAAAGTATTCGCCTGCGCCGTCCACGTGAAGCTTTCTTGGCGGCTCAAGCGGTATTGGCGGGTACCGCCGAGGCGCTGGGGCTTGAGCATAGCGCCAGCTCACTGGGGTGCAGCGTGGAACTACCTCATACAGCTTACTAAGCCCTTTTCTCGGTTTCCAATTACTATTTCCAATTTCTGTGTCCAATTAAGCTAAGGCAACCGTATATCTGACGCTGCTATCGTCCTGGTGGGCGTGGGTAAAATTGCCCGCGACCAGCATCTTCCGGCAATCGCCGCGACTCCTAACTGCCGTCTCGTCGCCACCGCAGACCCCAATGCCACTTTGCCGGATGTTCCTTCCTATAAGGCGTTGGATGCTATGCTGGATGCACACCCTGAGATCGCCGCCGTGGCGATCTGCACGCCGACCCACCTGCGCCACTCTCAGGTGCGTGCTGCGCTGATGCGCGGCAAACATGTGCTGCTTGAAATGCCGCCGGAAGCCCTCATCAAGCAGGGCGTGGAATCGTTGCCTTGCCTGGGCGATGGTCGTCAGTCCGGCACATCGGGTTCACCCTCGATCCTCATTGCCTCACCCGAGGCGGCCACCGGTGGCGGACTTGCGCTGCTGGAGAGCGGTGACTGGTTGCGTGTCGACATCGGCCGCGGCGAGGTTCGCCTGAAGATCGATGACGACGAACTCAAGGCACGTCGTGAATGGCTAGAAGCCAATGGTGGCTATCGCTACCCGGGTCACCAGACGCCCTGGCAGGAGATTCAGCGCACCCTGGTCGAGCCGCTGGGCCGCGGCATGACGCTCGAGCCGGCCACCAAGTATCGCGACGTCGCCCGGCGCAGCCGACCATGCGACAAGCACTGACTTAACACCAACCTAGCACCAACTCCGCATCGCTTCGCCAGCCTTGCAGTGCGCTTGGCTGGTGGAGTACGTGCGGATATGGGCCTGACCTAGCTCTTTGTTGCAGCCGGTGATCTTGGACACCTGACCTTCCAGCGGAAAATGATTCAGGGTTGCTCCCCTTGTCACGAAGTATGGTTCATATCGTCAGTCCCCTGATGACCTGCGGCAGTTCACTGGCATGACGGATCGCGATGGCGCCGGCCGGTGTCGCTTCATTATCGGGAAAATGGTTGAGATGAATGACCCGCATGCCGGCTTCCAGTCCGGCTGCCACCCCCACCGCGGCATCGTCGATGACAACGCAGTGCTCGGGGGCGACGCCCATCCCTTTGGCGGCTTTCAGAAACAGCGCGGGATCGGGTTTCCAGACACCCAGCGTGTAGGCACTGAACAGGTTGTCAGCGAAATGATGCGCTAGTTTGGTGCTTTGCATGGCGCAACGGATCTTCCGCTCCGGGCCGTTGGAGACGATGGCCTTCGGGTACTCGGACAGGGCGTCGAGGGCCTCGGGGATGCCGGCGATGGCGACGAGCTCGGCGCGCATTCGCGCTTCCATCGCCTCGCGCATTTCCGCTTCCATCACCGGATAGCGACCCTCTTCGAGGGCCTGATGGCGTTCTTCCAGCGTCTCGATGATCGACTTGAAGCGCACCCCGCGGAATTCTTCCATGTACTGGCGAGCGGTAAAGGGCAGGCTGAAGTTGGGCAGAAGCTCACACATGACAGTGGCGAGCAGGATCTCGCTGTCAACCAGTGTGCCATCAGAATCGAAGAGCAGGCAGAGCGGCTGGGTCATTTCCGGCTCCAGGCAGCGTCATTGACCAGGCTGATCGGGCGCTCGCCCTTCAGGGCCAAGCAGATGTTGTCCACCGCTCGCTGCGCCATGGCCAGTCGGGTTTCGTGGGTCGCCGAGCCGATATGCGGCAGCGCCACGACATTGGACATGTGCGGCAACGGCGATTCCGGCGACAGGGGTTCCTGCTCGAAGACGTCGAGGCCGGCGGCGCGGATCTCACCCTTCTCCAGCGCCCCGATCAGCGCCGGCTCATTGACGACCTTGCCGCGCGAGACGTTGACGAAGATCGCCGAGGGCTTCATCAAGGCGAATTCCCTGTCGCCGAACAGATGCTCGGTCTCGGCCGTGAGTGGCACTGTGACGCAAACGAAGTCGGACTCGGCGAGCAGGGCGTCGAGCTCGCGCCGCTCGGCGCCGCGGGAGCTTTCCAGGGCTGGCTTGGGCGAGGCGTTGGAATACAACACCTTCATTCCGAAACCCAGCGCGCCGCGCGTGGCGATGGCCGCACCGATGCGTCCCATGCCGACCATGCCTAGCGTCTTGCCGTGCACGTCGCTGCCGAATTGCGGCTCATCGATGCTCGCCTGCCAGTCGCCACGCTTGACGAAATCGGCGAGTTCGATCGCACGCCGCGCCGTGGCGATGATCAACAGGAAGCCGGTATCGGCGGTGGTCTCGGTGAGCACATCCGGGGTATTGCACAGCAGAATTCTCCGGCGCGTCATTTCCTCGACCGGATAGTTGTCATAACCCACCGAAATGGTGGCGATGGCCTCCAGCTGGGGGGCCGCATCGAGGAGGGAGGCGGGGATCTTCAGGCTAGAGCCGATCAGGCCGTGAGCGCTCTTGAGTGCCTCACGGAAGGCCGTGTTATCGATCGACTCGAGATGCTCGAAGTAATCGACGTGAAATTCCCGCCGTAACTGGTCGAGCTGGGCTTGCTTGAGGCGGCTGAACGCGACGATGCGTTTGGTCATGATTCTGTCTTTGAGAACATAGCGGGTCGTTCAGGTTGAAGGGGTGATAAGGTTGGAGAGGTCGGAGGCCTTCTCAGTCGTCCGGTGCGGCTTCCAGTGCCTGCAGCCGCGAGCGACTGGGCAGGCCTTCCATATCGCCGCGGACCTGAACCGCCTGGGCACCGATCAGGTTGCCGCGGCGAAGTGCCTGGCGAGGTGACAGGCCGTCGAGAAAAGCGCTGATAACCCCCACGGCGAAGCCATCACCGGCCCCGACAGTGTCGACTACTTCGGTTACCGAGAAGCCCGCGACGGTGAAGCTCGTCTCCTTGTCACCAAGCCTGTCATCACCGAACCCGTCATCTCCGAGCTTGCCCCGGTAATAGCTGCCCTCCGGCCCCAACTTGATGATCACCGCTTGTGCGCCGCGATCGAGATAGAAGCCGGCGATGTCATGGGGCGTGTCGAGGCCGGTCAGGCGTCGGCCTTCGCTGAGGCCCGGCAGTACCCAGTCGGCCCTGGCCGCCATGGCATTCAGCGTCTCGCACATCTCGGTCTCGCTGGCCCAGAGGCCCGGACGCAGGTTGGGATCGAAGGAGATGCTGACACCGGCGGCCCGGGCGCGTTCCAGCATGTGCCAGGACAGGTCGCGACAACTGGCCGATACGACTGGCGGAATGCCGGTGGCGTGCAGGTGTCTTGCCGCACCGAACGCCACACCGGCGGCGTCGGCTGGCGACAATTGGCCGGCGGCGCTGTTGCGTCGGAAATATTCGACTCGCGGGTCGGCGCCGGCATCGGCGCGCTCCTTGAACACTAGACCGGTGGCATGGTTCGCGCTGCTGTGAAGATGCCGGCAGTCCAACCCTTCGTGTTCCAGGGTGCGACGAATGTAGCGCCCGAAGCTGTCGTCACCGACCCGACTCAGCCAGCCGACGTGAAAGCCCAGGCGCGCCAGGCCGATGGCCACGTTGGTGTCGGCACCGGCGATACGCCGCTGGAAGTGTTCAACGTCCGACAGTTCGCCTACCGAGTCGGCAACGAACATCGTCATGGCCTCACCGAAGGCGAGAATCTCGGGGTCGGTCCGGTGGGATGACATATCGTTTCCTCTTGCAGGTGGCGTCTGGAGAAGCGCGTTCGTGGAGGTCTGAAGTCTCGGGTCACTATATCATTAATTGATATGGGTGCGGCTCTTCTGGAGTGACAGCTATGCTGCCCGCAGGGTGATCGTATTGGCGTAGCGGGCCTGGTGAATGCGGTCGTGTTCTTGGGCAAGGTGGTAGGCCCAGTACTTGTCGAGGTCGCCGTTGCTGCGTAGTGCGCGGGTTTTGAGGATGGCTTCCACCGTGCGCCGGTTATGTCGATCCGGTCAGCCACGATGTGGCGGCAGGCACCTTCGATAATGCCGGTGGCGATGGCCAGTCCAGGTGTTAAGTCTTGTTGGTCAGGTAGGTTGCGCAGGTATCGGCTGCGGTGCGGTGGCCGCGGTCCAGGCAGGCGACCTGGGTCGCTTTGCCGGCGAGGACGGCGCGGGCCTTGTGTTGGACCCAGGTCTCGGCGACGAGGTCGCTCTCGCTGTGGAAGCACCAGGCCGCTTTCCAGAGGTATTCCAGCACGTGGATGAAGTCGATCAGGATGGTGATTCCGATGTTGTGCTGGTGTGCTTCGGCCCTGATGCGGTTGATCTGGTTGTTGCCGTCGACGAGCGCGATCCAGGTGCGCTGATGACCGGGGTCCCGGCGCCCGGCCTCGTCGAAGATCTGCCCGACCACTGTGGCGGCGGCTTCGACGAGGCTGGCGGTGAGCCACTTGTGTACACCCAGCATGGGTATGAACTAATGGGGTGAAAGTCCTCTGTGGGAAGATCACCGTTCAGCCGGTTTTACCCGATTGAACGCTAACCACTAGTGCCTCGTTTGGGTAATTCGTTTATTTATTATTGATAACACTCAGCTTTGCTCGCGCCACCGATGTCATAATGGATTCTGCGCTTTTATACCAGCGAAAAGGCTTTGTCAGCTTTTCATTGTGCGTCTTGATGCATCGGCGAATGGCTGTCTTGAGTTCACCAACCTTCGGTTTGGCCATTGCCCTACAATTGAATGGAACCTGTCAGCCTTAGCGCCCAAAACCACATTCAGTGACAGCGTACTGGTCAGTCCAAACCAACACAGAAAAAGCATCTAATTGCTAGGGGCTGTTGACAATTCACATCGGTAGCCATAGAAACGCGCACGCCAGAGACACGATGCTCTCATAATTTCGAGCAAGCTTGTCATATCTGATGGCGACGGCCCGACAATGCTTGAGTCTGGCAAACGCGTTCTCCACCAGATGTCTGAGCTTGTACAGCTGCCAGTCGAGTCCCTTGTTGCCCTTGATCGAATTTTTCTTTCTGGGAATAATAACGCTCATTCCGAGGGCTTCTGCCTCAGCGCGTATCGTCTGACTGTCGTATCCTTTATCGGCTATTAGTATCTGTGCACCTTCAATTTTTTTGATGAGCGCGGGCGCTTCTGTACAGTCATTGATGTGCCCGCCTGTGATGGTGAATACGTGCGACAGACCTTTAGCATTGATGGCCAGATGGACCTTGGATGTGTTGCCAGCTCTGCTTTTACCGATGTGTTCATCGTGACCGGCGGCGGCTCCGGCGCTGTGGTGGTGCGCTTTTACATCGCGGCCATCAATGAAGACCAGCTCCAGGTTCGAGTCGGTTGTCAGCCCACTAAAGAGCTTTTTCCAGATGCCTTTTTTCGACCAGTGATTGAACGCCTTGTAGATGGAGTTCCACTTGCCGAAATGCTCTGGCAGATCTCTCCATGGTATGCCAGTACGCATTCTGAACAGAATACCTTCGACTGTCCTGCGTAGGCCTGCCTTGTTATTTAAAGCAGGTCTGTACGTAGTCCATTCTAGCCTTAATGTTGGCTCGGCTAGCCCGGCAATGCCGGTTTCTACAATATAGAGCGAGCCTGCAGAAGGCTGCTCGGTATTCAGCCCTTCTTGGGCAGTAGTGATATAAAGCTGCTCCTGGGTTGGCCCGGCGAAGGCTTGGCAGGAGGGCTGGCTGACCGGCAGCTGTACACTGCCAATCACCTGGCCGTCATAGTTCAAGCGTACCACTTGACCCGCACCCCCGAGGCTAGCCACAGGCAACCTTCGCTATCCACCACGGCGCCGTCCGGATTGCCTGGCGTTGAGGAAAAGTCAGCCCAAGGCGTCGGTCCACCTTTTGGCCGTCCATCGTTATCAAGCGCCCAGCGCATCATAACGCCTGTCACGGTATCGGTGAACCAGGCAAACTTGCCATTGGCCGAGAAGCACAGTGCATTGGGAATGGTCAGACCAGAACGCAAACGCGTGAGTTTACCGCGATGCAGTCGGTAAAGACTACCCGCGCCTTTTTCGGCGGCCTTGCCCATGCTGGAGAGCCATAGGCTGCCGTAGCGATCAGTGCGGGCATCGTTGCTTCGGGTGATTGGGTTATCAGCTTCGAAATCACAAAACCTTTCATTATTACCGCTAATGAGGTCGAAGCGACTCAGGCGATCTTCGCCGACTAGCAGCGGGTCGCCTCTCATCAAGGGGCGCTGCCAGTGAAACCATGTGATCAAGCTGATAATAGCCATTCTCTCCCGTAGCGGGGGGATAGCCAGTAGAGCCGTTGCTCTAAAATATTGCACCAGTAGAGTAGTTCGCTGCTCGCTTGCCATTGAGGGCCTTCACCCAGCATACAGCGGCAGTCTACTGACAACTCAGCTTGCCACGTAGAGATACTCATGTTTTTCCTCCTGCTAGCCAGGCATCGACCAGCGCTTGGGCTTGCTTGCCCACATGTAAGGCAGTTTGGCCGGGTTTATACAGCGCGCTGCCAAGGCCGGCACCATCCACTCCTGCGGCGCGCCAAGCGGCAAAATTATCCACGCCGACGCCGCCCACGGCATATAGTAGTGTGCTCGTTGGCAGCACTGCGCGCACGGCTTTCATACCCTCTAATCCTACCTGAACCGCTGGGAATAGCTTGAGCCCGGTAGCGCCCGCATCTAGGGCATCGAAGGCTTCCGATGGGGTGACAATCCCCGGCCAGCTCGCCATGCCAAGCCGATGCGTCTCTTCAATCACGGGCGCGCGACAGTTAGGTGAGACGATCAATCGCCCTCCGACTGCGTGAACGTCACGCACCTGAGCAGGCGTTAGCACCGTGCCTGCCCCAATCAGAGCGCGCTCGCCAAAGGCATCCACCAACCGGCGAATGCTTTCCAGCGGGCCCGGGGAATTGAGAGGCACTTCAATCTGGGTGATGCCAGTGGCAAGCACCGCTTCGGCGACTTCAATGACTTCGTCGGGCGTCACACCACGCAAAATACCGATCAGTGGCAACGTCATAGGAAATCTCTCCATTAACAGTTAGCAGCATGAAGCAAGGCCGAGCAGCATTAAGCCTTCAGCGCTTTGTGGGCGAGCCGAAGGCCTGCCAGTACGGCCACGTCGCCCTCCAGATGCTGCGTCTGAAAGCCGATCGTATTGAGAGCCAAGGTGTAGCGATGGCAAAGTTCTTTATTGCCAATCAGTGTTATCGGCTCGCCATTCGGGCGGTCATGGCAGGTACCGGCAAGCTCAAGCCCTATGGTAAGCCCCGAAAGCCGTGCTGAGAGCACAGCAGCTCGCGCCTTGCCAGAGGGCAGGCGGCCATCGAGTAAATCTTGAGCGCGTAGCCCGAATAGCCGGCTACTAAACGTTTCGGGCGCATCATTGATCTCGCTTACTGCTGAGATAAAGGCGTCATGGCAAGCGGGGTCGTTTAGGTCGTCGCTGCCAACCGAGTGTTGCAGAACCGATTGGTGTGCCAGCAGTTGGTATAGCTCACCGGTTAGATAAGTTGTAAACTGCGTTACCGCACCCGACTCAAGAGTCGCCCATTTGGCATGCGTGCCGGGCAGGCAAGCGAGGCCGGAAAAGGCGGGGGTTTCGGCAACCAACCCTGCCAGTTGCGTTTCTTCACCGCGCATAACATCCGAATGACTAGAGGCGCTGCAAGTTTGGCTTAAACCGGGGAGCAGATAAACACGCAGCTGGGCGCCTGCCAGCGTCGGCAACACTGCACCTTGGGTGAGCTGATCTAGCCGCGTAGGTACCGGCAAATAAGCGGCTTCTTGCCAGCCTTGGCGGGCACCCGCCATGCCACAAACGATCACTTCTATCTGCCCACTACCGGGCAGCCATTCGCCGATTAGGTGCAGCAGCTCGGCTTCATACTGGTCGGGGGTAAGCGACAGCATGCCCTTATCACTGCCGGCTTGGGCAATCACGTGGTCGTGTTTATCTAACCCCCAGGCGCGCAGGTTGCTGGAACCCCAGTCCACGGCAATCCAGGCCAACTGACTAGCTATCTCTGCAGCAGTATCACTCATGATTAAGTTTCATGGCTGATAGCATAACTCACCACTCCGCTATAGATCCGTCTTCATGGGTCCAAACCGGGTTGCGCCAGCGGTGGCCTACCTTGGCACGCTCCTCAACGAATTCTTCATCAATTTCAACGCCAAGCCCTGGGCCTTGGGGGATCGCGCAGAAGCCGTCTTCAATCGCCAGTGCTGATTTATCCACCAAGTAGTCGAGTACGTCGTTGCCCTGGTTGTAGTGAATGCCCATGCTCTGCTCTTGAATAAAGGCATTATGGCTCACCGCATCCAGCTGTAGCGAAGCGGCTAATGTCAGTGGGCCTAATGGGCAGTGAGGGGCGAGGGCAACATCATAAGCGGAAGCCAGCGCGGCTATTTTGAGGCCTTCGCTGATCCCGCCGCAATGGGAGATATCGGGCTGAATAATGTCGATCATTCCATCGGCCAGCAGGTCACGGAATTGGAAGCGTGTATGCAGCCGCTCGCCGGTGGCCAGTGGGTAACCCAAGCCACCGGCGATATTTTTCAAGCAGGGCAGGTGCTCGGGGGCAACGGGTTCTTCCACAAACATTGGGTGGAAGGGCTCTAATTCGCGCAGCAGCGCTTTGGCCATGGGTCGATGCACGCGACCATGAAAGTCGATGCCAATGCCGACATCAGGACCTACCGCATCGCGGGCTTCCGCTACTCGGGCCACGGCTTCATCAACCTTGCGGTGAGAATCAACAATTTGCAGTTCAGGCGCGCCGTTCATCTTAAAGGCGGTAAAGCCTTTTTCGACCAGCGCTTTGGCCCCAGCGCCGACGTCACTGGGGCGGTCGCCGCCGGTCCAGGCGTACATACGCATCTTGTCGCGCACGGCGCCGCCTAATAGCTGGTGAACCGGCACACCTAAATCGCGGCCTTTAAGATCCCAGAGCGCCTGATCAATACCGGCAATCGCACTCATCAAAATGGGTCCGCCGCGATAAAAGCCGGCGCGATACATCATGTTCCAGAGGTGTTCGATGCGGTGCGGATCTTGGCCGATCAGGTAATCGGAGAGTTCATGCACGGCGGCCTCAACGGTGGCAGCGCGGCCTTCAATCACCGGCTCGCCCCAGCCGTAGCAACCTTCGTCGGTCTCGATCTTGAGAAACAGCCAGCGCGGGGGAACTTGCCAAGTCTTAAGACGGGTAATTTTCACAGTGTGAAATCCTTTTGTAAATCGAGAATTAACTGACGATGCCAAGGTCGATGGCCGTGCGACGGAGTACTTCACGCGCGGCGATTTCCGCAGCGGCTGCATCGCGGTGACGAATGGCCTCAAGCACCTGGCGATGGCGCGCCAAGCTGTCGTCAAGAATGTTGGTACGATGCTGTGAGCGGTGAATCAGTGCCATAATAGAGGGGCGCAATAGATGGCCCATTTGACGCCAGACTAAATTGTGGCTGGCCCGGTACGTGGCGTCGTGGAAGGCGACGTCGTACTCGGCATGCTCAGCGCGGGACTCAACACTGCCCGCTGTTTGCGCCATGCCTTCAAACGCCATTTCTAGGCGTTGGATATCGTCCGCCTCTGCGGTTTGGGCGGCTAATCCGGCGACTACTGGTTCAGCGGAAAAACGAAACGCGTAAATAGCACGCACAAGCTGCGGGTCAAGGTTGACCAAGCCGGTCATCCATTCGCTCATTAACGGGTCAAGCAAGTGCCAATCGTCTATCTGTCTAACCAGCGTGCCGCGACCAGCAGTGCGTTCTAGCAATCCGGCAGCGGTTAGGCTGGCCAGGGCATTGCGTACCTGGTTGCGGCTGACGGCAAAGTGCCTGCTGATATCAAGCTCGCGAGGAAATCTATCTCCCGGTTGCCAACGGCCTGCCAGCAATGCCTGAGCGAGTAATCTCGCTAAATATTCAGCCCCACCCTGGTGGGGCGGTAGCGTGTCCAGGGTCATGGTGCATCTCTTGTTAGGTTGGCGTTGAGGGTAGTCTATTAAATATCTGACATTTAAACAAACAAGCCACTTTAGACTTAAGTACTGGTTATACGTGTGCCGTGGCAGGGGACTTAAGCGCAAAATGGCGCGTCTGTGTTAGGCGCGCCATTTTGCGTTTGTGGTCTATTGATCGTTCAGAGATTTCTTTCCTTATGGCAACATTTTCACGTGTTGGCAGTGCCGTATAGGCGCCGTCCAGCAACTGCGTAACCAAGCTAATATCTGCTTCACCGCCTAGTCACAGGTTGTTGCGCAGGTTGGCGTCTACACTGACCAAACAGCCTGCGCGCTTTGCCATGGTGGTCATCGCTAAGGTAACGTCGGCAATCTTTGGGTCGGTCAAACTGTTGCTGCAGAGGTGGATAATGGCGGGGTTCTCAAACACGCCGTGGGGTAAATGCTCAAGGCGGTAAAGCAAATCAGCGGCGGGCGGGCGTTTAAAAATCAAAGGTGCGCTCGTCAACCTCATCCCGAGAAACAAACGCCAGCGCCGTGCGCGCTTGCTGAGTGAACACAACCCCGCTGGTGTCCACACCGTGACGTTTGAGTTCACGCACCAAGAAATACCCAAACGTATCATCGTCCACCATGCCTAGAAACTGGCTAAGAGTCTGCGCGGTAGAAGTTTTCGAGACGGTTCTCCAGCCTCAACCGGATGCTCCAAGTCGCACTATTTCGGGTGATGTTCTGCAAAGGCTCGCTGCGCTTCAGAATGTGGCCAATGGAGCGCTTGTACGGGTAGCTCTGGCCTCGGTGAGACTCGATTAAGCGCCAAGCAAGCCCAGGCTTCTAGTCGAAGCGCACCAGAGTCCTCATGCGCCTCAGGTCCAATGCAAGACAGACCAGATCCCATTCGCCTTTCGCCGCAGCAAGCCCCCGCATACTGAACTGGCGGAAACCCAGACTGTTATTGATCTAACCGTTCACAGTCTCGACCAGATGCTTGCGCTGAAAGTAGATCGCCCGCCCCTCTGGGGTAGCAAACTTCCGGGCCATTCGTGTCGTGGCCGGATACCGGGTCTCGTCGGGTTTCACACCCCCTTACCTTCTCTGCGTAACGAGACATAACCGTCAATACCCTTCTCTTCCAGGGCCTGAAGATCCTCTTTCTTACGGTAGCCCGAATCGGCCAGACGCTGCTCCGGCTGGCCTCCCAGGTTGCTTCTATCCCGTCCAACAGTGGCACCAAACGGCCGTTATCACTGGCGTTGTTGTCTTGATGGTTAGCGACGATAATTTGGAACTCGCCATCGACTTGCGCCTGCTCCGCTTCCAGTTTGGCTTTCGCTGCCCGAATCTTGCTTAACCGCGACTGGCGATGTTGCAGCTCTTCCGGCAATTCATCGCCCCGCTGTGCCGGACCAAATTGCTCGTCTTCTGCTTCATCCACAGCCCGAGCCTGGCCACAAAGCTCATCTACTTCTTTCGACAAGCGGGCTTCTTCCTCTTGCATACACCCGTAACTCCTGGCTTTGTGCTTGCTGGCATTCGCCTTTATCTTGGTGCCATCAATCACCAGCGCTCCCAGACGAATCAGCTCCGCCTCCCAGGCAATCTGGATGACCTGAACAAACACCTCTCTGAACGCACCCAAGTGCTGTTTGCGGAAATCGCACAAGGTTCGATGCCTGGGGAAATTGTCGGCCGCCAGCACGCGAAAGGCCAGGTCTTCTTCCAACTTCCTGGCAATCTTACGGGAGGAAAAACACTGTTTGCGTAAGCATAGATCAGGACTTTCAGCATCATGCGCGGATCGAAAGGCGACTTGCGGCGCCCGTCTCCTTCGTAGCGAGCGTAAAAGGCGCTTAAGTCCAGTTCTTCGACAACGTCACTAATGAAGTAGGCCAGATGGCCTTCGGCCAGCCATTCGTTAAGACTGGCCGGCAGCAACAACTCCTGATCTGGCGAATAAGGTCGAAAACTCGTTCCCATCACATCTATTCCGCAGTTCGAGAAAGTCCGCCTATTATGTCATAACAACGTTTCTACCGCGCAGACTCCTAGTTCAGATCTCCGCATAGCGACAAAGTTTACTATATATAAATGGAAGGTATGCTTGTATGACAAGTATGATAGGAGAGAGCCTCAGGCAGTCTCATCAGAGCCCCTTCAAGCGCCGCCTTCTTGACGGCGAGGCGTGGCTGGGCCTGGCCAATCCCTACACGGCCGAGATGGCGGCCACGGCGGGATTCGACTGGTTGCTGCTGGATGCTGAGCATTCGCCCAGCAATCTGAAAGGTCTGCTGGGCCAGCTTCAGGCCATCGCCCACTACGCCTCCCATCCCATCGTGCGGCCCCCGGTCGGAAACTCGGTGCTGATCAAGCAGTACCTGGGCATCGGGGTACAGACCCTGCTGGTGCCCATGGTGGAGACGGCCGGCCATGCTGCCGGTCTGGTAGAGGCCATGCGCTATCCACCTCGGGGGGGTTCGCGGCGTAGGCCATGTGTTGGCGCGGGCGGCTCACTGGGGGCAACGGACGGATTATCTGGATCGGGCCGACGACGAGCTGTGCCTGCTGGTGCAGGTGGAAACCCTGCAGGGCCTGGAGAACCTGGAGGCCATCGCCGCCACCGAGGGCGTCGACGGTGTCTTCATCGGCCCGGCGGATCTCTCCGCCTCCATGGGGCATCTGGGTGACCCAGGTCATCCCGAGGTGCGTACGGCGATTCACCACGCCTTCACGCGACTGCGTGCCGTCGGCAAGGTCGCGGGCATCGTTACCGTCGACGAGGACGAGGCCAGGGGCTATCTCGATGTCGGTTGCGGCTTCGTCGGCGTCGGCGTCGATACCCTCCTGTTGATGAAGGCGATGAAGGGGCTTGCCGAGCGGTTCTGGGGGTCCTGACCTGACATCGAGAGGATCGTTATCTCATCGGCAAGGAAGGATCCGACCCGCGTTCATCAGGCCATCCGGATCGAAGAGCGTCTTGATGCCCCGCGCATGCTCGAGTTCCATCGGCGAGAGTCGCGACATATAGGTTGCCTGCTTGGTACGGCCGATGCCGTGCTCGGTGCTGATGCTGCCATCGAAGCTGTCTAGCACCGCGAACAGCTTCATCTCCAGCGCGTGCAGGTGGTCGTGCTCGGCGGCCGGATATTGAAGTGCAGGTTGCCGTCGCCGATATGGCCATAGGCGATGATCTCGCAGTCGGGCGAGGCGTCCATTACTACCTCACTGGCCTGTGAAACGAAGGCGGGAATCGCCGAGATCGGCACCGAAATGTCGGTTCGCAGATGCTCGCCGTGCAGGCGCTGGCCTTCCAGCATGCTCTCTCGGAATTGCCACAACTGCAGTGACTGACTCTCGCTGCTGGCCGGAACGCCATCGAGGATCAGCTCGTGCTCCATGCCTTTTTCTAGCAGTTGCTCGAGCATAGTGCCCAGATCCACCGGCCCGGTGGCGGCGACTTCACATCAGCACTTACTAGGGATGGGCCTTGTCCATGGGGTCGCGCAGGCTCGGGGTGGTCACCTTGGCAAGCTCGATACAGCGACGCGGGATCAGTTCGAAGGCCGTGAGCAGGTCACTGCAGCCACGCCGGGCCGGGACGTAGAGATCGACACCGCCTCTACGGAGGGCAGCCCAGCAACGCGGTGCGACTCTGTTCGGCCCTCCGTAGAGATCGACACCGCCTCTACGGAGGGCAGCCCAGCAACGCGGTGCGACTCTGTTCGGCCCTCGGAACCAGCTTGAGAACGGCGCCGGAAACGATGTCCATGGCCCCTCGCTGCCTAGAAACAGTTGCTTGAGGTCGAGTCCGCGGTTGTCCTTGTGCAGGGCATGCAGGCCGTCCCAGAGACGACCATCCGGAAGGACCAACTCCAGGCCGAGGACCAACTGGCGTATCAAGCCGTGGCGCTGGACATTTAGGTCGCCGGCATTGGTGGCGATCTGGCAGTTGCCTTGGGCCCCCAGCGAGAGCGGAAAGTCGCAGGCGTGTTCGGCGGCGGCCTGTTTGACGGTCTCGAGAATGCAGCCGGCATCCACCGTCATGGTGAAGTTGACAGGGTCGATGTCGCGAATGCGGCTCATGCGCTCCAGGCTGATCACCAGCTCACGCCCGTCGCGGGCGGGCATGGCACCGGCCACCAGGCCGCTGTGACCCCCGGGGCGTCATGGCAACGCCATGCTCACGGCAGAGTGTCACTATCTCGTCGAGCCGCTGCTCGATGATCGCCAGAAGGGAGGTGTTGTCGCTCATTCAGGCATTCTCCTGCCAAGCGCCGCCGTCGGGAAAACGGTGATCGGTCAGTGAGGCGTCGTGCATGGTGATGCTGTAGCCCGGCGCCTCGGGGACCTGGTAACGGCCGCATCGATCTGGCAGTAGTCGATGGCCTCGGCCCAGAGGAACTGCTTGAGCATTACTTTGTTGTGGCAGTGCTCGCCGGTGACCACCTCGATGGGTGCCACACGATGGCGCATCTTGGCGACGGTCTCGTCGACGTCCCAGACCTGGATGGCATCCATCATCAGGACATTTTCCCAGCCGATCTCTTCGCGCAGCAGGGCGGCACGACGAATGTCCTCTTCCAGGTCGCCGCCGATCTTCTGCTTGAAGTGGGTCCAGCCCTCGGCCAGGGCGTTGCGTGCCAGTTGGCGAACCTTGTCGTCGGTATAGCCGAGCCAGCCCGCCGAGGTGATGTAGCCGGGAAAGCCGTCGCGGCGCATCTCGGCCTTGCCGGGCTCTCGCTCGCGAAGCAGGACGATGGCTTCCTCGGGCGTCAGGGCATCGGTGACGAAGCGGAAGTCGAGGCAGCGCACCAGCTCCTCGGGGCTCATGTCGGCCAGCAGTTTCCAGATCGGCTTGCCGGCCCGCTTGGCCCAGAGGTCCCAGACCGCATTGACCGGGGCGGCGGTGGCGAGGTGAATCGCACCCTTGTCGGCGCCGATCCAGCGCAGCTGACTGTCGCCGGTGATCTCGCGTCAGAGGGCACTCATGTTGGCGATGATCGCCTCCAGCGAGCGGCCCTCGATGAGCGGGGTGAGCGAGCGCACGGCGGCAACGACGATCTCGTTGCCGCGGCCGATGGTGAAGGTCAGGCCGTGGCCCTGGGTGCCGCTGTCGTCACGGTGTGCAGGACCACATGGGTGGCGGAGTAATCCGGCGCGGCGTTCATGGCGTCCGAGCCGTCCAGCGAACGCGAGGTTGGGACATGGATGTCCTGGACGTCGACGCGAGTGATAGTGGTCATGATGGTGTCCTCATAAGTGTCGTGGGGCGATGGCAGGAGGCGTTGTTGTCCTTGGCGTTGCCAAGCAGTAGGGCGCTGCGACCTTCCATGTCGTAACGGTTCACATCATTGCCCAGGGTGGCGCCCTTGACGCGACCTTCCGCGTCCATGGCCAGCACGATCTCCGACTCCGGGTTGTTCCATTGTGATGACGGATGCAGACCCACGGGGCTGCCGAAACCCACCAACGACAACGGCTGGGCCTTGGTGAACACCTTGGCATCAGAGCCGATGCCTACCTTCATGTACTGCGACCAAGCGCCTCGGGCCTGCTTGAGGGCCATGGCTTCTTCGGAGCCGGGCACGATGCGCGACAGGTCTTTGCCGATCAGCGTTTGCAACTCCTCGCGCAGTTCGACGGCGCGGGCCGGGGTCGTCGCCAGCCTGCTCCTCGATCACTCGCTCCATCAGACTGACCGCGAAAATCACGCCATAGCCATTTACCGTCGGGACGTCGCAGGGAGCGAGTAGGTAAGAGGCATTTGGCGAGGTGCCAAGCGAGTTGGTGAGTGATATCGATGACCTCGCCATCGCGTACCGCGACCAAAACCGGACCGACAAGGGTCAAATCGCGCGAGGCGAGCCCGATCAGTAGCGCTGTGGATAGATCGGCAGGTATGAAATTTTCTGGAGACGGGGGCATAACGGCTCCGAGTGGCTAATGTGAGTGTCTAAAATAGCGGGCTAACTTTCGCCTACGGCACACGCGATGTCGTAATGTATGACAGGTATGCTAGGATCATTATGGCAACCCAACGACGACTTCCAGGCTATAGCCAATCAGGAGAACAGCATGTTCGATGAAATGAAAGGTAAGCGGGTACTGGTGACCGGCTCGAGCCGCGGTATCGGCGCGGCAGTTGCCAGGCGGCTCGGGGGGCTTGGTGCGCGAGTGGCGGTGCATTATCACCGCAGCGAAGGGCCGGCCCAGGCGGTCTGCGATGATATCCGCCAGGCAGGGGGCGAGGCCTTTCTGATTCAGGGCGATGTCAGCCGCTCCAGCGAAGCCACCGCGATCGTCGATCATGCGGCGGAACAACTAGGTGGGCTCGACCTGCTGATCAATAATGCCGGCGACATGCTGGGACGCGTCAGCCTAGATGAGATGGACGATGAGCATTACGACCGCGTCATGGACCTCAATGCCCGCTCAGTGGTGATGGCCAGCCGGGCGGCGCTGCCCTACCTGCGCCAGGCCGGGGCCGGCAATATCATCCATACCGGTTCGATTGCGGCGCGCAATGGCGGTGGTCCCGGCGCGGGTCTCTACGCCTCGGCCAAGGGTTTCGTCACCACCCTGACCCGCAACATGGCGAAGGAACTCGCCGGCGACAACATCCGTGTCAATGCCGTGGCACCCGGTGTGATCACCACGGATTTCCATGAGCGTCACTCCAACGATGCTCAGATGGACGCCGCGCGTGCCACTATTCCCCAGGGCCGTCTGGGTAGCGCCGAGGATTGTGTCGGCGCCTATCTGTTCCTGGCGACCGATGCCCTTAGCGGCTACATCACGGGGCAGATCATCGAGGTCAATGGTGGGCAGTTGATGCCATGAGTCACATCGGCCAGTACGACATCGCCATTACCATGGGGGACCCGGCGGGAATTGGTCCCGAGATCATCTGCCGTGCCGTCGCCGCCATGTCGCCGTCGGCGCGTTCTGGCACGCTGCTGGTCGGCGATCCGGCGATCTTTCGGCGTGCCGCGCAAACGATCAGTGCCGAGCTGGATTTCGCTCCCCTGGATACCGCCGACGCCCCGACAGGCAGTGTGGCAGTGGCGGTAGTCGAGGCGCCCGCCGATGTCGCGATTCCCGATGGTGAGATCAGTGCCGGTGCCGGCGACATGGCCTTTCGCTGCATCGCCACGGCCGTGGAACTGGTGCAGAACGGTCGGGCCGGGGTGATCGTCACGGCGCCTCTGAACAAGGCGGCACTGCATGCGGCCGGTCATTATTATGATGGCCACACCGGAATGCTGGCCGCGCTGACCGGTGCACCGTCGTCGTTCATGTTGCTGGCCTCAGAGCACCTGTCGACCCTGCACGTGTCGACCCATGTGTCGCTGCGCGAGGCCATTGACCGGGTGACGCCCGAGCGGATCATCGCCACCGTCGAGGCCGGGCACGAGCATCTCAAATCTCTGGGAATGGCCAATCCGCGCATCGCGGTGGCCGGCCTCAATCCGCACTGCGGCGAAGGCGGTATTTTCGGCGACGAAGACACACGCTGCATCGCACCGGCCGTCGAGGCCCTCAAGGCGCGTGGGTTCGACGTCAGTGGTCCGATCTCCGCCGACACCGTCTTCTATCGCGCCTCGCAGGGTGAGTTCGACCTGGTGGTGGCTCAGTATCACGATCAGGGCCATATCCCGGTCAAGCTGATTGCCTTCGACACCACCGTGAATGTCAGCCTCGGCCTGCCGATTCGACGCACCTCAGTGGATCATGGTACCGCCTTCGACATTGCCTGGCAGGGCAGGGCGGACGCGACCAACATGGGCGCGGCCATTGCCTATGCGCATCGCCTGGTCGCTGGGACCGTTGCCGAGAGCGGGGCCGGTGTGCGTGAGTGAGTGTCGAGTGGCGATCGTCGCCGACGATCTGACCGGCGCGCTGGACGCCGCGGCACCCTTCGCCCAGCGCGGCGCGACCACACGCGTGGTCGTGGCGCTGGAGCGGCTGGAAGCCTTGCTGGACGCGTGGCGAGGGGCGCTGCCGGAGGTGATCGCGGTGACGACCGAATCACGCCATCTGACCGCCTCGACGGCGGCCGAGCGCGTGGTGCGGGCCACCCAGATACTCGCCCGCCTGGCGCCAGCCGTATGGTTCAAGAAGATCGACTCGACACTGCGCGGCCAGGTGGTCGCCGAAAGCCTGGCGATGCGCCAGGCCTGTGCCCGACGGCTGTTGCTCGCCCCTGCCGTGCCCTCACAGGGCCGCACGACCTGCGATGCCCATATCATCGTGAACGGACGACTCCTGGAGACCACCGACTTTGCCCGTGATGCGCGTTCTCGCCCTCCTAGTGGTGGGCTGGACGCCTTGTTTTCCGCCGCTGGATTACCCCTGACGCGCCATGCTCCCGGGCAAATACTGCCCGCAGCAGACAGCGTAGCTGATGCTAAGACTGACGCTGACCTCGATGCCTTGGCCGGTGGAATCATCGATGGTCAGGATGCGTGGCTGGCGGTAGGCGCCGCCGGGCTGAGTCGCGCCCTGGCACACGTCATGTTCGGCGAGACGGAGTCGCGCCCCGTTTATGCGCGATTCACTGGCCTCTGGCTGGCCGTAGGCTCGCGCAGTGAGCGCGCAGCGCAGCAGGTGGCTACCCTGCGTCGTGTCGCGCCCGAACTGCCGGTTGTGATAGGCGCCGGTGATGTGCCGGTCGAGGCGCCTTTCCTGTTGCTGCTTTGCAATACCGACGAGACGCCCCGCGAGGCGGACGAAGTAGCGGCAATGCTGGCCGAAGCACTCACCAAGGGTATGGCAACGGCCACGCAGCGCCTTTATCTGATGACCGGTGGCGATTGTGCCAGTGCGCTGATGAAGGCCTTGGGTGCGAGTTACGTGGATGTCGCGGGCGAATGGGAGCCGGGAGTCGTGTTGGGATATCCGCAGGGTAACCGGGAATGGCCTTTGTTGACTAAGGCGGGCGGATTCGGTGATGAATCCTTGTTGGTACGCCTTCTGCAACATCTGGCGTAGACGCGACGCCAGAGGTTGCATTGCTAAGTATAGTCGACTAGATTCGAGTGTGATGGTATGACACGTATACAGGTAAGCCATCTTCCTTTTTCTACCTGTCACCTAACAAGTCTATTCCCAAATAATTCATGTCAAGGATAACAATAAAATGGGCAACACCAGTTTTCGACTCAAGAGTTTTCATCGTCTCGCTATCGGCACCGTCCTGCTGGCCGGGATTAGTTTCGGCGGGCAAGCCTTCGCTGAGACGCTCAATTTCGCCCACGTCTATGAAACATCAGAGCCCTTTCATGAATGGGCCCTATGGGCGGCCGATGAGATCAAGGAGCGCACTGATGGCCGCTACGAGATCGAGGTCCATGGCGCCTCGACGCTGGGCAAGGAAATCGACATCAACGAGGGCCTTCAGCTTGGCACCGTAGACCTGATCTTCACCTCTAGCCAGTTCGCCGGGCGCTTCTACGGTCCCATCGGCATTGCCGGCGCGCCATATATGTTCCGCGATTTTGACCATTGGCTTGCCTATGCCGACAGCGACCTCTTCGATGAGCTCGCCCAAGGCTATAAGGACAAAACCGGCAACGTGCCGTTGGCCATGAACTACTATGGGCGTCGCCACGTGACTTCGAATAAGCCAATCAATAAGCCGGAGGATATGAAAGGTCTTAAGATCCGCACGCCTAACGCGCCGCTGTACATGATGTTCCCAGAGGCGGTAGGTGCCAATCCGGCGCCTATCGCTTTCGCCGAGGTCTACCTGGCCCTTCAACAGGGGGTTGTGGACGCTCAGGAGAACCCGCTGCCAACCATTCGCGCCAAGGCTTTTTACGAGGTGCAAGATTACATCAATCTGACAGGCCACATTACCGACTCGCTGATCACCATTGTCGGTGGGCCGCTGTGGAACCGTCTTTCCGAAGAGGACCGGGAAATCTTCCGCGAGGTCTACAAGGAAGCCGGCCAGAAGATCACCGCCGATATTCTCCAATCCGAAGAGGACCTCGTCGCTTGGTTCAAAGATCAGGGTGTGACCGTCAATGAAGTCGACGTCGCGCCATTCCGCGAAGCGACCGTGCCGTACCATAACGGTGAAAATGCTACTTGGGATCAAAAGACCTACGATCGTCTCCAGGCGATCGGTCAGTAGGACTCTCCTCGTTGCCGACACGCCACCCCTTCAATGGGGTGGCGTCATCTTCGGAGCTAGAAAATGACAATGAAAAAATGGCCAGCCGAGGAGCCCGGTTTCCAGATCGAGGAAGAAGATACTTTCGAATGGCGAGACTACGGTATAGAGGATTACGCCACCCTGGCGGTGTTCTGGTTGCTGGCGCTGGATGTGTTCATGCAGTTCTTCAGCCGATATGTACTTGGGAACTCGATCGCCTGGACGGAGGAGATGGCTCGCTACCTGCTGGTGATCGTGGGCTTCATGGGCGGCTCCATGGCCGTACGCACTGGCACGCAAATTTGCGTCGAGTTTTTCTATCGCTACATGCCGGGATGGATGAGTCGACTGCTCGTGATCCTCGTGGATTTCGTCAGCATCGCCTTCTTCGCCATCGGAGCCTGGACCACTTGGAAACTTGCCGACTTGACCACGTCGTTGATGACGTCCGTCGATATCCCAAAGAGTTTTCTCTACTACTTCGTTCTGGTGGGTTTCCTCTTGATGTTGGGGCGGTCGATCCAGATTGCGATACTCCACTGGCGCAATCGTAGCCCTGCACATCCTGACATCCCATAACAACATTAGCCGGAGTTTCTCCCATGTCTCATACCTTGGCTGTGCACCGTCGGAGCGCGTTAGTTTCACCCCTCATCGCCGCGCTGGCGGTGTCGGGTTGCCTGACCTTAGCCTTCTTCGGCGAGTATCTGCTATTTCTCTTTGCTGCGCTGTTCACCATGTTGCTGCTGGGCGTGCCGATCGCCATCAGCTTGGCGGGTTCCTGCCTGCTTTATGTCTATCTCTCCGGACGGGTGCCGGACGTGGTGGTCGTGCATCGCATGATCAATGGCATCGACAGCTTTCCGTTGTTGGCGATCCCCTTTTTCATCCTGGCTGGTAACCTGATGAACAATGGTGGTATCACCAACCGCATTTTCGATTTCGCCAAGGCGCTGATGGGCTGGATGCGTGGTGGTCTGGGTCATGTCAACGTCGGCGCCAGCATCGTCTTTTCCGGCATGTCCGGTGCGGCGGTGGCTGACGCTGGAGGTTTGGGTACCATCGAGATCAAGGCCATGCGCGATGCAGGCTACGACGAGCAATTCTCGGTGGGGATCACGGCGGCGTCCTCGACGATCGGCCCAATCATCCCCCCCAGCCTGCCAATGGTCATCTATGGTGTAATGGCGTCGGTCTCCGTCGGACAGTTGTTCGCTGCTGGGCTGATCCCAGGCCTGCTGATGGGGGGGGCGCTGATGGTGATGATCACGATCATGGCCAAACGCCGCGGCTATCCCCGCGATGCGGCATTCTCGATTCCGGTCCTGTGGTTGACGTTTCGTCGCGCCTTCTTGTCATTATTGACCCCGCTGATCATCGTTGGCGGGATCATATCAGGGGTGTTTACACCGACCGAGGCCGCCATCGCAGCGGGGGCCTATGCGCTTTTCCTGGGCGGTATGGTGTATCGCATCCTGACCTGGCGGCGGCTGATAAAGGTCAGCATGGAAACCATCGAGACCACAGCCGTCATTTTGCTGATCGTCGCTGGTGCTTCGATATTCGCTTGGATCATGACCAGCAACCAGGTGACTCAGCACGTCGTGGACATTCTGGGGCCCTTCGCGGACAACCCCATAGCGCTGTTGATTATCATCAACCTCGTGCTGATCGTGGTCGGCTGTTTCATGGAGACCATTGCAGCGATCACCATCCTAGTCCCGGTCCTGCTGCCAGTTGCCGTGGGGGCGGGCGTCGACCCGGTGCACTTTGGCGTGATCATGGTACTCAATCTTATGATCGGCCTGCTGACGCCGCCGGTGGGCATGGTGCTGTATGTGCTGTCGCGGGTATCTAATATTTCCTTCGAGAACTGCATGCGCGGCACGCTACCGTTTCTGATTCCGCTGGTTGTTTCGCTGCTGCTGGTGACGTTTATCCCTGCCATTTCGCTTTGGCTGCCGACCCTTGTCTACCGTTGAGTTTGACTGAAGGAGCTGAATGCCAATGACATTCGATTCAACGGATTTTCGCGTTGTTGTTGCCGACCTGGAGCGTTTTATGGGTCTGATCCTGCACAAGGCGGGGACAAATACGGCCTCCGCCCAGGCCGTGACTCGCGCACTGGTCACGGCCTCGCGCATGGGGACGGACAGTCACGGCCTGCGGTTGTTACCGCACTACATCCAGGCTCTGCAGGGCGGGCGTATCAAAGGCCAGCCCGAGATGCGCTTTACGCGTCGCCTACCGGCCACGGGATATCTGGATGCTGATGATGGCTTAGGGCATCTGGCAGGCTACACGGCAATGAATCATGCCGCCGAAATGGCCGAGACGGTGGGGCTCGGTGCCGTGGCGGTGGGTAACTCCTCGCATTTCGGTGCTGCGGGTTGCTACGCCCTGGCTGCGGCAGAGCGCGGGTTGATTGGCATGGCCTTCTGCAATTCCGACCCTTTCGTCCTGTTGCACGCGGGCAGGGCACCGTTTCATGGGACCAACCCCATCGCCTTCGCGGCACCCCTGAACGGTGACGAGCCCTATCTGCTCGACATGGCGACCAGCTCGGTACCTTGGAACCGAGTTCAGCAGTACGGCGCTATTGGTCGTGAACTGCCGGACCAGGTCGCGGCTGACTCCGCAGGTCGCGTTACCCAGTCCCCGGCCGAGGTCTCTGCGCTATTGCCGCTGGGCGGTAATGATTTCGGCTTCAAGGGGGCAGGGCTTGGCGGCATGGTCGAGGTGTTGAGTTCTACGCTTGCGGGCATGCTCAACGGTTTTCGTCTCTTGCCGATGGGTGGACCCGACATGGCGACGCCACGTGGGGTGGGTCACTTTTTCTTGGCCATGAATCCGACCGCCTTCAGCGAGAGTGCGTCCTTCGAAGCCTGCCTTCGCGAGTACCTCGTGGATTTGCGTACCCAACCGGTCAATGAGGGTGCAGAGGTGTTGGCACCCGGGGATCGCGAGTGGCGCTGCCGTGCCCGGCGGGATGCCGATGGCATTCCTCTTGATAGTGCCAACCAGGCGGCTTATGCCGCGCTGGCGGCGGAGTTCGATGTTGAGCCGCTGGCGCCCCTGCCCTGAAAAAGACGTCGTGCCAGCCTCAGAATGGCGAAAAATACTGTAAAATGTCTCTAGAGCTGAAGAAAGCTACTCTTTCTTCATTGAAAACAGTCAGGAGAAAACGTACGTGAGTAGATACCAGGTGGAGCGCAAGACACTATCTGAACAGGTTGCTGACCGGCTGGAAACCGATATTATTGAGGGGCGCTTGAGCGAGAATGCTCAACTGCCCTCGGAGAGGGAGCTGATGGGCCAGTTCGGGGTCGGTCGTCCGGCGGTACGCGAGGCATTGTTCTACCTGCAACGCCTGGGCCTGATCGTCATCAACAATGGCAAGCGCGCGCGGGTCATTCGTCCCACGGCGGAGGCCGTGATGGCACGCCTTTCCGGTGTGACTCGTCAGCTTCTCTCCAAACCCGACGGGCAACAGTATTTCCAGGAGGCCCGTGCCATGTTCGAGATCTCACTGGCGCGCTATGCCGCCGTCAATGCCAGTGAGGAGGATGTTCAGCGCCTGCGTGATGCCTTACAAGACAATCGCGACGCGATCGGTGATGAGGCGCGCTTCAAGCGTTCCGACAACTATTTCCATGGCGTCCTGGCCAGCATCGGCCGCAACCCCATCTTCGATGCCATCCATGTGGCTCTTTCCGAGTGGCTCGACGACCGTCGCGCCCAAGTGCTTCAGCAGCAGGACGAGGACAAGGCAGCGACGGCGGCGCATGCGGAGATCGTCGAAGCCATCGAGTCACGTAACGCCGATGCCGCCGAGGCGGCAATGCGGCGTCACCTGGATCGCCATTACGGTACCTACATGCAGCTCAAAAAGCGTCTGTCATCGACGCCCTGAGGGCTTACGTGCGACAGGTTGAGGATGTGCAGCTTGCGCTGCTCTAATGGAGAGATGTCGTTCACTATCTGGGTGCAGGGATATCGGCAGGGCAACTCGATCCCCAAAATATCATGAACGGCCCAGAGGGTTCGATGGAGGCGGAGAAGTTGGGGATGCGGGTAGGCGCGATTGCCTTGAGGCGCTGGCTATTGGAATGAAGCAGTTCGCAGGACATCGGCGTGAATCGGCGCCGACGTGGTGAAAGCGCGCGTTCAGCAAGCGAGTCAGTCGCATGGGGAAACTGGCGGGCAGGCTGACGCTCACCACGACCGTCAGTTTGCCCGAGGGCAGAGTATTGCACAGACGCCGATGGCCAGGCATCTCTTTAGCGCGAGTTGGTCCAGCGATAAGATGAAGGAGGGAGTCAAGTGGTCGACAGACGCTGCCAGCATGTCGCACATGCTGCCGTCGCGATGCACGTCGATGACCGTGATTCGCTGGTTGCAGTTGGTGAGCTCTTTGTGGAAGGCACGGCATTCACCGCAGCGCGGAGTAGGGAATGACGGAGGCGTTCTGTTCCACCAGTGCCTGGTCGTGACCGTCGCCCAAGTGCGCGATCTCGCCGGCTAGTTCGTGTCCCTTTACGCGCAGATAGGCAAAGTAGGGCTGATTGCAGCCGAATGCGTGAATATCGGTGCCAAAGATGCCGACTCGCCGGATGCTCAGCAGGGCCTCGCTGACATCGCAACCCGGCGCTAATCTTTCATCGCGTTCCATATAGTCGAGGGCGAGCACAGACGATGCCGCGCATGGCTCTGCGCTCCTGTTTCAGGCGAGTTTGATTCAGGTGGGGTCGTCGGCGATCACTTGCTGATTCTGTTCGCCCAGCCCCTTGATACCCAGGCGCATCCGCTGGCCGGGGCGAAGGTAGATAGGTGGCTTTTGGCCCATGCCAACGCCTGGTGGGGTGCCGGTCGAGATCACATCACCTGGCTGAAGGCTCATGAAGCGACTCAGGTAACTGATCAAAAAAGGAATCTGGTAAACCATGGTGCGGGTGTTGCCGTCCTGGTAGCGCTTGCCATCGACCTCGAGCCACATATCGAGCTCATGCGGATCGGCAATCTCGTCGGGTGTGACCAGCCAGGGTCCCATCGGACCGAAGGTGTCGCAGCCCTTGCCCTTGTCCCAAGTGCCGCTGCGCTCGAGCTGGAACTCGCGCTCAGAGACATCGTTGATTACGCAATAGCCGGCCACATGTTTCATAGCATCGGCTTCGTCGATGTACTTGCCCCCTTGGCCGATCACCACGCCCAGCTCAACTTCCCAATCGGTTTTCTGCGAGTCACGAGGGATCATAACGTTGTCATCAGGGCCGCATATGGCGCTCGTCCACTTGTTGAATACCACCGGCTCGGGAGGAACTTGGGAGCCGGTTTCGGCTGCGTGATCCGAGTAGTTGAGTCCGATGCATACAAACTTGCCGATCCCGCCGACGCAGGGGCCCAGGCGTGTGCCTTGAGGCACCTCGGGCAGGGTGTCGGGGTCCAAGTCGGCCAGCATCGCTAGGCCGTCGCGACTGATGTGGAGGCCGTCGAGGTCGGGCAGGTGGGCCGACAGATCGCGGATCACGCCCTGGGTGTCTAGCATGCCGGGCTTTTCCTGACCCCGAGGGCCAAAGCGCAGTAATTTCATGAGTGCTTCCTTTGTCAGATGGGCTCTGTGTATCTTAGTTGGGAATCGTCTAAAGAGGTATCGTCAGGTTAACCAGCCGCCATCAATGATCTGGGCGGAGCCGGTGGTATAGGCAGATTCGTCGGCGGCCAAATAGGTGGCGAGGGCCGCGATTTCGTCGGCGCTGCCGAGGCGACCCAGAGGCTGTCTAGCGTTGAACTCGGCGTAGACCTCATCCTCCTTGCGACCCTGCTGTTCGGCCTGGGCGCAAATGCGCTGGCGCAGCGAAGGTGAGTCTACGGTGCCCGGACAAATGGCGTTACAGCGGATGCCTTGGCCGATGTAGTCGGCGGCCACTGACTTGGTCAGCCCTAGAACCGCGGCCTTGGTGGTGCCATAGGCGCAGCGGTTGGGCACGCCCTTGAGGCTCGATGCCACCGAAGCCATGTTAATGATACTGCCACCGCCGTTCTCGAGCATGGCGGGCAGCAGCGCTCGCGTCATACGCATCATTGCCATGATGTTGAGAGATAGCGACAATTCCCAATCAGCATCGGTACCCTTCAGCAGCGAGCCGCTGGCCACGTAGCCCGCGCAATTGAAGAGGATGTCGACGGGCCCCAGTTCGGCAGCCAGCGCCTCGATGGCAGCGGCATCCAGTACGTCCAGTCGTCGGGTCTCGATGCCGGGCGTGCTGGCTAGTTCGGCCAGGGTGACTTCATTGATATCGGTGGCAATGACCCGTGCGCCCTCAGCGGCGAATCGCAGGGCCGTGGCTCGGCCGATGCCTTGGCCCGCTGCGGTGATCAGGGCTGTTTTGTTATTTAATCGCATGGCAGGTTCCGTGATCGTTAGTAATTTTAAGGTCTATTGGCGTAAGTGTTATTAACCTAGTATTTAGTATGACAGGATAATAGTCTGACATCTAGATTTAGCCTTATGCAATATGAAATGAGTCTGAAGAGAAATTGTGTTTTTAATATCAAATGAGCCTGAAGCAAGTGCAGGATTTGTTCATGATGGCGGGATGAAAAACATTATGAAGCTAGTGTCCTTTAACAAAAATTCGTATATATAATTATTCTGTCCTGTATAATCTGACAAACAGACACAGGAGAGGTGCTCATGGCGCGGATAGCTAGACCCCTTGAAGTGAGTGACTCTGAACGAAAGGAGCTGGAGTCGTGGTTGCGGCGACAACGCATGCCTGCCGCTGAACAGTTGCGAGCGCGCATCATTCTGCTAAGTACTGAAGGCCTTCCGGGCAGTGTTGTCGGTGACCGCGTTGGGGTGACCTC
>Ga0314774_1000512_pt1 | contig 30673 bp, 28 predicted proteins | sample MetaGCBIA2018_FD_204515 | JGI IMG/M metagenome (GOLD analysis project Ga0314774, IMG submission 204515) | Cryopeg brine microbial communities from Beaufort Sea near Barrow, Alaska, United States - CBIA 2018 | ecosystem: Environmental > Aquatic > Marine > Coastal | place: USA: Alaska | collected...
TTTTGAGTACGTCTTGCCCAAAATATTTGCTACTGATGCAATTCCGCATCCTGTCGTTTCTTCTTGCACAACCGGTTTCACAAATTGGCACTCCTATGATGCATAACGTTTAAACTAAGCGAACTGTGCTTTAACACAGTTCGCTTGAGTGCATTGTTAGAAATCTTGTATTTTGAAAGCATAAAGGCTGTCTTTGAATGTTTCTTTAGCTAGACCAATTCTGGAAAATCTTTCAATACTGAGATTTTTTTTACCACTTTTATTGAAAGTTAATTTTGCTTGTTCTTCTACCATTTTTATAAATTCATCAGAATCCTTCGGTTCTAATACATTAATCAATTCATCAACAAATTTCGATTGAGAAAATCTTTTACTATCTTCTATTCGAATTACTTCTTTGATTAAAATTCCACCAAAATTTACACCGTCTCCAAACGTAAAATCGATACCTTTATGTTTAAAATTTGGATTGATACTTATTTTGTGAACATACCATTTAGAGTTTAACAACTGTCTAACTTTTGCTCTTTTATATTTCAATGAATGGCAGTTATCGTCACGGTGGAGTTTTTCATTGTAGTAGTAAAATTCAATATTTGAAACTTGGTAGCTTGAATTGCCAGCTTTAAGATTGTGCTCATTTATTAAGAAATTTGCAATTTCATAAAAGCTATCTTCTATGTTTGCTTGATCAATTGATAATTTCATTGTTTTCCTTGCGAATTTCTAACGACCAAGCTAAGCGGCTGCAAGTTGGCGCAGTCGGTTTGAGTGCCTTGGTTATGTGTTTTTACAATTTCCGAAAGAACTTCATTTTTATACTTTTGGAAATGCTTTTGACCATATGCCTGATTAATATACATTGGATGATAAAAGGAGTTCTCAGAGAAATTTTCACTGTAAATACTACGAACAACCTTAGATGACTTGCTAAATATATTCATAGCTACATTTCGAAGTACGTCGTTTCTAAGAACCTCATTACTAAAACCAAAGTATGTAGGCTTATCATTGAAATATTTATAAATGGTATAAGAGAACAAAAGATCAGATTCAACGCCAATTTGTGTGACAGCTTCTTGTAGGTTCTGGTTTTTAATATTGAATGTATTGAAGAGCTGTACTACTCCATTTAGCTCTATGTTTTTACCGAGATACCAACCATTGAATATTTTTTCTACAAACCTCATCGTTGAGTCTGGAGAAAACTCATGCCAATTTTCTGGTTGAACATTCTCGCCGCTCCTAAATTCTTCATAAAAAGATGAGACTAAATCCAATATGTCATTAGAGGCTGCCGCAATAGGCTCTGCACTACCAGGGTTGGCTAGCACCACGTTTCCGATTAGACTCCAGCTATTTCCAAATTGAAGCAGTGTATTTCGCCTATAGACCAAGCCGCCTTCTTTAAAATATTCCGCATATGCTTTCAATGGTTAATCCTTAGCTTGCGATGCATAATGGCCAAAACAGCGGCGCATTTGTGCGTCCGGCTGCTTTTGATTGTTATGTCAACCCTGCTTTGATTCCTGACTTCCAAGCTTATTAGCTCGACCAGCAATCAAACTAATCTCATTATTAAAGCAACAGCTGGGGCACTTCTCATTTCGTATCTGCCCGTATTTGAGTTTATCTATGAAACTTGCTGGAATCTCTATTGGATTATCGCATTCTGCGCAAGTTGTGCTTAAGAGCCGTCTGGTATGAAATATCTCTCCATCCTCAACATTAAAAAAATAGCTTTCCGGGCACTCCGGGATGATACATGCTATTGTTTGCCCATGGGTTATCAGCTTTGCCTTTTTCCGCAGTTTCGTGCCACAATCAACGCAATTAAAGAAGTATTCTTCGCCAAATCCAGAGCTCAGAAGATTCCCGTTCAGCAGTTTTTTGAACTCGTCCAGTGACTCTAAGACTTTGGTTCTAGCTTTATCCGTACCTCCATATATATCGAGCTGCTCGCCCTTTTGCTTTGGCAAAGATACGTGAAGCGATGCATTTGATAATGCATTCCAAAGTTTTCCGAGTTTTCGCACATCTAACGCTGCTTGCGACCCAAGATTTTCATATTCAAAAGATTCGTAGTGCTCACGTGTGACTGGTTGTTTGTCCTTCTCAGTTGGTAATTTCGATATAGAGATTGAGAATTCTTGAGTTACTTGCTCATTTCCTTCCTCAGTAATTTGCCTAACGACATGATGGGGCTGCCACTTCCTTAGCGATTCGTAAGAAATATAATCATATGAAACTTCAAGTCTCTCGTAGCAAATAGCTTCTATAGTCAGACGGCATTCTAAAGCTGCATATACGACAGACTCCCTCGAACTTTCTTCGAGAAGTTCAGATATTTTTTTAATTCTTTTTGAGATATCTATCATTAAGCACCTGAGGCTTTATCAACTCGTAATTATTCGAGCTGGCTGATTGGTTTACATAATATTTAATATAAGGCACTAACGGCCTTGTTATTTTGTATTGATATTAAATTTGGGTTTATTTTCTTGCATATCCGACTAAGTTGTTTTTTTGAGATAAAATGCAGTATTACCAGTAAACCCTGTCAATACCTAAAAGCAATTGTCTGAATACTACCTTAAAAAAACTTTCTTTACTAGATTAGATACGTAGTAGGTTACGTAGAGAATAGTATGCGTTTTTTACTGAAAATAATTATTGTGACTTGGTAAAGCAATTTGTGAAATTGCATGGTTTTGTGGATTGTGATGCGATGTTGATTGAGTCGCCTCAAAAGGTGTGGCAGATTTTATCGGTTATGGAGGGTACGGCGGGGTTAATTACCAAATTGTTGTATGCAGGTGGTCTGCGGATTGCCGAGGCGGTTCTGCTACGGCTTCAGCCAATAGGTAGGTCTACAAAAGGGTAGTCTCCTTTTTCCGGAAATGCATCTCAACACTCTACTTTTAACTTCTGTTAAAAATGGAGGGATTACAGTGAGTTGTTAGAAGAGCTTATTAGAAACATATCTACTTCATGGGTATACAAAGACGGTTCCATAGACAATAAAAAGCCCCAAAAAAGGGGCTTAGTTTTTCCTCACGAATTCCACTTGATTATACTGGGCATGGCCAAGAACCTATTATATTACTTAGGCGGGGCATCAGGCCATCATTTCTGATGTTCGTCTGCGTGATGACTAACGTATTAATTATATCAATTTTTAATACGATTTACTTAGATAGAATGTGGTTTCCCAAGTTAATTTACAGGCTTCACTTTTTGCTGAAGTGGTTATAGTTGAGTGACTTGTGTGCAAACAGGGGCTATGTTCAGCTGTTGTACAAGTAGTATTGCCTTGGCATGGCTCCAGTATTATAGACACCTGAGAGCGTTATAATTTACGCATAAAAAGGGTATAATTCGACTTTGGAAAGGATTAAACTTTCCGTCCTAAATTGCAAATAGCCGTCCAAATTAAAAGAGTTACAAGTGAATAAGATAGAACACGAAAAGAAAGAGTTAAGCTTTAATCGTTTGAGGAAAAAAATTAGAGGCAGCGTTGGTAAGGCTGTTGTAGATTACTCAATGATTGAAGATGGTGATGTCGTGATGGCATGTGCAAGTGGTGGTAAAGATAGCTATGTAATGATTGATATTTTGATGCACCTAAAGAAAACAGCGCCAATAAACTTTGATGTTATTGCTGTGAATTTAGATCAAAAACAGCCAGATTTTCCAGAAGAAATTTTACCAAATTATTTTGAGGAAATAGGCATTCCATATTACATCATTGATAAAGACACTTACTCAGTAGTAAAACAAAAAGTGCCAGAAGGAAAAACAACTTGTGGTTTGTGCTCAAGGCTTCGCAGAGGCACCCTATATTCGTTTGCAGAGAAAATAGGAGCAACTAAGATAGCGCTAGGTCACCACATGGATGACATTGTTGAAACATTGTTCTTATCAATGTTCTTTAATAGCAAGATGAAGGCAATGCCTCCAAAGCTTCTTAGTGATGATAAACGTAATATTGTGATTAGGCCGCTTGCATATTGTCGAGAAAAGACGATTGTAGAATATGCAGAAATAATGGATTTTCCTATCATTCCTTGTAACTTGTGTGGTTCACAAGAAAACCTTCAAAGACAAAATATCAAGGCTATGTTGAATGATTGGGATAGGACATCGCCAGGTCGAATAGAGAATGTTTTTAGCTCACTCAAAAATATTGCTCCAAGTCAGCTGTGTGATACAAGCCTTTTTGACTTTAATAACCTTGAAATCGATAGGACTGGTGAGGCAAAGCCTTATGAGTATGAAGATGCAAGTGTGTCGTCAACAAGTTACTCTGGAGCTTATGAGATAGGCGTGAGTATCCCAATTAGAATTTTAGCAGAGTAGTCTAAAATCAACCTAGTTTTTGGAAAGTAATTTAGGGGAAAAAAAGCAATGTTTTGTAGTTATAAGTCAAATGCTTTTCATTTAGCATGATAATCGTAAAGCTTTTGTATTTTCAAAAAGGATTTTTAGCCTTATTTAACAAGGTGTGGCAGATTCTTTTTTATTTTTTTATAAAAACTTATTGCACATATGGGCAAGACTCGATGGCGTTGCTCATTATTTTGAAGCATATACAGCGCCATGCTCCGATTAATTTTGAGATTGCTGCTTGCACCATTGATCCTGAAATCCCGGGGTTTGACCCTTCGCCATTAAAAGCCTGGTGTGCATTATTGGATGTACCCTACTTTTATGAATCAGAAGACATTGTTAAACTGGCTGAAGAGCGGATGAAAGGCAACTCCTTCTGCAGTTTCTGTGCCCGTCAAAAACGCGGTATTTTATATTCTACTTGTCGTCGCGAAGGTTATAACGTTTTAGCATTAGCCCAACATTTAGATGATTTGGCCGAAAGTTTTATTATGAGCGCCTTTAACACCGGTCAGTTACGGACGATGAAAGCACACTATTTAAATGACGATGAAGACGTGCGTATTATCCGTCCATTAGTGCGTGTTCGTGAATTTCAAACCCGCGAATTTTCCACAGAAGCAGGCTTACCGGTGATTGAAGATAATTGCCCGGCTTGTTATGCCAAACCTCAAGCCCGTGAACAGACCAAGCAGCTGTTGTTAGAGCAAGAAAAAACCAATCCGCATCTCTATGCCAATCTATGGCGTGCCATGCAACCCTTAATTGCAGATGATAATCACGAAGGCCAAGCTAGTTTGCTACAGTCCGAATTGGACGAGGTTGATTTGTGAGTGATTTAAAGTCGGAATTGCCTCAGAAAAAGAGCACGGTAAATGACCAGGCCTGGTTAGGGAGCTTACTCAAAGGCTTGGTTATTGCATTTTCGTGGTTCTCTTTGTCCTGGAATCAAAGAGTAGGACGCGGCATTGGTTGGTTATTGATTTGGCTGCCGAACAGTCAGAAACGTATCGCCTTAATCAATATTCAGGTGGCTTTCCCACATTTAAGTGCCACGGAACAGGAGGTTTTGCTGCGTAAAAGCTTATTGCAATTAGGCATGGCCATTACGGAACTAGGGCCTATGTGGCGTTGGTCAGAAAAAAAACTGTTGCCTTTGATTAGAGAAGTTAAAGGGCGGGGATTGTTGGACGATGCTATCGCTAAGCAAAAAGGCCTGATTCTTCTGCCACCGCATATCGGTAGTTGGGAGCTGATTACTTACTACATGTCGATTCAGTATCCTTCTACTTTTCTGTATCGCCCGCCGAATGTACCTTCAATTGAATCTTTTATGATTAACGCCAGAGAACGATTTGGTGCTAAACGAGCGCCCACTGATATGCGTGGTGTGAGAATCTTAATTAAGGCGCTGAAAAAGAATGAAATGACAGGAATATTACCCGATCAGGATCCGGGGCCTTCTGGCAGTGTGTATGCACCTTTCTTTGGTCGTCCTGCTCGAACAATGACTTTAGTGAGTAAACTGGTTCAAAAAACCGATTGTGCTTTTCTTTTTGTGGTGATGGAGCGTTTGCCAAATGCCGAAGGCTATAGACTGCACTTTTTGCCTGCGGATGCTAATATTGTAAGTACGGATGAGTTGGTTGCCACTACGGCTTTAAACGCAGGGGTTGAGGCTTGTATTGCTGTGGCGCCAGAGCAGTATCTTTGGTCTTACAAACGTTTTCGTAAGCCACCGCCAGAGGTTGTGGATATTTATAAATCCTAACTTACCAGTCCGATTACCACTAGTCATCTTCGTGATCACATCCCCGTCATCCTCTGGCTTGACCTGGGGATATTATGTGGCAGCGAGTTGTGCTAATATATTTTAATTGCTATTTCTTTTGAGGAAAAAAACATGCGCCTGAGACATCTTTTTATTTTTGTATTGTTACTGACCGTAGCGGCTTGTAGCAAGTCTTCCGAGGTTGATGCACCTGCCGCCGATGTTGCTGATGCATCTATTACCGGGGTTGCTGATGCATCTATTACCGGGGTTGCTGCGCCTTATGCCGAATCTAAACTTGAGATGAAGTTGTTCAAAGTAAAAGATACGCCTATTTATTATGTGCTTGGTTTTTCTGGTGTACCGGACGCAGAGAATGAGGGGCATACTTCTAATGCTGGGTTCGTGGTTACCGATGCGGGCGTTGTGGTGTTTGATGCGCTGGGTACGCCGGCGCTGGGTTATCATCTGTTACAACGTATTCGCGAGGTTACCGACCAACCCATCGAACGGGTCATTCTGAGTCACTATCACGCCGATCATATTTATGGGTTACAGGCATTTGAAGAACATGCGGGTAATCCGCCGGTGTGGGCGCAAGAGCTCGCACTTGGTTATGTCGGCGGGTCAACTGCCAGCCAGGGTGAAGATGCCGCGCGACGTCTTGCGCAGCGACGTGAAGCACTTTTTCCATGGATAGATGAGAATACCCACATCGTATCACCGAGTAATACCTTCGAAGATGAAATGAACTTCGAGGTTGGCGGTGTGCGTTTTATGTTGAAACACCTGGGGCCAGCACATGCGCCGGGAGACACTATTATGCTCGTGAAAAATTACGGCGTGCTGTTCAGTGGTGATGTGATCTATAAAGGCCGCGTGCCGTTCATGGACAGCCCGGAGACAGATACCAAACGCTGGCTTCGAGGACTTGACTATCTGGCCGAACTTGACCCGCCACCGCGTTTTGTTATTCCCGGTCATGGCGCGCCATCACAAAGTGTAAAAGAAGCGATCACCACAACCCGTGACTATATCAACTTCGTGCGTGATGCGATGGGCACGGCCGCAAAAGATCTTGTCCCTTTTGACGAAGCCTACAATGCGACTGACTGGTCGGCTTACCAAGAAATGCCAGCGTTCGATGGCAGTAACCGTGGCAATGCTTATCGCATCTTTCTTGAGATGGAAGCCGAGCCATTCAATTAGAAATAATCGCGCTTAAAAAATCGGTGCTTGAGATGTTCAGGCTCAGAATAAAACTAAGTTTAAGGGGGCTGACCTCTTAAGCTACACTCCAAATCTTAGAGGGAGAGAATTGTAGAATGTTTTTTGATGGATCTTTACATGGGGTTAAGGCCAATAAAAGAAAAATATATGCTGTATATGAGGTCATCTACACGATCGTTGATTTTTTGGCGGCCATGGCATTTACCGTAGGATCCGTAATGTTTCTCTATGAGGACTTAGTACATACTGCAAAATGGTGTTTCATTATTGGATCATTGCTGTTTGCCTTTAAGCCTACAATCAGAGTTATTCGTGAAATAAAATTGGCGTCAACGGGCCATGGGGACGAATTGGCTAACGACGAGTCTTCAAAATAATTAGATACCTTGAAGTGGTTAGATTGCGGATGCATAAGAGGTAGGGTGACAAAGTCGATTAAAGCGCATACGAAATACCGAATGGCGCAGTCTAAGAAATATGTTGATAAAGTATAAGATAAAAGCATAAAACAGCATTATTAAAAGCGATTGACATAGGTGGTATTACTAGTTAATACTATCTGATTATAGTTCGGCTAACAAGAATTAAAGGGATTGATCTTGCCAGAAACTCAACTCTGGAAAATTTCGATTATAAACAAATTAAGATAACATCGAATTCAAGTATGAAAAAACATGTGTTGGTAAGTGTAATTGTAGGGATGACGTTTTTGACAGGTCCTGTCGGAGCAAAAGAGGTAAGTCTCAACGTGGGAGAAACATACCACCAGGGAGACCTCTCCGTCACTTGCGGTCAACCGTTAACTGTTGATAAGCCTTTGGCTCTAAGTGAGTGCCAATACTGGGATAGTTTTGATAAAAATTGCCTGTTTGAAAAAACGACTTATACATACAAAAATATCGGATGCGTTGAAGAATGTCAGCACTGGGAAAAGTTCAACAGTACCTGTCATTATCAGACAAAGTGTTCTTTCTACCCAGCCCAGAAGTCATTTGTGCGAACCACATGCGATAAGTTTGACGACTTCAGTAATACCTGTGTGAAAACAAGAAATATAAAAATAGAACATTGATGCAACAAAAAAGGGGCAAGTTTTCGCATGACTCACTCCCAATAAATTTATAAAAAATAAAATAAAATAACCGAACCAGCGCATTAACTCAGACGGGAAGAACGCTTTCGGCCTAACAGTTTAAGCATGGTGGCCCTCTGGTTAGCGTCTACATAGGGGAAGAAGTGACCCGGGCTCCACTACTGTCCACTCAGGATGTGAGGTTAAAAATGGGAGGGAATACATGAATGAGTCAACCAATCGGAAGTCAACAGTAACCTCCGCCATCAGGAGGCCACAGGTACGGATCTCAATGGGAGTCCGATGTGCAGCATGGTTTTTGATGCTGATGTTTGCGAATCTTCCCTCCCTCGCCTTTGCCCAACCACCATGCTCTGGAATTCACGTTAAGATTCTGAAAATAAGCAACAGCACTGGAGCTATAGCGTGTGCGCTGTTCCAATCGCCGAAGGGATTCCCTAAAGATTTTTTGCGCTTTGCAACGAATATTACGATCATCAAAATTCAGGAGTCCCAGGCGACTTGTCACTTTTCAGACATTCCGCCGGGTAACTATGCGATGGCCGTCATTCATGATGCGAATATGAACGGCAAGCTGGATACCAACTGGATGGGTGCCCCAAAGGAGGGCTTTGGTTTTTCAAACAACGCCGAAGCATTACTGAGCGCTCCTTCATTCTCTGCCGCTAGTTTCCAATACGATGGGCAGAATATAGATATGACGATGAGCCTAAGTTACTGAACACCCAATGCATGAACATTGGATATTTCTACTTTCTTACTTTAATTAAGCACAACGATTCATTAGTTTAAGGGGTCTGTTTATAGTCTATCTTTAGTTGGGCTTTTAAAACCGACCAGGCCTGGTCTCTTTGTTGAACTCAAGTTTATCCGAAAGTTGAAACCCCACACCGAAGTCCCCTTTGAAAGCAATCGAGCAAAGCCCTTAACGAAATGAACCATCCGGGTGCCCTTTTGTGGTTACTATTTTGGGCAAGCAAAATAGTCAGGGGAAGCCTTTATGGAAAATAAGGGTGAATAATAAAATTCAGAAAGGCTTCTCAATAGGTTATTGAAAAGAAAAGAGTTGCGTCCTTTTTTATCCTAAATATTTTTCATCTATCAATTAAATATTCCAATCACAGACACTCATATAATTCTTTGCCCATTTCACACCAACATAGTTAATTAATAATTTAAAAACTTGAAAAATTAGCATTTTACCTATATAAATACATAGTGTAATTACGCATAAATACGGCAAAGGAATTATAATGGTTACAGATAAAGGTGTTTGCGAAATTTATAAAGATGGAAGTGGTAAATGGCGCTGGAGAGCTACTGCAGCCAATGGAAATATTGTAGGGGCATCATCGCAAGGTTATGTTAACAAATCAGACTGTGTTGCAAATGCAAAGCTATTCGGATATGGAAGCTGCCAAGGTTAATAAATTAACTATCCTCATTAAGGAGTGCTGGTGAGGTCAGACTCGATTAGCTCAAACTAAACTGACCAGGCCTGGTGGTTTCTTAATTAAATTTAAACCACAGGTTTACTTCTAATCGTCAATATCGCCACCCCACCAATCACCAAAACCATCCCCAAGGCATGCCAAACCGTAAATACTTCGTCGAGAATGGTAATCGCCAATCCCATGGTGACAATCGGGCCTAACATGCCGACTATGCCAGTTTGCGCCGGGCCGATTTTGGCGATCGCTTCGCTGATCATAAAGCTGGGAATCACAGTGCTGAAAATGGCGAGCAATATCAGCCAGAGCCATGCCATAGGGGTAATACTCAGGTTTGTGAAATCACTAAATAGTCCAAAGTGCAGCAGCACAAAAAAACTTGAGATGGTCATGGCAAGACTGGTGAACCATAGGCTACCAATCTTATGAATCATCTGTTTACCAAACAGCACATAGAAAGAGAAACTTAAGGCGGCTAGAAAGACCAATAGAGTGCCAAGGAGTACTTGTTCTCCGTTGAGTGAGGCTTCCTTGGCAAATACAACTAAGAGGCCGCTATAGGTTATGACCAGCGCCAACAACACTTTCCGAGTGATGGGTGTCTTGAAAAATAGTGCGCCCAAAATGGAGACCATAATCGGATAGGTAAACAACGTCAGGCGTTCGAGCTGAGCAGAGATCATCTCAAGACCTTTCAGATCTAAGTAAGAAGCGAGGTAGTAGCCGATAAAACCTAAAAAAGTGATTTTCAGGAGTTTAGAGCGGAGTCCTTCAGGCTTGGTTTTGACACGGCTTAACCAGAAGAGAACCACTAGGTAAATTGGCAAGGCAATTGCCATGCGTATCATCAACACGCTGTCTGAATCTAACCCTTGGGCATAGGTCAGTTTGATGAAGATTGATTTCAGCGAGAAGAGTGCCGTACCGAAGATGGCTAAGATAAAGCCGATGGTGGTGGGAGAGAGAGTGTGTATTTTCATCACACTACTTTTCGGCCTATATACCAGGCGTATCGATTTTTGGGGGCGTTTTCAGCAGCGTCTTCCTGGCTATTCTCACTGGTCAACCAGCCTTCACCATAAACTTCGGTTCTGAGTTTTGACCAGGCCTGGTTGAATTCGCCAGATTGAATATAAAAGTCTGGATTCTGCGGTGCATTGTCTTGTACAGGTGCTAAAAAGGTCTGATAGAAGAGTAATCCCCCTGGTTTAAGCGCGTTTTGAATCGCTGGGAACAAGCTTCTGTCTAAATAACGACTGACCACGATGACATCATATTGTTGAAAGGGCAGAATCATCTGCTCTAAATCGGTGATCATTGGTGTGATGGGCAGGTGGTTAAGGCTTGCCCAGTTATTGAGGATGGTTAAGGCGTTATCTGAGATATCCCAAGCATGGGTTTTTAAACCACATAAAGCCAGAAAGCGGGCATTGCCGCCTAAGCCACACGCCAGTTCAAGTGCTTGTCCACGCAAGGGCAGTAAGCGGCTGTGTTGCTTAAGCACATAGCAAGAATTCGCAGGCGTTTGCAGGGTGGCTTGATGATATTTAGCATCCCATTTTTCGGCGGAATTTAGCTTTTTAGTGTGACTCATATAGGGCTCATTTTGGCGATCTGTTGTTCGTTCTATTTACGCCAGAAAGCCGCAGTGAATAGAACTAATAAGGTAAATATTTCAAGTCGACCCAATAACATCGTAAAGGTCAGAATCCACTTGACTGGATCACTCATGGATTGATAATTGGATGCGACCTCACCCAAGCCTGGACCTAAGTTGTTCATCATGGCCGCAATCGCTGAAAATGCGGTTGTCTGGTCAACTCCCAGCGCCATAATCATGAGCATTAAAATGGCAAAAGTAAAGACGTACACTGAGAAAAACCCCCAGACGGCGGTCATGACTTTCTCAGGAATGCTTTTACCATTGAGCTTGACGGCCAGTATGGCATTGGGATGTAATAAACTTTTAATTTCACGCATGCCTTGTTTGAACAACAACACAAAACGAATCATTTTCATGCCACCGGCCGTGGAGCCTGCACTGCCACCGATAAAACTCATAAAGATAAACATAATGGGTAAGAAGGCGGGCCATAACGCAAAGTCAGAGTTGGCAAAACCGGTCGTGGTGGCGATGGATACGGTTTGGAAAAGCCCATAACGAAACGCCTCTCCAAAGGTTGGATAGACTTGATGTAGATAGAGGTAACTGGTGGCAATCAAAACCCCAATGATCAGTAGGCTGATATAGGCTTTAAATTCTGGGTCTCGAAAATAGGCTAAGCCACTCAGGTTTCGAAAAGCGGTGAAGTGCAATGCGAAATTAATACCGGATGCAATCATAAAAAACACAGCAACGCTTTCAATGGCGGGGCTATTGAAATAACCAATGCTGGCATCATGGGTGGAAAACCCCCCAATAGCCACCGTTGAGAAACTGTGGGTGATGGCATCAAACCAGTTCATACCTGCGAGCCAATAACCAACGGCACAAGACACCGTTAGACCAACATAGATATACCAGAGCGCCTTGGCGGTTTGTGAAATGCGCGGGGCGATTTTTGAATCTTTCATCGGGCCAGGCATTTCCGCACGGTAGAGTTGCATGCCCCCAATGCCAAGCATCGGTAGTATGGCCACGGCTAAGACGATAATCCCCATACCACCCATCCATTGCAGTTGTTGGCGATACCAGAGAATAGCGTGAGGCATCTCATCGAGGCCCGTTAGAATCGTGGCACCAGTGGTCGTTAGACCAGAGAAGGACTCAAAAATAGCATCGGTCAAACTTAGCGGAACTTCTTTTTCGATGTAAAAGGGCAATGCCCCGAAAAATCCCAATACCGTCCAGAATATGACAACGATTAAAAAACCATCACGAATCTTTAATTCTTGTTTATAGTTGCGCGTAGGATACCAAAGCAGTAATCCCAGTACCAATACCCCTATTAAAACCTTAACAAAGGAGGTGAGTGCGCCATCTTGATAAAAGAGTGCAATCAGAACGGGTGGCACTAGGCTCGCACTAAAGACCATTAATAATAAGCCAAGTATTTTTAAGATAATTTTAGAATGCATTGTGGGAGATTAACCTTTCATCATCATTTTAAACCGAGCATTTGTTGAATATTTTCCATGCTTGAACTTATAACTTTAAATCTTAAAACCAACTTTGTTTGACTTCGGGCGAGAAGAGCTTGGATATTTCAGCAGAACTTTTAGGATCCGTCAAAAATAGAATGACATGATCTTCGGCTTGAATTTCTAAACTACGATGGGCGATTATCACCTCTTGACCACGGATAATGCAGCCGATGGTAATGTCGCTTGGCCAAGGGATATCGCCAATCTTTTGACCGATAATAGTGGAGCTGTTTTCGCTACCATGGGCAATTACTTCCATGGCTTCTGCTGCACCACGTCTTAAGTTCGCCGCTTTGACGGTGTCGCCTTGGCGCATATAATGCAATAAATTACTGGTGGTGATGCTGTCTGCAGAGATGGCGACATCAATACTGTTGAGTTGAATCAGTTCGACATAGGATTGATTGTTTACTAGCGCGATAACTCGCCTCACACCGAGTTTTTTAGCGAGCATGCCGGAAATGATATTGGCTTCATCGCTATTGGTCACTGCGACAAACAGGTCTATCTCATCAATATTTTCTTCTAAAAGAAGGTCTTTATCTGAAACATCTCCATGAATTATGATGGTGCGGTCAAGTGTTTCGGCGACTTGACGCGCTCGTTCTATATCGCGATCGATGAGTTTTACTTGGTGATCGGCTTCCAGTGCTTGCGCTAAACTGAAGCCGATATTACCGCCCCCACCAATCATAATGTTACGGGAAGGTTTTTGTTGTTTATGGCGTAGCTCAGCAACAATCGCAGAGATATGTTTAGGTTCTGCCAAAAAGAAAACCTCATCACCTTCTTGTATGATGGTGTCACCCGTTGGCATGACCACCTCATTACGTCGATAGATGGCAACAATACGAGTTTTGGTGTTGGCTGGGAGGTGTTCATTGAGAGCGCAGATTTCATTATTCACCAGTAAACCATCGGCGTAAGCGCGCATCGCAACCAGGCGGACCTTACCTTCCGCAAAATCGATTACCTGCAGAGATCCTGGTAAACCAATAAGCTGTAATATATAGTTTGTGACCAAATTTTCCGGACTAATTAAGACGTCGATGGGAATGGCGTTGGGGTTATTTTTATCAAATAGTTCGGGATGGTCTAAATAAGAACGGCTACGCACCCGGGCAATTTTAGTACCCGTTTTGTGCATATTGTGGGCAAGCTGACAAGCGACGATATTGGTTTCATCATTTTGAGTCGCGGCAATTAACATATCGGCATCTTCCAAACCGGCTTGCGCGAGTATGTCAGGATGCGATGCGTGACCACAAATGGTACGAATATCTAGGCGGTCTTGAAGCTTTTGTAAATGCAGTCTGTCTAGGTCAACCACCGTTACATCATGATTTTCATTGGCCAGTAACTCAGCAAGAGAGGAGCCTACCTGACCAGCTCCTAAGATTACGATATTCATAGTTTTTTATGTCTTTGTGTTTAAAGAGGCCTGGACTCATGCAAAGGTCTCTTAAAGTGGTTTTAACTTCTGTAAAAAAGCCATTCTACAGACATTTTAGTCGCTTTATGTGGGGTTTTTGGGGTCGATTCCAAGCGCTTTCAATTTACGGTAGAGGTTAGTTCGATCAATGCCTGAGCGTTTTGCTGTTTCAGAGACATTACCACCGGTTTCTCGAAGCAATTGACTTAAATAGGCGCCTTCCAACTTATCTTTTACCTCTTTTAAAAGCAGTGAAGTATCCACTGTAGAGTCCTGCTCCACGGTATTGTCGATTTTCTGTAGGGCACTTTTGATTTCAGAATCGGTGACTTCTCCACGACCCAAAATAAGGATGCGTTGAATTAGATTTTTCAGCTCTTTTAGGTTGCCTGGCCAACCATATTGGCGCAAAACGTTCTGTGCGGGTACGCTAAAGTGGCGATATTCGAGCGTTTCCTGTGTGACAAAGTGATTTACAAAGAAGTCCACTAACTCCGGAATGTCTTCCGTGTGTTGGCGTAAAGCCGGTAGGTGAATGGGCATCACTTTTACGCGTTGGTAAAGGTCATCTCTGAAGGTTCCTTGCCGTACAGCGTGTTCCAAATCATTTTTAGATAAGGCAATCAAACGGATATCCATTGCAATCGCATCACTAGCAGGCGTGGCTTGGTAGATCTGTTTCTGTATTAAGGTGGCTAGAATATGCTGTGAATTGGCTGAGAGTTGTTCAAGGTTGGCAATCACCAATGTACCGTTATGGACCTCTCGCAATAGTGTTTTTAGCGGGTCTTGGACAACTTCATCTGTTAATCGATTGAAGTCAATCGCAGATATCTCCACCAAGGCATGGTCTTTGCGACTACTCGTCTTGTGTAAAGCTCGAGCGATGTGATGTTTGCCTGAACCGGGCTCACCACTGATTAAAATCGGCATGCTAAATTTAGACAGACGTTCGATGGTCTCTCTGAGTTGAATAATGCTTTTGCTTTTACCGACGGGTAAAAACTGTTCAGGTTGTTTTTGTTTGAGCTGGCGATTTTCTTGATTTAATCGATTGTGTTCGAGCGCGCGTTCTGCGGTGACAATCAGTTTCGCGAGTGAAAGTGGCTTTTCCAGAAAATCATAGGCGCCTAATTTGGTGGCTTCTATGGCCGTTTCAATGGTGCCATGACCAGACATCATAATGACCTTCGCATGATCTAAAACATGTTCTGTTCGCATATCTGCAAGCAATGAAATACCATCGATATCCGGCATCCAGATGTCTAGAAATATGACGTCAGGCAATGTTTTACGCCAGGCCTTTTGGGCTTGAACACCATTTGCGGCGGTTTCAACTTGATAGCCTTCCTCAATAAAAATTTCTTCCATTAAGTTTCGGATGTCTTTTTCGTCATCGACAATTAATAGCTTACCTGCTTTCATTTAGGTCCTTCGTTTTCACTCGATATTACGGGTAAAGTAATTATAAAACAGGTGCCTTCATCCGTTGAGGAATTCAGCGTAATTTTCCCTCGGTGCTCTTCGACAATCTTACGCACAATCGCCAGACCTAAACCGGTGCCTTTAGGTTTTTCAGAGGCATAGGGCTCAAAAATCCAGTTCTGCGACTCTTCTGGTATCCCCGGTCCATTATCACAGATGCGCAGTGAGATGTTTTCACTGTCTTGACATAGTGTCGTAATTTTAATGCGAGGTAGTATTGTGTTTACAGTTGCTTCAATGGCATTTTTTATCAAGTTATGTAGAAGCTGTCGCAAGCGGGCGCTGTCCGCCAATATCAAAGGACATTCTTCTGCGAGCTCTATGTTTACTTTCCAGGTGGCTGAAGGGGCACGATACATTTCTACAATATCAGTGATGAGACGGTTAATGTCGGTTTGTTGTAACAGCACTTCAGGCGTATCGGCATAATCTGAGAAGGCTTGAACCAAAGTTTGCATGGTCGAAACTTGTTCAATAATGGTGTTGGTCATACGTTTTAGTAACGCTTGATCTCCAACGTCAAGTTTGGCGTGGAGTTTGTAATTTAGACGCTCAGCGGAAAGCTGAATAGGCGTCAAAGGGTTTTTAATCTCATGTGCCAAACGGCGTGCAACATCACTCCATGCCGCATTTAACTGTGCTTGAACCATCTCGGTAACATCGTCTATGACGATGACATAGCCACCAATTTTCTTATCGATACTCGGCAAGGTCGAACCATGAATCATCAGAATTTTTTGACCTTTTTTACAAGAAAATTCCTGTTGTAAATTCCAAGGTGTAGCGCCTTGTTTGAACATAGGGGTGATGTGTGCAAACAGCTCATGTAAATGGGTGTTTTCCTCATGTTTAATCCACTCATCAACGCGTTGTCCTATATGGCTGGCTAAATCGGTATTGAGAATTTTTTGCGCGGCATCATTGGTGGTGCGAATCCGCAAATTCATGTCGAGAGTGAGTACACCGCTGGTGAGGTTTTTTATCACGGCTTGTAGATAGAGTTTTTGAACTTCGGTCTGTTGATGGCCGAGTTTAATATCGGTTCTGGCTTTTGATATTCGCTGAATCATATCATTAAAAGATTGGGTCAAATCACCAAATTCATCATTGTCTTTGATGGTCATTTTGACACTGTAATCCCCTTTAGAGACCGCTTTCGTGCCTCGCGCTAAGGTACGAATAGGTCGGGTGAAGTTTTGTACGGCCTGAATGGTGAAAAGCACGGCTGTGACCAGAGTCAATAACAATACTATTGATAGAATCAGTATGAAACTGGCCGTTAAAGGGCCTTTTAAATAAGAGAGTTCTTTGTATTGACCAGCAGCAATGGCCACGGATTCTGCAAGTTGAGTCATATTACTGGGAATGGGAAATAGGGCCTGGAGGGCATAGTTTCCAGATAAATCGAGATCGGAGAATGGAATAATGACTCGGATAAACTGTCCTACTGATCCAGGGTCTTGATGGCTTTCAATCGCGGCATAGGTTTTTTTCTGACGGATTTGTTGGAAAAGGTTGTCTCCAGGAGGGAGTGGTAAGGTGTCACTGATTTCCGCGCTACTGAAGGCAATAAGTTGTTGGTTGGAGTGATATAAAGCGACTTCTTGAGCATTCAATAAAGTCCGCAGTTTACTGACTTCAATAATCGGTGAAGTGGCGAGTGACTGGCTTTTATCCTTTACGGTGGCAAGCGTGAGATTGAGCATATCGCGGGTTTTATTGTCAAGTGAGGTACGTACCAGAGCCGAGGCATTCTGCAACGCTGTCTCGGTTTTGACGTCAAACCATTGATTAATACCTTGCTGAATAAAGGTCAGGGAGAAGTAAAAAATAATCGCGATTGGAATGCCCAACATTAAGGTCGCAATGGTTGTTAAACGGATGGTGATTTTGCTGCCAGGCACATTTCTTTTGCGTTGTAATCTTAAACCCCATAGGGCTTTAAAGAGTACGAACAAAAGCACGCCAACACCCGCGAATGTGGTGAATAATAGGGTGGAATAGGTGTCTGCGAAGCTAGATGCATTTTGCAATATTTGACTCATAATAACGAGTAAAATCAGCAACGCACCAGAAATTAAAGTAATCCAACCATACTGTTTTAAAAAACGCCAAAAACGAAAGTTCATTGGTTGCTATTCCATTCACGGTTCATTAATTTATCTAGCCCTGTCGTCTTATTAGAAGTCTCCACTATAACCAACTTCCAGGTGTTTGTATGCCGACTTCGTACCAGCCACTGCTTAATTGCCAGTGGCTTTTAAACAGTGATTCCATTAATAAAGGGGCGGGTAGTTGCCAGTGATCCAATGAAATTCTCATTTTTAGAGTGTAGTGCTGTTTAGGGTGTAGTTCCGAAAGATTGATAATCGGAAAACTTTGCAAGGTGCCTAAGGTCAGTAAGGCAGACTCTAAAGTTGTAAAGCTTTGTGTCTTAAGATTGCGCGAGTTATAAAGGAAGTAACGCTGGTTCACGCCTTCGACATAAAGACGGGTCTCATATTCAATTGACACTCGAGTACGATCATAATCGAAGCCCAAACGTTGGTTGTTTTCATTGAGTCTGATTTCGGTTTTAAAGGTCAGCGGAATTTCATGATTTATGGCGGTGATAATGGCTTCAGGAAGCTTGAATCGGCTCTCTGAATCGAGAAGTAGCTTTTGATCTTGTTGATAATCGCTGACCCGGATAATCATGATTTCATCACTAGCCTGTGCCACGGTCGTGAGGCTAGCCATAAGGCTTGTTATGCAAACGACACCGATAAAAATCAGAAAAACAGCATTGAAAAAAGCGCTTTTAAAGGCCTTTTCTAAATGACCAGGCCTGGTTAACTCTTTGCACCGAACGCTTAAGCGAAGTGCCAGAGGCTTTCTGATGAGGCTTGATATCAGTGCAATAGAGTTCATAGGGTTAGAGTTTTTCAAGCAAACAGTAGAAAAAACCATCCATGCCAAAGGTGCCGGGCAATATTTGGCGACCTGGTGTATCGGATTCTTGACCCCAAGCCGCTTCTATTGGAATCTCCTTTGCCGTGGATTCTTCTGCGAGGAAGTGCTGCATTTGTAACGTATTCTCTTGCGGCAAAATAGAACAGGTGGCATAAAGTAACTTTCCGCCCGGTTTTAATAAAGGCCATAGGGCTTTTAAAATCTCCGCTTGGAGTGAGGCAACCTCTTCAATATCTTCTTCGGTGCGGTGCCATTTAATATCTGGATGGCGACGAATAATGCCTGTGGCAGAACAAGGTGCATCCAGTAATATTTTGTCAAACAACTGGCCATCCCACCAAGTCTCTGGCAAAGAGGCATCGCCTGCTTGATATTCCGCCTCTAACTCTAAACGATGGAGGTTTTCAGCCAAACGGTCTAAGCGTTCAGGTTCTTTCTCTAAGGCAAAAACCTTCGCTTCATTATTTGATAACTCCAGCAAATGAGTGGTTTTACCTCCAGGAGCTGCGCATGCATCCAGGATGCGTTCACCCGGTTGAGGGTCTAAGATATTCGCAGCTTGTTGTGCGGCAGGGTCTTGCACGCTAAAGCCGCCTTCCTCATAGGTCGGTAGGCTAGTGATGTCTACACCTTGCAGTAATACTATTCCCTGCGGTGCTATAGGATGAATTTCGGCTGCAATGTCTGCTTCACTCAATTTGAGAAGGAGCGCTTCTCGAGTCTGTTGAATCGTGTTGACGCGTAAGGTCAACGACGCAATTTCATTGTTAGCGGCTAGAACCTTTTCCCACTCATTGGGATAGGCTTTGCGAAGTTCTTTCACCATCCATTGAGGATGCGCATAACGAAAGGCCGGCTTTAAGTCGACTTCAGCACAAATCGCTTCCTTGTCACGTAAAAATGTCCGTAAAACGCCATTCATTAGTGCTTTGGCCCATGGCTTCTTAAGCTTAGGCACCAGCGCAACCGTTTCTGAAACCGCGGCATGTTCCGGAGTTTCCATATACAAAATCTGATACAAACCTAATAAAATAAGCTGGTTCACATCTTCGTCTTTGGCTTTGAGTTTTTTCTTCAGTAGATGGCTACGAATGGCTTCTAATCGATACTGCCAACGTAAAGTACCTAGCACTAGATTTTGAGTGAAGTTACGTTCTCTTCGGTCAGAAAATTGCGCTAATCCTTCAGGTAGAGCCTGATTTAAAGAGCGCCCCCCATCAATGACGGCTAAACAGATTTTAAGCGCGATAAAGCGGCTATTAAGTGCGGGACTATGGTTCTGAGATTGACTCATTTAAAACACGTCCCAAGTACCGGACGAGACTGTGCAAAGTCATAGGCGGACATCATTTTCTTGCCGGAAGGCTGTATTTGTTGCAATAGAATTGGCTGAGTCCCCGTCATAATGACAACACCTTCCTTATTAATTGAAAGCACCAGGCCTGGTGTCTTTTGACTGAGCATCTTCTCATCCACATACTGCGTGAGTTCTGCTAGTTCGGTATTTGAGAGTTGTTTCGCCTGCCCGATTCTCAAGGGTTTATCTTGAAAGTTGGTAAACGCAATCGGCCAAGGGTTAAAGGCTTGTATTTTACGCACAATGGATTCAGCAGGCTGAGACCAGTCGATTTCCGCTTCGGCTTTGCTGAGTTTGTGCGCATAGGTGACCAGGCTTTCATCCTGCTTAATCGATTGCACTGTCTGACTTTGCAAAGCGCTCAAGGTTTCCATTAAAGCTTGTGAGCCTAAGTGGCTTAAACGGTCGTGTAACGCTTGGGCGTTATCTTCAGGGGTGATTTCGGTGACGACTTTGTGGAGCATCTCTCCGGTATCCAGACCAATGTCCATTTGCATAATGGTGACACCGCTCTGGGCATCACCCGCTTCAATCGCACGTTGAATCGGAGCGGCACCACGCCATCTTGGCAATAAAGAGGCGTGTATATTCAAACAACCAAAGGTTGGCATTTCCAATACGGCTTTTGGCAGAATTAAACCATAAGCGACGACCACCATGAGATCCGCCTTTAAGCTGGCAAGTTGTTCGCAGGCCTCAGTTGTTTTGAAATTTTCAGGTTGGAACACCGGCAGACCAAACTCTAACGCCACGACTTTAACCGGACTGGCCGTCAATTTACGACCACGTCCAGCTGGGCGATCAGGTTGCGTGTAAACGCCGACAATTTCATGTTCTGAGTCGAGTAGTGCCTGTAAAGGTTCCACTGAAAATTCAGGGGTGCCTGCAAAGAGTATTCTTAACGGCTGTGACGCTGGAGATGAATTGTTTTCGGTCATTGGCATTATTTATTTAGGACTCTTTTTGGAGAAGTGATTTACGGAACTTTTGAATGGCACGGCTACGTTTCAGACCAGAAAGATGGTCAATAAACATTTTGCCATTCAGATGGTCGATTTCATGTTGAATGCAAACGGCCAATAGGTCATTGGCTTCGAATTCAATTATTTTGCCTTCACGGTTCATGCCTCGAACCAAAACATCACTAGGACGCGTGACATTAGCGTAAATGCCTGGCATAGAAAGGCAGCCTTCTTCCCATTCAATAGTGCCGGCACTTTTGATGATTTCCGGGTTGAGTAAAGCAATCGGTTGATCATTGCTTTCAGAGATGTCTACGACAATTAAACGTTGTTGCAGAGCGATTTGTGGCGCGGCTAAACCAATGCCGGGGGCATCATACATCGTATAGAACATATCATCGATGAGTTTGTCCAACTCATCCGTCATTTCTGGGATGGGTGCGCAGATTTCTCTTAAGCCTGCTTCAGGGTAGAGAACGATATCAAGTTTTTCCATAGTGTTATTTTACGCTTCAGTTATACTTGGTTGAATCAATCCTCATATTATAGCGAACTATGTCAACTTTTTCTGATTTACCCAATTTTGATCTTCCTAGCTTACTGGCATTGCACCTGAGCCATGTTTCTTTGAAACAGCTGCAAGAGATTCTGGTCTATTTTGGCTCGCTGCCTAGAGCGGTTAGTGCGGGTGAAAGTGAGTGGAAAAACAGCGACATTCTCTCTAAAAATCAGCTGGAAATCCTTATGTCATCAGAACGACCAGGCCTGGTCGATTTGGCTTTGGAATGGGGGGAGCAACCCCTGCATAGTTACCTCTCTATTGGTTCTGCAGATTATCCAGATTTGCTCGCCTCGATTGATGATGCACCGATTTTATTATCCGCCAGAGGCAATGTAGCGTTACTAAGTGATCCTCAGCTGGCGATTGTCGGCAGTCGTCACGCCTCTAAGCAAGGGGTGAATATTGCCAAGGATTTTGCCCAGCATCTTTCCAATCAAGGGTTGACCATTACCAGTGGGTTGGCCTTAGGTATTGATGCTGCGGCGCATCAAGGTGGGCTGCAAGGCTTGGGTAAAACGGTTGCTGTGGTTGGTACAGGGTTGGATCGTATCTACCCTGCGGCGAACCAAACGCTTGCGCGACAAATTGCCGAAGAGGGTCTGATGATTTCAGAGTTTCCTTTAGGAACACCGCCCTTAGCGTTCAATTTTCCGCGCCGTAATCGCATTATCAGTGGTTTAAGTGTGGGTACGCTGGTGGTTGAGGCAGCACTTAAAAGTGGCTCTTTGATTACTGCGAAAACTGCGATTGAACAAGGCCGGGAAGTCTTTGCTGTACCGGGCTCAATCAACAATCCTTTAGCGAAAGGCTGTCACCAATTGATTAAACAGGGGGCAAAACTGGTAGAGTCTGGACAAGATATTTTTGAGGAACTGTCTGCTTTGATTGAGTTCTCCTTGGCCCCACAAAATACCGTTTCTGATAGCAAGCAGTTGCCTTTTGAATTGCAGGGTAAGGATGATAAATTGAATTCATCGAAACTGCCAATTTTAGAACACATTGGTTATGAACCGATTGGGTTGGATGAGTTGGCCGTGCTGAGTAAAAGCCCTGTGTCAGCGATTCAAGGGCAATTGATGATGCTAGAGTTATCGGGCGATATAGAGGCCATGTCCGCAGGACGTTGGCGAAGAATCTCGTAATAGCTTGTAGCCTAGATAACGACGTTATGGTCTGTTGCCGACGTCAGAACTCAAGTTCTTTTAAGTTAGATTAATTCTGCCGGTCACTTTCGAACCGTTATCCTGATACTCTAATTCATCAAAGCTTAATTTATTGGCAATCATAATGCCACGGCCATGGTTGTCCATGGCTCGTTCAATAGAAAAATCTAAATAGCGCAAGGGGTCAAACCCATTACCTGTATCTGAAATCGTAAATTCCAGCTTTTCAGAGGTTCGTTTAAAAATAACTGCCACTCTTTTTTCACAATTTTCTGCTAAAGACAACCGCCTAGAAATTTCCGTTTGTAAGTCACCTCTTTTGACGAACTTAGTTTTTTCAAGATAAGAGATATTGAGATTGCCGTGCTCAATCCCATTCAGCATCAATTCAAATAAACCCACACTGGTCTCTTTAGGGGTGGGAGTAATATAGGCTAATACCGAAGAGAGGCTTCTGGCATCTTCAACGGTTTTAATCTGAAAATGAGCTTGTTGAACAAGAGGGCGCAAATTTTGAAGGTCCGTAATACGCTGAGTTAATTCTTGATGGCTGGTAAATCCGGTTAAAGCGGCATTTAAAACAGATAAAAGTAGGTCTTTGGTGAAGGGCTTTAAGAGATAGAAGTAAGCCCCATTTTCCAAGCAGTGCTGAATTTCTCGTGTGTCTTGGCTGTTGGTTTGGAAAATGGCCGGAACAATGGCATATCGACTGTCTTTTTTTAAAGCCTGTAACAGCTTTAAGTTTTGCAGAGTTTGTTGATGGTTATGAGATTCATCAAATAAATAAGCGTCGTAAAAAACAGTCGGTTTTTCAAAGATGAGTTGTTCGGCTGCTGCGGAATTTTTTACAAAAGTTAATTGAAAGCCTTCTTCTTCGAGTGTAGCGCGCAAAAATTCCTCAGAATTCTTGTCTGAACCAATCAATAAGAGTTGTACTGGTTGCTGTTGGACGACGTCTTGCGAAGCGCTAATGGTCATGAGTCTTTTTCGTCTGTAGTTAAAATGTTATGTAATAGACATATTATAGCAATATTTAGTTACTTATTAAGTATAAATTAGTAAATTAGTGCCAAGAATGTTTTGTAAAAAGCCAATAAACTTAAAATAAGTTGTAAATTTGAATTAGTGTTTGCAAAAGTGTGAAAAATTTTGCACCCTTAAAAAAGAAGTAATTTTAATTACACACATAATTGAGTATAAAAAGATATGACAAATTTGGTAATCGTGGAGTCCCCGGCAAAAGCTAAGACCATTGAAAAATTTTTGGGGAAAGGTTTTACCGTACTGTCCAGTTATGGTCATATTCGAGATATGCAGAAAAAAGGCATGGGGATTGATTTAGCTAATCGCTTTGAACCGACCTATGAGATTTCTCCAGATAAAAAGAAAATCGTGGCAGAGCTGAGAAAAGTCGCCAAAACCGCCGAGGCCGTATGGTTGGCGACGGATGAGGATCGCGAGGGTGAAGCAATCGCCTGGCACCTTGCCGAAGCACTTAATTTAGATGTTAAAACGACTAAACGTATTGTTTTTCACGAGATTACTAAGCCCGCCATTCAAAAAGCCATTGCAGAACCGCGCACGGTAGATATGGATGTGGTGAATGCACAGCAAGCACGCCGTATATTAGATCGTATAGTAGGTTTTCAACTCTCTCCTGTTTTATGGAAAAAAATCCGTACAGGACTTTCTGCAGGACGTGTTCAATCCGTTGCGGTCCGTCTGATTGTAGAGCGTGAAAGAGAGGTTGATGCCTATGAATCAAATTTTGTTTATCGTGTACAAGGGGCCTTAGATTTATTAGATAGTGCACAAAAAGCCGTCGGTAAATTGGATGTTAAACGTACCGCCACATTCGATACAGAAGAAGAAGCTACCGCATTTTTAGAAGCGGTTGCCAAAAGTAATTTATCGGTTATTTCTTTGGAAGAGAAGCCTGCTAAACGTAGTCCTAAAGCGCCATTTACGACCTCAACATTACAACAAGAAGCGTCTTCAAAATTAGGTTTTTCAGTGAAGCAGACCATGATGGTTGCTCAGCGTTTATATGAGTCTGGAAAAATCACCTATATGAGAACGGATTCTGTTAATTTATCAGAAACGGCCATTGAACAGGCTAGGTTAGCGATTGTTGAAAACTACGGCCCAGAGTTCAGTGTGCCGCGCCGTTATAAAACTAAAAGTGCCGATGCTCAAGAGGCGCATGAAGCGATTCGTCCAACTGAATTTACCACGGATATTGTTCCTGGTGAACGCAATGAACAGCGCCTCTATCAGTTGATTTGGCGTCGCGCGATTGCTTCGCAAATGGCCGATGCTTTACTGAAACGCACCACGGTTGATATAGGCATTGATGGATTGCCAAGCGATAAGCTGACAGCGAAGGGTGAAGTGATTACCTTTGAAGGTTTTCTAAAGGTTTATGACTTTGGTTCAGATGATGAGTCTGGATTGTTACCCCCTATGACCGTTGGCCAAGCGGTGAGAGTGGCTGAACTGGGTGCGCGTCAAAGCTTTAGTCGCCCACCGCCACGTTATAATGAAGCCAGCTTGGTTCGTACGCTGGAAGAGATGGGGATTGGTCGTCCTTCAACCTATGCGCCGACTATCGATACTGTGCAACAGCGTGGTTATGTGGTCAAAGAGGATCGTGAAGGTAAGGAGCGCACTTATCGCCAAGTGACATTAACAAACGGTGAAGTGACGGCCGAAAGCCTGGTTGAAATGGCGGGTACAGAAAAGAATAAGTTATTTCCTACCGAGATTGCGGGCATTGTCACCAGCTTTTTAACCAAGCATTTTGGCGAAGTTTTGGACTATCACTTTACCGCGAAGGTCGAGGGAAAGTTCGATACCATTGCCAAGGGACAACTTGAATGGCAGGAAATGTTGGAGGAGTTTTATACTAAATTCCATCCTCGTGTTGAAGCTGCAGAATTGGTCTCACGTGAAGAGGCCGGACAGCAACGATTATTAGGGAATCATCCTAAAAGTGGTAAACCGATGTTTGTCAAAATCGGGCGTTTTGGACCTTATGTGCAAGCCGGTGATGGCGAGAATGATGAAAAGCCGACTTTTGCCAGCTTGATGCCAGGGCAAAAGATGGATCTACTCACAATGGAAGATGCCTTAGAGTTATTCAAATTACCTCGTGAGGTTGGCGTAATGCCTGAGTCGTTTACCGCTAAGGCAGTTGATGGGTCAGATTTTGGCGTGGAAAAAGGTCAACTGATTATTGCCAAACAAGGACCGTTTGGACCTTATTTGGAGTATGGCGAAAAAATGTACTGCCCTATGAAAGGGTTTGAGCCTTTAAAAATTAGTTTAGAAGATTCAATTGCTTTGATTGAATCTAAGATTCAAGCTGATGCCGATAAGATTCTTAAAACGTTTACAGGAACCGATGTCAAAATTCTTAAAGGTCGTTGGGGGCCTTATATTACTGATGTGGTTACCAAGAAAAATGCCAAAATCGCTAAAGATGAAGAGGCGCTAGAGCTCTCTCTAGAAGAGTGCCAAAAGCGTTTAGAAGAAGCACCTGAACCTAAAAAGCGTGGTCGAGCGGGTGCTAAAAAAACAGTCGCGAAAAAGCCGGTGGCTAAAAAGGTCCCGGCTAAGAAAAAAACGGCTGTTAAAAAAGCGGTTGTAAAGAAACCAGCGGCCAAAAAAGCATCTGTTAAGAAACCCGTTGTTAAAAAAGTCGCTGACGAAAGTTAAGCCTCTTTATTTAAGTTTGTTAAACCATCAGGTCTAAACTAGGCCTGGTGGTTTTTTTATAGGCTTTTTTTAAAGTTCAAACATGGCGCCTATTTAGGCGAATAAACGACGATATGAGGAGTAATTAGTTCTTTTTTAAACTCACCAGGCCTGGTAAGCCTAAAATTCATCCTTAAAATCATCTATTTTTAGTAAAATAGCCCGTTAGATTTTAAATACGTGATTTCTTAAGGCCTTAATGGGGCTTTGCGAAGGACGTGTTCCCAACTTTTTCAAGGTAAGAGACAATCTCATGAAGCAGCAAATTGCGCAAATTTTGACCGATGTGGTTCAACAACTAAAAGATCAGGGCATTATTCCTGAAGACTTATCACCACGCATCAATATTGAGAATACCCGAGATAAAGCGCACGGTGATTTTGCATCGAATTTGGCGATGATGCTGACCAAAGCGACAGGCATGCCACCGCGTGCTTTGGCTGAAAAAATTATTGAGCTGGTCGCTGATAAACCAGGGGTTGTGAAAGTTGAAATTGCTGGCCCAGGCTTTATTAACTTTTTTGTCAAGGATTCTGCCAAATTCGCGATTGTTGAAAAAGTATTAACTGAAAAATCCGACTTTGGTCGCTGTAATGTTGGTCAGGGTAAGTCGGTCTTAGTTGAGTTTGTTTCAGCAAACCCAACAGGCCCATTGCATGTAGGCCACGGCCGTGGTGCCGCTTATGGTGCCAGTGTTGCCAATCTGTTAAGCGTGGCTGGTTTTAAGGTCTCTAAAGAGTACTATGTGAATGATGCGGGGCGTCAAATGGACATCTTGGCGACCTCCGTCTGGCTACGTTATTTGTCGATTTGTGGTGAAGAGTTCACCTTTCCAAGCAATGGTTACAAAGGGGATTACATCTTTGAAATCAGTGAAAGTATCAAGTCTGAGTTTGGCTCAACGCTGAAGAAAACGGCATTGGAAGTATTTGCCGGCGTCAGAGCGGATGAGGGGCAGGCAGAGGGCGACAAAGAAAAGCATATCGATGATTTGATTGTAAAAGCTAAAAACCTATTGGGTGCTACGCATTATGAAACTGTTTTTCAAACGGCGATAGACTCGATTTTATCGGACATTAAGCAAGACCTGTCTGGGTTTGGTGTGACGTTTGACGAGTGGTTCTCTGAACGTGCTTTGATGGAAACGGGTGTGATTGATGCGGCGCTTGAAAAGTTACAAGCTGCCGATAAAATTTATGAAAAAGAGGGAGCGCTCTGGTTCCGTTCAACGGACTATGGTGATGAGAAAGATCGTGTTGTCGTTCGCGATAATGGTCTTAAAACCTACTTTGCTTCGGATATCGCTTACCACTTCAATAAGCTAGAGCGTGGATTCGATCTGTTAATTGATATCTGGGGTTCGGATCACCATGGTTATGTACCGCGTGTTAAAGCCGCTATGACAGCCATGGGCACCAATCCTGAAGCCCTGGAAGTATTATTAGTCCAGTTTGCGATTCTCTACCGTGGGGGCGAGAAAATGGCCATGTCAACACGTAGCGGGCAGTTTGTGACCTTGCGTGAGCTACGTGATGAAGTCGGTGTAGATGCGGCACGTTTCTTCTATGTACAACGTAAGTCTGAACAGCATATGGATTTTGATTTGGATTTGGCTATGTCTAAATCTAATGAAAATCCGGTCTATTATATTCAGTATGCTCACGCTCGAATTTGCCGTGTATTAGAACAAGCTGTCGAAAAAGGTTATAGCCTTGATTTACAAGCTGGGCTGGTGAATTTGGAAGTTTTAGAAAGTGAACAAGAGACCCATATTGCAACCGAACTAGCTAAGTATCCTGAAATTGTGGCGCGTGCCGCACTCTCTTATGAGCCGCATCAGATTGCCTACTACCTAAGGGATTTGGCGCATGCTTTGCACTCTTATTACAACGCCAGTCAGTTTATTGTTGAAGACGATAACGTCCGCCACGCTCGTTTAACGTTGATTACAGCCGTTCGACAAGTGATTCGCAATGGTTTGGCAGTCATTGGCGTATCCGCTCCAGAGAGAATGTAAATGGCTCGCGATTATCGTCACGGTCACAGTAATAAAAAAGGTTTTACGCGTAAATCGCAACAATCCAGTCATCAGTTGGAGAAACGCTCTGTTTCTTTGATTTGGGGGGCAGGTTTTTTAGTTTCGGCCGTGTTATTGATTGGTTTTTTTGTCACCCAACATTTTGTTTCCAAAGGTGCAAAATCGGCCGTGCCAGCTGAAAAAACCATTTTTCAGTCTGCGGTCGCCTTGCAAGAAGCGACTACTTCATCGATTTCAGAGTTATCTCAGAAACTTCAACCTCCTCAGCCTGAAATCCCTAAAAAACCGATTGAGACAACTCTCTCAGCTTCGATTGTTGAGGATGACGTATCTTCGGTGAAAGAGAGCCGCTCTAAGCAACAATATTCTTTTTATCATGGGTTAGGGCAGACGGAGGTTATTGTCGATGTTGAGCCCATTTCGGTTAAGTTAGAGAGCCCTTATTACATTCAGGCGGGGTCGTTTGGTTCAGAAGCCGTTGCGTTTCAAGAACAGAAGCGATTGGCACGGTTAGGACAAATTGTGCAGGTGTCGGCGTTACATAAGCCGAATAGAACCTATTACCGTGTGAGAGTAGGCCCTTTTGATGATCGTTTGATCTTAAATAAACGTCGCAATGAGTTACGCCGAATTGGTTTGGGTACGTTGCTCATTAAGGCCCCAAAACCCGAATAACAACCTTGAAAATTGATTGCTGTTTACGCTTGGTATTTGTAGGTCTCAAATAAGACAGAAATAGCTGTTAGCAGGCTTACTTTTTAGAGTAAGTTGCTTTTTCAGTGAGTAATTGGTCCTCATCAATCACCTGGTTACGGCCCTTTTGCTTGGCAAGATAGAGTGCATTATCTGCGCGTCCCAAAAAACTTTTCGCATCGTCTTTGTTGCCATGAAATCGTGCAATACCAAATGAAGAAGTAATCGTTTTAAGGGGTTGATCCGAAGTTCTTTGCTTTAGGTGCGCTGCTTGAATGTCTTTGCGGATCCCTTCGGCACGTTCAGTGGCTTGTTCGATAGAACTTTCAGCCATTAGAATGGCAAACTCTTCTCCTCCAAATCGGAAAATCGTTTCATTATCGCCCTTGGTCTTCTTCATGATGCTGGCAAAATAACGCAAGACACTGTCACCAACCAAGTGGCCATAGGTATCATTGAACTCATTTAAAATGATCAATATCAGCCATGACTAAATACAAGTTATTTGGATTGTCTTTGGCATCAAACATTAACTCTTCAATCGCATTGTTAAAGGCTTTACGGTTCCCTACATCAGTTAACTCGTCTCTCATAGCTTCAGCTCGGGCTTCTACCAATTGTTGGCGTAGTTCACGGACGGTACCACAGCTGTTAGTCATTTCTTCTTGTAAAGCCATGCTTCCCTCTTTCATTGAAGAGGCAGACGTTAATATGCTAATAGCAATTTTTTTGACGTCTTCGGCATTAAGGTTGGGGTCAGAGAGTTGGTTGGTGCAATCATCAAGTTCTTTGGTGTGCTTTGAAAGCTTACAGCTCCACAGATCCATTTTTTTGATCACGACATCCATCAATCGTCTGAATGCACGATCAAATTCAGAATTATCGGTTTCGTCGTCGGTTAGATATTCATCATAGAGGCGTTTTCCAACGCGATCGTTATAACCAAAAGGATCGTTGAGAATGGCATCCATCTCTTGACGAAACTTGGGGTTGTCGCCTTTGTAATATTGATACCAAACGAAATAGTTTAATGGCGTAGGGTTGATGTTTTGTTCTTCAAAAGCTTCAAGCAACGGTAATTGTCAAGATAGTTGTCGCCTAAAAGTGATTTATGCCGCCTCACATTTATTCGATTCAGTGGTCGCATTTCCAGGATTCAGTTTAACCTCCTTTTCATGATCCCAATTCTTAATCT
>Ga0314774_1000514_pt1 | contig 30586 bp, 26 predicted proteins | sample MetaGCBIA2018_FD_204515 | JGI IMG/M metagenome (GOLD analysis project Ga0314774, IMG submission 204515) | Cryopeg brine microbial communities from Beaufort Sea near Barrow, Alaska, United States - CBIA 2018 | ecosystem: Environmental > Aquatic > Marine > Coastal | place: USA: Alaska | collected...
TTTATGAGCTGCAAAGATCAACACACCTATTCTACTTTTTGTCGTTCACCTAACGACGCGATGAAAGAGCCTATGTTTTTTGGCCAGAACGTCAATGTTGCGCGTTATGACCAACAAAAATATCCTATTTTTGAAAAATTGATTGAGAAACAACTGAGTTTCTTCTGGCGTCCTGAAGAGGTGGACTTATCAAGCGATCGCAGCGAATATGCCAACCTGCCAGAGAATGAACAGCATATTTTCATCAGTAACCTAAAATATCAAACCTTGCTAGATTCGGTGCAAGGTCGTTCGCCTAATGTCGCTTTACTGCCATTGGTCTCTATTCCTGAGTTGGAAACCTGGATTGAAACCTGGTCGTTTTCAGAGACGATTCACAGCCGTTCGTACACGCATATTATTCGTAATATCGTCGCCGATCCTTCGCTGATTTTTGATGATATCGTCAACAATGAAGAGATCACCAAACGTGCTGAGAGCGTGACGCTCTATTATGATAAGTTAATCGCCTTAACCAATCATATGTACGCCAATGAGATTGACCTGAGTAAAGACGATGCTTTCCGTAAGAAGATCAAAACGGCACTGTACTTAACGATGGTCTCGGTCAATGTGTTGGAAGCGGTTCGTTTCTATGTCTCATTTGCTTGTAGCTTTTCATTTGCCGAACGCTCTTTGATGGAAGGCAATGCCAAGGTGATCAAACTGATCGCTCGTGATGAAGCACTGCATTTATCGGGTACGCAGAACATTATTAATATTCTGGTTGAAGGCAAAGATGACCCTGAAATGGCCGTCATTGCTCGAGAGGAAGAAGAGAATGTTTACACTATTTTCCGGGAAGCGGCACAGCAGGAAAAAGAGTGGGCAGAGTATCTGTTTAAAAATGGTTCAATGATTGGTTTGAATGCCAACATCTTAAAGGACTATGTTGAATACATTACGAATGTCCGCTTAAAAGCGGTTCGTCTGGAGCCTATATTTGAATTACGCAGCAACCCTTTACCATGGATGAACAATTGGCTTGTCAGCGATAACGTTCAGGTCGCACCGCAAGAGTCAGAAATCAGCTCTTACCTGGTCGGTCAGATTGACTCTAAAGTAGAGCAATCTGATTTTGATGACTTCTCCTTATAAAGGCGTGACGCGCTGACTTTTTGTCAGTCACCGCTTCAACAAAAAAGCCGCAAAGAGAGTATTTTATACTAAATGTCTTTGCGGCTTTTTTATGGTCTTTCATAAAGTTTACCAGCCTTTCTACCAGGCCTGGTCAATTTTAATCGCCTTTACTGGCAGATAGATTCATTCGGCGTTAATAAGGCGTTTAAGCCCTGTAACGAAAATCGGTACTGTTTTTCACCCACTCTTCTGTGCTGCAAAGTGATGTCAATTGAACGTCCTGCTTTTAGCTGATCCAACAGTGATTGATAGACAGCATGCATCCTGCCCATAGTTTTTACCTGACCACTGGCCAACTCAAGACGTACTTTATTAGAGTGTTCAGCGGCGTTGTTCATTGGGTTTAAAACGCCTTGCAAAGTAGCCGGTGAGGCATCGGTCTGACCATTAATCCGATAGGAGACATCCATCAAACCCGGAGTCTCCATCAACACTTCTTGGTTAAACAATAACACTTCAATCAGGGGAAATGGTGACATAGTTGAACAGGTCAAACCTAAGTAAACCTCCTTGTCTGGGATTTTAGTGAATAACTCAAGACTCTCTAACTGATCCTGCTGATCTTGATAAAGGCTTAAATGAAAATCACCTTCTGTTTGAGTTGTTTTCGCGGCCAGCACGCACGTGCTAAGCAGTGCTAGAGAGACGGTGAAAAGGCTTAAACTCAATGAGACCCATTGTTGACATTTATGCATCGTGTAAAACCCTTAGCGTATTCGCTCATTTTAAAAATTCAGTAATAAAAAACCCCTAAAAAGGGGCTTTTATGGATTCGAATAGCGTGCTGAACCAACCTTAAACTTCGGCCAAATCGCCTTTATCTTCCAACCAACTCTTGCGATCACCTGATCGTTTTTTGGCCAATAACTTGTCCATCATTTCATTGACAACACCATGGTCATTTAACTGCAATTGCAACAAACGTCGGCTCGCGGGCAACATGGTGGTTTCGCGTAACTGCGGAGGGTTCATCTCACCCAAACCTTTAAATCGAGTGACTGATATTTTACCAGGCATTTTTTCCGCTTCGATACGATCTAAAATGCCTTGGCGTTCTGATTCATCTAAAGCGTAAAAGACTTTTTTACCGACATCAACACGGTACAGCGGTGGCATGGCGACAAACACATGACCTTGTTCAACGAGACGGGTGAAGTGGCGGACAAAGAGCGCACAAATCAGAGTGGCGATATGCAGTCCATCGGAATCCGCATCAGCCAGAATACAGATTTTACCGTAACGTAATCCGGAGATATCATCCGACCCCGGATCGACGCCGATGGCGACACTGATATCGTGGATTTCCTGCGATGCCAAGACTTGACCCGATTCGACTTCCCACGTATTTAAGATTTTGCCGCGCAACGGCATAATCGCTTGAAAGTTCTTATCGCGTGCTTGCTTGGCTGACCCACCCGCAGAATCTCCCTCAACCAAAAACAGTTCAGTTCGAGTCAAATCTGTGTCAGTACAGTCAGCCAACTTACCCGGTAAAGCCGGTCCAGAAGTAATCTTTTTACGGACAACTTTCTTGGCTTTCTTACTGCGAGTAGAGGCATTTTGAATCACTAAATCAGCGATTTTTTCAGCGACTTCAGTATGCTGGTTGAGCCATAAACTTAAAGCGTCTTTAACCACACCGGAAATAAATGGCACACACTCTCGTGAAGAGAGGCGTTCTTTAATTTGCCCGGCAAATTGTGGCTCACGTACTTTTGCTGACAGTACAAAAGCCACATTCTGCCAAGCATCTTCAGGGGTGATTTTGATGCCACGCGGAATCAGATTACGGAATTCACAAAACTCACGGATCGCATCGGTCGCACCGGCACGTAAACCATTTACATGCGTACCACCTTGTGGCGTTGGAATCAGGTTAACGTAACTTTCCATTAAGGTTTCACTTGGCTCTAGTAACCAAGTTATCGCCCAAGCGACCCCCTCATTTTCGGCATAACTTTCGCCAATAAACCCTTCAACCGGTACGCGTTCTAGACCATCTAAGGCATCGTTTAAATAGTCTTTTAAACCATCTTCATAAAACCACTCCGTGGTTTCATTAGAGACTTCATCGATAAAGGTCATTCTCAAGCCGGGACTCAAAACGGCCTTAGCCCTTAACAGATGCTTAAGGCGTGTTAAGGCATATTTTGGAGAGTCGAAAAATTTGGCATCCGGCCAGAAGCGCAAAAAAGTTCCGGTATTTTTCTTACCGACTTTACCCGTCACTTCCAAAGGCGATAAGACTTCACCTTTAGCAAAACTGATGGCGTGGATTTGACCATCTCGTCGAATGACAATCTCAACCTTGTTAGATAAGGCATTCACGACGGAGATACCGACCCCGTGAAGACCACCGGAAAACTGATAGGCCTTATTAGAAAACTTTCCACCCGCATGTAGGCGAGTCATAATGACCTCTACCCCTGAAACACCCTCTTCTGGATGAATATCAATCGGCATGCCTCGACCATTATCCAACACACTCATCGAGCCATCCGCATAATGCGTGACGGTAATATCGTCGGCAAACCCAGCAATGGCTTCATCGACACTGTTATCGATGACTTCTTGAGCAAGATGGTTAGGGCGAGTCGTATCGGTATACATCCCAGGGCGTTTGCGCACTGGATCTAACCCGGTTAAGACTTCAATTTCTGAGGCATTGTAGTTTTCACTCACAGTGAAGACTCCTAGTGATAAAATGAGACTATTAAACGAATTTTATTAACTGAGACCTTTGGACGAATCAGGGGCGAGAGAAAAATTAGATAAAATTTCAGTGATTAAGGCAGAAAACGTAGTTAATAGCGAGCTATTGACAAGTTTTTAAACGCAAAGCAGTGATATTTTAGCCATTTTTATACCCTCAAGGGGTACCTCGTCCGTTTATGATCTCGTGCAAAAGTTTCTAAACTAAGGCAAACCTTTTAACGGGACCAAGGCTGTAGGATCTGAATCTTACCCAAGTTTAAGACTCAAACGGTTGCTCCGTCCAAAGATTTCCTGGAATCATATCATATTATTATGCCAAATCGAGATTACCATCAAGAGCGCCGTGAGTATCAGTATTCAGGCCTAAGCAGAGAGCAATTACAAGCGTCTCCTTTTAGCCAATTCACCCAATGGATGGATGAAGCCATGCAGGCGACGGTTAAAGATCCAACGGCTATGTCAGTGGCCACAGTAGACGCCAACGGGCAACCTCACAGCCGTATTGTTCTACTCAAAGAGTTCAATCACAATGGCTTCGTTTTCTACACGCATTATGAAAGCGATAAAGGACAACAAATTATCGACAATCCTAAAGCCGCGTTGTTGTTCTTTTGGCCTGAACTGGATCGACAAATTCGTATCGAAGGTGTCTTAAGCAAAACGTCTTTAACGGAGTCTGAAACTTACTTCCACACTCGACCTAAGGATAGCCAATTAGCCGCCTATACTTCATCACAGAGTCATGAAGTGACCAGTCGTCTTGCACTGGAAACCGCTTTTGCCGAGAATGCTGAACGCTTTGCCAATAGTAAAGTGCCGCATCCCACCCATTGGGGAGGTTATCGTTTAACGGCGCATAAATTTGAATTTTGGCAAGGCCGACCGAATCGGCTACATGACCGTTTTAGCTATAGCCTAGAGACAGAAGACTCCTGGCATACGGCTCGTTTATCTCCTTAAAGCGTGGGTACTCTATGAATTTACCCAATGAATGGCAGTCGGTTTTAGAAAACGAACTGCAACAGCCCTATATGCAAAGCTTGCAACAATTTCTAACCGTGCAACAGCAACAAGGCAAAATAATTTTACCGCCAGAAAATTGTTGGTTTAATGCTTTACAGAGCACCGCCCTCAAAGATATTAAAGTGGTGATTTTAGGCCAAGACCCTTATCCAACTATGGGGCATGCGCACGGCTTATGTTTTTCAGTACTGCCAGAGGTCAACCCTCTGCCCAAATCTTTACTGAATATCAATAAAGAGTTACTCACCGATATTCAGGTCGACAATCGCCATACCGGGTTTTTACAACCTTGGGCGCAACAAGGTGTCTTACTCCTCAATGCGGTATTAACCGTTGAAGCGGGTCAAGCCAACGCTCATCAAAACAAGGGGTGGGAAAGGTTTACCGATGCCATCATTCAAGCGGTTAATACTCAGCGCAAGCATTGTGTGTTTATTTTGTGGGGCGCGTATGCCCAGAAAAAAGGCAAAATCATAGACCGTAATCGGCATTTAGTCATTGAAAGCCCGCACCCCTCACCGCTTTCCGCATATCGTGGTTTTTTTGGCAGTCGGCCTTTTTCGCAAACCAATGCCTATCTTATGACACACTCAAAAGCACCCATTGATTGGCAACTTCCTCGCTAATTTAGCGGTGCGTCTCATATTCACTTCCCTAGTTTTGGTTCTACGCACAAGTTACTGTTATCAAGACATATCAAATTCGTTTATGGACACATGGAAAACTTGAGCGACTAAAGGCATAAGAATGATAGCGACAACCCCTTTATTATCGTATGATGCGGCTAATAAATTAATGTTATCGCGAGGTAAACAGGAAATGGTTTCACTGAAAACGGTTTGGAGCAAAACCAAAATTACGACCTTAAGCTACTTGCTATTAATCATGATGGTTTTTGCGGGGGTATTCTTCGTTTCCGCCTTTATGCTGGTTGAATCAAACACACAAACACTGCTCGATGAATGGCAAACCATGCAAGCGTTGGTAGAGACGAGCCAAGCACAGCAATTTCACTCTCTAATCGTAGCAACCAACCAACTTATTGAGATATTTATTGTCGCCGTGGTGATTGCCGTTCTACTGTTTATAACCCTGATGTATTTTACCCTCATTGGTAAAATCGCCCGACCACTACAATCCATGCAAAATGGAATTGAAGAGATCACCCATAGTAATGATTTTTCCAAAACCTTAAATGCCTTACACTCTGATGAAGTGGGCAGTGTAATCAATAGTTTTAACAAGCTGACAGGTAATTTAAAAAGCGTCTTTGATGAAACGAATGCCAAGCTAAGCTTAGTCGCCAATGGCGAGTTTAACCAAAAAATAGAGATTGATGTCCACGGTGATTTAGCGGATTTTAGAGATAATGTGAACTCTTCAATTGAGAGTGTTTCCATTACCATGGCCTCTCTGGACGCCACTATGCAAGCACTGGCTGCTGGAGATTTCTCAGCGCGAATGGACCAACGTGTGCGAGGAGATCTTAAATCGACCGTCGACAATGCCATGCAGAGTATGGATGACATTATTGATGACATTAACGTGGTCATGGAAGATGTTACTAACTGCAGTTTCGACCGCAGGGTCACTGTCTCGGCCTCTGGTCGCTTTAATGATCTAAAGCGCTATATCAATGGTGCGCTTGAATCCTTAGAGACAGGCTTAGGCGCGATTAACATCGCCATTGAACATCTCTCTAACCAAAATTTACAACATCAAATCAGCGGTGATTTTCTAGGGGAAATGAACCTACTGAAAAACCAACTAAACGGCACTTCTAGCCAACTCAATCAAACCATGCAAACCGTGATTAATACTGCAATGCAGGTGACGAATGGAATAGAAGAAATCTCTGCTGGGAATGCCTCATTGTCACAACGCACGCAACAACAAGCCGCGTCCATTGAACAGACGGCTTCAGCGATGGAAGAGATGACGGCTGCAATTCAAGAAACGGCACAAAATGCGAAGGATGCAAATCAGTTAAGCGAAGAAACTCAAGCCATTGCGCAAGAAGGCGCTCAGGTCATGGAAAAAACCGTCAGCTCCATGCAGGATATTCAAAACTCCAGTTTGCGAATCAGTGAAATCGTCAGCATGATTGACAGCATCGCTTTCCAAACCAACTTGCTGGCTTTAAACGCTGCGGTAGAAGCGGCTCGAGCCGGTGAACAGGGACGTGGTTTTGCCGTGGTGGCTGCTGAAGTACGCAACCTTGCCCAAAAATCAGCCGATTCGGCCAAGCAGATTAGAGATTTGATTGATGTCGTGGTGACTCAAGTCAACCACGGTTCCGATCAATTGAACCGTACCAATGAAACGTTTGAAAAAATTCACTTGAGTGTTCAAACCGTCAATGAGATTGTTGGCAGTATCTCGCACAGTACTATAGAACAATCCCAAGGTATTCAGCAGATGAACCAAAACATTTCTGAACTTGATCAAGGCATTCAACAGAACACCCTACTGGTCGAGCAGACCAGTGTTCAATCCGTTAAGTTGTTGGAACTGTCGCAAACGTTACAATGTGAAGTGGGGCTTTTCAAAGTCACTGACCGTAAACAACTGTCAAGCTGATCCACTCTAACACCATCAATAAACATGCAATTTACTCCCCCAAGTGCTCTTGAAAACGGGCGCTAATCAAAACCTCAACCCGTCTATTTAGATCTTTGCCTGCTGAACCTTCATTGGAAGCCATTGGCTGAAACTCACCATAACCCGAAACTGAAAATAGACTGGCAGGCAATGCACTCGCACTAAAGAGCTCCTGCATCACCGCTTGCGCTCGCAAAGTACTTAAAAACCAATTGTTGCGCAGTGAAGATCTTGGATCAATTGAATCATTATCCGTATGACCTTCAACCGTGACTTCTGCTAACCACTCATACCCTTCAGCTTTTGCTTGTTGAATAACCTCTATACTCTCTGCATCCTGCTCAATCTCCAGTATCGGAATCTTCGGTAATAATTGACCAATCACTCGAAGCTCTGAGGAAAGTTGCTCAGAGGGCACAAAACCACCACTCTGAAAGGCATTCGCATGATTAATGGTAAGCAATATACCGTTGGCATTACGGGTCGCCTTCACGACCGTCAAATGTTTATGTTTAATTTCATTCTGCAAGAAGACATACGACTCTGTCACCTGATTATCGACCCAAACCTGAATTTTTGAAACCTCACTTTTATTAATAACTATCATCATAATAAAAAAGGTAATCAGTAAGGTCATAACGTCCCCAAAAGCCAATAGCCAGGCACTTTTTGCTCTCTCTGCGGCGACATTCATAAAAGACTTTCACCTGACATAGTGTCTAAATGATGTTTGGCGGTGGTAATGGATGCCGTTTTCTTAGAAGGTTTTGCCTTAACTTGCGGCAGTAGATAGATTTCGACCCGTCGATTTTCAGCGGCTGTAGTATCTTCACTCAGATGATGAAAACTCCCATAACCGGACATCGCAAATTGTGATTCGGCAATACCGGTATATAACCTCAACAGTTTCATCATGGCATAGGCTCTATAGGTGCTGAGCTCAACATTATTTTTAAAGAGGGCTGTTGGTGCCAAAGGCTGAGAGTCAGTATGACCTTCAACCCGAATCAATAACGACACATTCATCCCCGCACCTTCAATGCCTTTCACTAGCTTCTGATGTCTTTGGGTAAAGGTGTCTAGTGATAGGCTTTGCAGTAATCCAGATAACTTCCTAATATAGGGTAGATAAAGCGGATTGACCTGCGCTCGGGCGGATGTAAACAGAGACTGATTCGGGATCGTTTGTGGATTTATGGTCAGACGCACACCATTGCTCAATGTATTTTCCACCGTTAACCAACCCAAACCCTGTTGTTGAGTTTGGTAGATTGTCTCTTGATAAAGCTGGTTAACTAATTTTTGATAATTGCGTTTGGGTGTCGAACTTTCCAGCTCAACTTGGGTGATGATTAGGATAAAAAATGCCAACAGTGAGGTAAATAGGCCTATATAGGTTAACAACCAAATACGGGAGGCTTTAATGTGTTTGATTTGAAGTGCTTCAGAATTGACCAGGCCTGGTGACTTTGAAAAGTCCCCTTTTCCAGTTGACTTATTTAACACAGAGAGCAGTAGGAACGACATATTAAGAGCTCCTTAAATTATCGAAGAGACTCTAGTTTGAGTTTGGTTTTCTTATTCACATAGGCCATTAATTGCTCTTTCATCAATAGGGTGGATTCTGATTTTTTAAGAGCAAGCACTCCATGAATAATAATTTCATTACGTAGTACTTCAGCCTCAGACAACACTTTCAACTTACCGGCAATCGGCATAAATAAAAAGGTGGAAAACAGCACACCATAAAAAGTCGTCACCAAAGCCAGACCCATACCGTTTAAAAGACTGCCTAACATATCTTGAGAAGCACCATTATCGTAAGGCGAACTCGCCCCAGCCACCTGTGTTGTCATCATGATAATCAAGCCCATCACCGTCCCCATCATGCCAAATGCAGGTGCGTAAGAAGCCATATTACTATAGACCTCTTGGCAACTTAGGTGACGTAAGCGCATGTTAATAACGCGATTCTCTAAACTTTGCTTGAGGACATCTCTATCCTGATAAGAGAGCATCTCAGTGAGTGAAAATCTAAAAAAATTATCTTCAATTGAATCAATTTCGTTTTCAATCCCAAGTAAACCTTTTTGTTTAGAAAGATGACTAAGACGAACCAAGGTTTCAATGATATCACTATGGGTGGCGGGTTCCGAAGTGAATACTTTTGAGAAACCTCTGAAAATACAGCCGACCTGGTTAAGTGGGTAATTGATAAAAATAGCGGCAAACGTCCCCCCCAACACTAATGCCAATCCTTGCCAGTTCAAAAATGCACTGATAAATTGACCCTGCTGATAGTCGATCATGCTCAATATTAGAATGACGGAACCTATAATCAATCCCAGGATGGTGGCAAGTTTACTCATTTGTTTCCTAGTTAATTAGTCTCCTCACCCGTTTTTATGCTCTAAGTGAGTAACTAACCAATTTTCTATCTTCTGATTGACTTCTGATGCCGACATTTCTGCCACGTCTAAAGGCGGATTAATATAAACCTGTACGACACCAGGACGTTTTATAAAACTGTTTTTCGGCCAAAACTCTCCGGCATTATGCGTCACGACATAAACAGGCGCTTTGGCTTTGATGGCTAACATAGCACCACCAATGTTAATTTTGCCTAACTCTCCAGGTGGCATACGCGTGCCTTCTGGAAAAAGCACCACCCAATCACCTCGGACCAATCGTTCTGTCCCTTCCGTCACCAGTTGGTTCAAGGCTTTTCGGCCCGCTCCACGATCAATTGCAATTGGGTTTAATAACGCCATACCCCAACCAAAAAAAGGAATCTTGAGTAATTCTCTTTTTAGCACATAGGCTTGTATAGGGAATATCTCCTGAAAAGCCAGGGTCTCCCAAGCTGATTCATGTCTAGCAAGGATTAAGCCAGCTCGTTCAGGGTTAATGTATTCCTTTCCATGTACCACATAAGACACGCCACATGTCCAGCGTAACCAAAGCAGACAAAAACGGGCCCAATAATGCATGAATTGATAGCGAGCTTTAAAGGAAAAGGGTCTGGTTAACTGACCCAAGACCGAAAATAAAATTAATGTGATACCCTGCCCCAAAGCGAAAAGAACCGAACGTAAGAACCAAATAAATTTCATTTTAAAAGCGCCTCCACAACGGCTTGTAAGTTTTCATAGACTGCGACATTATCCAAAATAGCATCCTGGCTTGCCAAAGTACGTTGACCTTTGCCACTCTTGACTAAAATAGGCCGCATCTGTTTCGCGAGTGCTACCTTTACGTCTGCCAGTGTATCACCGACCAAAATACACCCCATAAGCGACAGATCAAACCGTTGCTCAATTGCGGTCAACATACCCGTACCGGGTTTACGTGAGGGCGAGTTATCCTTTGTAAGATAAGGAGAGTAGCTGATCCAGTCTACACCCGAACCGCCGACTAGATTTTGTAACTTTTGATGCATTTCACTGAGGATTTGCCGTGAATAATAGCCACGCTGAATGCCTGACTGGTTGGTGGCAATCGCCACTAGCCAACCGGCGGCCTTCAAACGTTGAATCGCTTCAATACTGCCGGCTACCGGCAACCACTCATCGGCCGATTTAATGTAAGCATCGGAGTCTTCATTAATCACTCCATCACGATCCAATACAATAATATTTTGCATGCTTTCTATCTCACATATACACAAATTCCCGCAACGGCGGGAATTTGTCGTCTAAAACTATCCACTCTTCAACAGACAGTTATAACCTAGACACATCTGCAACCTGTAAAAACAACTGATAAATTTGGTTCAATAAGGCCAAACGATTCTGACGAACGTCAAGATTATCAGACATAACCATCACATCATCAAAGAAGCTATCTACTGCTTCTCGAATCGTGGCTAGCTCAGCAATCGCAGCCGTGTAATCACGTCCAGCGATCTGCACACTGACGGTCTCACGCAAAGCATCTAATGCAGTCCATAACACTTTTTCAGCGTCGACTTCAAACAAATCAACATTTACCGCATCCGGCAAGCTGCCCTCAACCTTTTTCAAAATATTACTGATACGTTTATTGGCTGCACTTAAGCTTGCAGCTGAATCCATTTGACTGAACTGCTTAACCGCTTCAATCCGTTTCGAGAAATCAATGGGATGTGCAGGACGACAAACTCGAACCGCTTCAAACTGCTCCGCACTGATGCCTTTGTCCGCATAATAGGCGCGTAAACGACCCATAATAAAATCATAAATTTCATCGACTAAAGACTCGGTAATGGTAACCGATTCATGCAAACCTAGGCTTAGCTTAATCAATAGACGTAAATCTAAGTCGAGCTGCTTTTCAATCATAATACGTAGCAGCCCTAAAGCGGCACGACGCAAAGCAAACGGATCTTTATCGCCTGTAGGCACTTGACCAATGCCGAAAATCCCAGTGATAGTATCTAACTTATCAGCAATCGCTAAGGCTTGTGCGACGGCAGAACTTGGTAGATCATCTCCGGCAAAACGCGGTTGATATTGTGCATCAATCGCCTCAGCGACAGAAGCGTTCTCGCCCTGCTCCGTGGCATAATAACGTCCCATCACCCCCTGAAGGTCAGGAAATTCATCGACCATATTACTCATCAAGTCACACTTTGATAAACGCGCAGCACGTTCACAAACCTCAGGATTAACGCCTAAAGGCTTACCGATTTTGACCGTTAAGGCTTCTAAACGCTCTACCTTGTCAAACAAGGTGCCTAGCTGTTTTTGGAACACTACTGTTTTTAATCTTGGCAAGAAGTCATCTAATGGATTCTTGCGATCTTGATCCCAGAAAAACTTAGCATCGGCAAGACGCGGACGGATAACACGCTCATTACCGGACTTAACCGATGCCGGGTTAATGCTTTCAATATTGGTGACGGTAATAAACTTCGCCATTAACTGATTGTCACTGTCCAACATATGAAAATACTTTTGGTGGCCAGCCATCGCTGAAATCAACGCTTCAGAAGGTACAGTTAAAAAAGTTTCATCAAAATCACCGGCAATGGCATTTGGCCATTCATTTAACGCACTAACTTCTTCAAGCAATTCGGGATCAATCACCGCTCGGCCACCCGCTTGCTCTGCCACAGCGATAACTTGTTGACGTACCCTTTCAGTCCGCTCTGCGAAATCAGCCATAACATACCCTTTTGACATTAAGGTTTGAGCATACTCGGACGGATGTTCAATCACTAATTCAACCGGAGCATGGAATCGATGTCCTTTGGTCGTGTTTGAGGATTGATGGCCTAAAATGGTTGCTGGCACCACATTTCGGCCCAATAACATCAAGACCCAATGCACAGGTCGGACAAATTCTATCTCCGAACTTCCCCAACGCATCCGTTTTGGAATCGGTAACTTCGCTAAGGATTGGTTGACGATTTCAGGCAATAAAGCTTCAGCAGTCTGACCTTTTAGTGCAAGGTTATAGGCCATCCAAGTACCTTTATCGGTTTCGATCTCAATTAACTCTTCTACCGTTGCACCACAGCCACGCGCAAAGCCTTGCAATGCTTTAGTCGCATGACCATCGGCATCAAACCCAGCTTTTTTGGCAGGCCCTTTACGTTCTACAATTTTATCCTGTTGTACCGTTTGCAAATCTTTAATAAAGACCGCTAAACGACGTGGTGCGGCATACACTTTGACTTCACCATAGGTTAATTCAGCGTCAACCAGGCCTGCTTCAATACCGGATGCAAATGCTTCACTTAATTTTTTGAGGGCTTTCGGCGGTAACTCTTCGGTTCCAATTTCAACCAAAAATGCTTCTGTATTCGTTGTCATTATTTCGCCCCCTTTTTAGAGTGTTCATTAACCGGTTTTTTGACCAAAGGGAAACCAAGCGCTTCACGGCCCTCATAATAGGCTGTGGCAATTTTCTTCGCCATGGTTCTAACACGACCAATGTAACGCGCTCGTTCTGTCACGCTGATGGCGTGGCGCGCATCCAACATATTGAAAGCATGCGAGGCTTTCAAGACTTGTTCATAAGCAGGCAATGGCAATTTATCTTCGACTAACTTGCCAAAAATTTGCTCACACTCATCAAAGGTTCTGAATAAAATAGCCGTGTCGGCTTTTTCAAAATTATAAGTCGACATTTCAACTTCGTTTTGATGAAAAACATCGCCATAGGTCACTTTACCTTCCGGGCCATTGACCCAGGTTAAGTCATACACACTTTCAACCCCTTGGAGGTACATGGCGATACGTTCCAGACCATAGGTAATTTCGCCGGTAACCGGTCGACACTCTAACCCGCCGACTTGTTGAAAATAGGTGAACTGCGTCACTTCCATGCCGTTCATCCACACTTCCCAACCTAGCCCCCAAGCGCCTAGGGTTGGAGACTCCCAGTTATCTTCAACAAAACGAATATCATGCTCAAGCGGATTGACACCCATCGCTTTCAAAGACTCGAGGTATAACTCTTGGATATTGTCTGGCGACGGCTTAAGCATCACTTGAAACTGGTAGTAGTGCTGTAAACGGTTAGGGTTTTCTCCATAACGACCATCAGTTGGGCGACGACAAGGCTGCACATAGGCTGCTCTCCAAGGCTCTGGACCAATGGATTTTAGGAAAGTTGAAGGATGAAATGTACCTGCACCCATTTCATTATCATAGGGTTGCATCACCACACAACCTTGCTCTGCCCAAAATGCTTGTAGGGTTTGAATCAACCCCTGAAATGTACGAATATCTGTTGCTGCTTTTGCCGACACGGTCCGAACCTCTTAGCCTTATCATTAGCCCAATTAAACCAAAGCCTGCTACGTTTAGAATAAAAACACTTCTAAATTTGAGACCCGAGAGTAATGGATGTAAAATCTGTTACAAAATACCGACAATTATACCGTATTTTATTGTGATTTTAAGAGAGTTACTTAGCTCAAATAGAAGAAAGAAGACCGCATAATGAATCAAAATGACTCACAACTTATCGCTCATCACATCGTCGATGCTAGAGGCCTAAAATGCCCTATGCCTGTGATTAAACTGCAACAACAGGTTCGCCAAAGTCTGCCAGGTGAATTAATATCAATTGAGTGTACGGATCCTGGGGCTGAAAAAGATATCTCAAGTTGGACACGCATCAACAAGCACACATTAGTTCATGTCATTACTACTGACGACGGCTGCCGAATATTCATTAAAATTAAACCCAAAGCATAGAGACTTAGCAGACTTTCTAACCGATTATTATCTATTCTCAATGACAAAACTCCCCCTATACTTATGTATACTTATGGCTTTCATTCAAAGTGTATCATTCGCCTTTTTGAATCTATTTTTGAGTATAATGAAAATAATTATGGACCACCAAAACGTTCTAACCCCCGTAAAACTAAACAAAAAACTGACATAGACTCATGAGACACTGGCCAAACCAAAAACTTCTTCAGCTTACTGTTACAGCGACACTTCTACTGGCAATATTCAACTGCAAGGCTGATGTCCTTTCTGAGCGGACGATCTTGCCTCTTCCAAAGCTTCCGGCACACTCTTTCTCTGGCTCCGTTCCTGAGATTGAAAAAACGCCACAATGGCAAGAGCATAAAATAATGATCCGTAAAAACGAGTCATTAAGTACGGCCCTGGGCAGTTTGAATATTTCACCGGCGACAACCTATGAAATTGGTCGTTTACAAAACAGTAATCTACTGACCAATCTTAATGTGGGTGATGAATTAGAAATTTGGGTCGATAAAGATCAAAATTTACAAAAGATTCTTTATCCAAAATCACAACTCACAACTTATGAACTGGTTAAAACGTCAACAGGTTACCAGATTCAAGAAAATAAAGCCCAAGTCGAGATTCGGACTGAAACGGCCTACGGCACAATCAATGGTTCTTTTTATATTGCCGCGCAAAATGCGGGTTTAAGCGCGCGCAGCATTATGAACCTAGCCGATTTATTTGCATGGGACATTGATTTTGCCCGAGAGTTACGTGATGGCGATGTCTTTAAAGTTATCTATGAAGCGAAGTATCTTGGTAATAAATATATTGGAGATGGTGACATTTTAGCCGCCCAAATTATCACAGAGAACGGCAACAATGCACATAATGCGTTTATCATGCGGGATAATAAAAACGTCATAGGTTACTACGACGAAAAAGGTAAAAACCTTAAAAAGGCTTTTTTACGTAGCCCAGTTGATTATGTCCGCATTACCTCCAAATTTACGCCAAGGCGTTTTCACCCTATTCTTAAAAAATGGCGCTCACACCGGGGCGTCGATTATGGTGGGCCGATTGGCACACCCATCCACGTCACAGGCAGTGGCAAAATCATTTATGAAGGTTGGGGGCCCGGTTACGGACGACACATTAAGGTTCAGCATGCTGGAAAATACATGACCCTTTATGGCCACCTTTCCAAGTATGGAAAATTCAAAAAAGGCAGTTATGTTTCACAAGGACAAACGATCGGATACATGGGTATGTCAGGCCTGGCGACAGGCCCACATTTACATTATGAGTTCCGCATTCACGGCAAACATGTTGACCCTCTAAAGGTGAAGTTCCCCGCAGCAGGGCCCATTGATAAAAAATACCGTGTCGCATTTAAAAAGCGGTCACATTTATTGCTTTCACAACTTGACCGCTTAGACAGCAGCACCTATTTAGCACGGAACTTTGAATAAATGCCTGCATCAAGCCTATATATCGGCCTCATGTCTGGGACCAGTGCCGATGGTGTAGATGCCGCCTTAGTGGAGTTCAAGTCCGATAAAATTCAATTAATCGATTTTATCAGCCCCTCTCTACCAAAAGCACTAAAAAAATCACTGCTAGCGCTGAATGATTCACCCCACCTCTCTCTCGAGCAGTTCAGCCAACTCTCCTTTGACATTGCCTTACAATTTTCACAAGCGGCACAGATGCTCATGACAAAGAATCGTTTGCAAGCAAGCGATATCCATGCAATTGGTAGTCATGGACAAACTATTTACCATGCGCCTCACATTCCCATGAGTGTACAAATAGGTCATCCGGCGTTTGTAGCCAAAACTACCGGCATACAGACTGTTGCGGATTTTAGAGTGGATGATATGGCTTTAGGAGGTCAAGGTGCACCTTTTGCACCGGCCTTTCATCAGGTTTTGTTTACAGATGACCAGGCCTGTTTTGTGGTTAACATTGGCGGCATTGCTAACATAAGCTTTTTACCTGGCAACCGCACTCCTAATCAGCCACCTCTTGGTTATGATACCGGACCGGGTAATGCGCTGATGGATGATATTTGTCAGCAGTTCTTTGACAAGGCTTTTGATGAAAATGGCGAGTTGGCAAAACAAGGTAAAGTCGACAGTGAACTATTAACCCTCTTGCTTTCTCACCCCTATTTTTTGAAGACTCACCCTAAAAGTACTGGTAGAGAAACCTTCAATGAAAGTTGGCTTGAAGAAACAGTACACCAGCATGAACAAAACTTAGGTACAACCATTGTTAAACAAACTCTATTAAGCACCTTATGTGAGCTGACAGCCCACAGCATTGCGATGGAAATTAAAAAAGTAACAATGGAACATCTTCCAATTGAATCCACTTTAAAAATACCTGTTTGGATTGTCGGTGGTGGAGCGCAGAATCAACACTTAATTTCACGATTACAAAACCAGCTGCCTCACTACCATGTACAAAGCTCTGCAGCCAAGCAAATCGACCCTAATGCCATCGAAGCCATGATGTGTGCTTGGTTAGCTCAACAACGAATGGCTTTAAATACCATCCCCTTGTCTGCTGTTACAGGGGCAAAACGAGATGCTGTTCTCGGCGGACTCTGGTTACCCTAGGGCGTATTATTTTTGTCTGCGCTTAATTGCATAGGACAAGCAACGCAACCTCCTAAATACCAAGCCAGATGTAATCCCATTAGAGTGTAATTAAAGCTATAAAAAAAGCCCTATTGGATAGTATCCAGTAGGGCTTTTTAAGGTTTAAAACGGTGCTTAACGCTTATTTAGTTTTTTTAGGGTCTTTCCGAGCGCCCCTCAATTCAACAGGCAAATAACAAAGATCACCTGAACCTGAATAGATTTGAGTCGGTCTAAAAATCTTATTGTTTTGCAACTGCTCGCGCCAGTGGGCCATCCAACCTGCCGAACGTGCTACTGCAAAGATAGGTGTAAAAATTCCTACATCGAACCCCATCTCTTTGTATAAAATCCCGGAATAAAAATCGACATTTGGGTAAACCCCTTTATGGCCTAATAACTCCTCACAAACCTTTTCAACCTCTAATGCGGTTTGAAAAGCCATGCTTAACTTATCAGACTTACCTTCCAATAGGCTAGAAGAAAGCTTCTGTAAAATAGAAGCGCGAGGGTCTTTTGTTTTATATTCACGATGCCCCATACCCCAGATCACTCTATTTTTAGCCAAACGATCTTCTATATAGGCACGAGCATTTTCTGGTGCACCGATTTCTTCAAGCATCTCAATCACTTTTTGATTAGCTCCACCGTGTAGTGGTCCTGATAAAGAAGCGATTGCCGAAGAGATGACTGAACACGGATTTGCCAGAGTAGAACCTGTCACCATGGTCGTGAAGGTAGAGGCATTGATGGTGTGTTCTGCATGCAAGATAAAAATGGCATCTAACAGGCGTGCCCAATCCTTATCGGGCTCTTCCCCTGTCACCATATACAAAAAGTTTTCAGCGTAGTTCAAATCTTTGCGAGGTGGAATCGGGTCATACCCATTACGCATATGCTCCCACATGGCGACGAGAGTTCCCATATGCGCAATAATTTTCACGGTTACCGAGTTGATATAGTCTTGGTTCTCCGTAGCCCCTTTCATATACTCAGTACTAGGATAAAAACTCGCCAAACTGGCCACCACGACTTGCAACATATGCATAGGGTGGGTCGTGGGTGGTAAATTCTTCATAATCTCGCGTATATTATATTTGACACGACGATTATTCCTGAGCTCTGTATCAAAGTTAGCCAGCTCTTCAGCCGTTGGTAACTCTCCAAATAGCAGTAGCAAAGTGGTTTCTTCAAAAGAAGAATGCTCAGCCAACTCTTGAATATCGTAACCACGATACGTCAAGATTCCTTTCTGCCCATCGATAAAAGAAATCTTTGATTCCGTTGCCGGAACGCCTGCTAAGCCTGGAATATATTGCATCATATGAAGATCTGAACCATGAGTGGAATGAGTATTTAGCGATTAGACACTGAAAGAAGAACCGCAACCACAAGTGGTCGTCGCATTTGGGTTTTCAATGACAAAGCGTGCGCCCTGCAGGTCTTCAAGATAATCTATCTTAGAACCGACCAAGTACTGAAAACTCATGGAATCTACTAGCAGCGTCACCGTATCTTTAGTCACAACGGTATCATCATCATTCAATGTTTCATCAAATGTAAAACCGTATGAAAAGCCAGAGCAACCCCCACCGGAGATATACACTCGCAATTTTAACTCTGGATTTTGTTCATCTTCAATCAAGCCGCGCACTTTTACCGCAGCAGCTTCTGTAAAATCTAGTGGTGTTGGAATTTCTGACATCTCGTATTCCTTTTTATTTTCTACCCTGTCCAAGCCTTTACAGGCTTATTAACCAGAGTATTAGTTGACCAAATAAATATTATAACAAAAAACGGCCAATATCTCCTGCCTGAATACATTCAGGCAACAAGTTCGCGTAAAGAAAATATTCATTATTCTTAAGGCAGTAGTGCAACTTGGTTCAAGCCTGCGGTTTCTGGCAGATTAAACATAATGTTCATATTTTGAATGGCTTGCCCAGCCGCCCCTTTCACAAGATTATCGATAACTGAAGTGATCACCACTATATTGCCGCCAGGGGGACAATAAATTGCCATACGACACATATTGGATCCTTTAACCATTCGGGTTTCAGGTAAGCTACCGGCTGGCATGACATCGACAAAAGGCTCATTTTCATAAGCGGCTTCATACAGAGCTTGTAACTCTGCTTGGGTTTTATCTATTTTGAGCGTCGCATAGATCGTTGATTCCATTCCTCGGACCATTGGGAGTAAATGCGGTACGAAGGTTAAGCCAACTTCCTGACCTGTTAGCAGTGACATTTTTTCTTGCATCTCAGGCAAATGTCGATGACCATTGACACCATAGGCCTTAAAACTTTCACTCATTTCGGCACCCAACATCGCCACACTTGCACCTTTTCCGGCTCCACTCACACCAGACTTACCATCTGCGATGATTGAATCAACCTTAACCAGATCCGCCTTTAATAAAGGTAAAATACCTAATAGAATACTGGTTGGATAACACCCTGGATTAGCGATCACTTTAGCGTGTTTTATTTTTTCACGATAGTACTCTGGCAAACCATAGACCGCTTCAGCCATTAGGGCCTCACTTGCAGGTTCAATCCCGTACCACTTCTGCCATACTGCCAAATCTTCTATTCGAAAGTCAGCGGCCAAATCAATCACTTTAACGCCCGCCTCGATCAATTCAAATGCCATGCTTGTTGCCACTCCGTGCGGCGTTGCAAAAAAGACAACATCACAGTTTTTTAACTTTTCAATATCAGGGACGGAGAATTGCAAACGATAGATGCCACGCAAATTTGGATACATATCTGCAACAGCCACACCCTGTTCACTACGAGAAGTAATCATCGTCACTTCCGCAAAAGGGTGGTTAGCAAGGGATCTTAATAATTCGACACCGGTGTAACCCGTACCGCCAACGATCCCAACTTGAACTTTCTGGTTTGTCATGTGTCTATAATTCCTCAAAAGGGTCATCATAATTACTGGATTTAAAGCAATACTGTCACAAGGCCTATCGACGCTTGCAATCACTTAATGGATTCTCTATTTTAGTTAAAATCCACTTGAAAATTTTCGATAAAGCACTGGTTTGATTGATTAAGCACCCAAATCAAATTCTTTGTTTTTTGCACTCAGCCAAGGCTTGTTGGCGATCAACCTCACCAGAAATCGAGATGAGCAGGAAAATAAATCAATCACATCATTTTAACAAATACTTTGAAAAATTAATGGGCAACACTCCCCTCCAGATCTTTAGATTATACTCTTTAGGTTCATTATTTTCATCAAATCAGGTTCAATAAAACTTTTTGATTTGGCATAAGAACATTTTTTGATGCTGTTCCATAATGATGAATTAATGGACACCTGAAACATAGTCTAAATGCTGAATAGAGCGGCTTTAGCTCTATTAATACACCGATAGAATAAACTTACTATCCATACTTTATTTAAGGTGATAGGATATTTAATTCATTACTATCTCTAGGGTAAAAGGCATCGTGTCACTCTTTCATAGATTTAAGACTAAACTGAGTTATAAGCTTCATATCCCAATTATTTTTGTCTTTATTCTTGGATTGGTAACCGTCACGCTGAATGCAGTACACTCGATTCAGAAACTCACCCAGGAAAAGCATTTAGAAGTTCAAGACACCTATCAACACTACGCCAAAAAAGCATTGCAAACACAATACCAAATAGCACTTACCAACGTCATTGCCATCGCCAACAACAGTGAAATACAACAAGCTCTTTTTGAAAAAGACCGTCCTACTGCACAAATCCTATTGAATAAACTTCTTGAGCAATACACCGCCTATACGGATTTTCATAATATAAAAATCCATCTTCATACTCTTGATCTTCATAGCTTTTTACGCAGCTGGCGTCCAGACAATAATGGAGATGATCTTAGCCCCTTCCGTTATTCCCTTCATCAGCTGCAAAAAACCCAGAAACCATTCGCGACCATTGAACTAGGCCGCGCGGGGATTTTGTTGCGTGGTCTATCCCCCATTAAATACCAAGGAAAAATCATTGGTTCGGTAGAATTCATCCAAAGCTTTGACAGCATCATCGGTGAACTCAAACATGAGCACCAATTAAAGTCTCTTGTATTGAGTCCCTATGACAAAACGATCAATTACTTCAATAGCCCTATCATGGTGGGAAGCCAGTACGTTCTATTAAATGGCAATCTAAACACTAACCAGAAAATAATTCAGTCTTTAACCGATAAAGATTTTGGTGTACTAGAAAATAAAAAGCCAATCACTAAAGCGGGACTATACCTCACAGGTATCCCACTAGTTGACTTTAGCAATAAACGCATTGGTTGGTTTTTAGTCGCGGACTCTTTAGCAAATGTCGATAATATTATTGACCATGCCCAACAGGCATTACTCTTTCAAATCATAATCATGTTGATTATCGATTTATTAATTATCCTGTTTCTTGTATGGATATTACATAAATCAATTGTTCAGCCCATATCCAAACTCTCTACACATATTGCTAACTTAAACACGGTTATTGATGATTTAGACAAATTAAAACAGGCGGACTCTTTCAAAAACCATCGCGAAGATGAAATTGGCACCATCTCTAAAGCTCTGGATCGTTTTATCAAACACATCAATCACCTACTTCAAAATTTACAAAAGTCTAACAAAATCAATACCGAGTATTTGAAAGCGGTCGATGCCGGTAGCATTGTTTCCAAAGCTACCCCCACGGGTATCATCACTTACGTTAACCAAGCCCTATGTGATGCAACCGGCTACTCTGAAACAGAGTTGATTGGCCAACCACATAACATGCTTAGACACCCTAGCACACCGAAATCAACCTTTAGGGAGCTATGGCGAACCATTACACATGGCAATATCTGGCATGGTTTATTCAAAAATAAACGCAAGGATGGCTCCTCTTTCTATGCCAACATCACAGTGGCCCCCATCATGGATGAAAATGGCAATATCATAGAATATTTAGCCTTAAGAGATGATGTTACAGAATTGGTAATGAGTCAGAAAAAACTGCGTAAAGCTTTCAGTACCGACAGTCTGACCAGTTTGGGTAACCGTTTCAAATTGATGGATGACTTTACTCCATTAAAGAAAGCCTACTTAGCCATTATTGATATTCGTTCATTTAAAGAGATTAATGACTTTTATGGTTATGATCTGGGTGACAAAGTCATTGTTGAACTCGGTAATTGCATCTTTGATTACTTTGAAGAGAAAGGCTATGAGGTTTATCGCTTACAAGGTGATGAATTTGCCGTCCTCGCCAATGGTGCATTAATAACGGAAGAAGATTTTATCGAAAAAGTTAAAAATCTGCCTACTCTCCTAGACAGCAACCCTTTCACTATTGATGACTATACCCCTGAAATTGACTTGACCCTTGGAATCTCTACCAATATTAAGGATTTATTTACCGAGGCAGACATTGCCCATAATACCGCAAAAAAACTTAATAAAAACTTCCTGAAATATTCCAAAAGACTAAAAACCAGTGATGAGTATAAAAACAACTTATTATGGACTGGCCATGTTAAAAAGGCCTTAGCGCAAGGACGCATTCTCAGTTACTATCAACCCATCGTCAATAATGTTTCACGAAAGGTCGAGAAATATGAAGCGCTTGTTAGAATGGCGACAGAAGGCAAAAAAGATAAAATAATTTCTCCTTTCTTCTTTTTAGAAATTTCCAAAAAGGCTCGACTCTACAGCAAAATAACCGAGACCATGATTGAAAATAGTTTTCGGTATTTTGCAAATCGCAGCGAACAGATATCTATTAACCTCACCGCTGACGACATCGTCAATGATGAGGTGGTTGAATACCTCATTCTAATGTTAGATAAATACAATATTGGAGAACGCGTAGTCCTTGAAATTGTTGAATCTGAAGGTATTCAGAATTTTGAAGAGGTTGAACATTTCATACGTAGGCTCAAAGAGAAGGGCTGTAAAATTGCCGTGGATGACTTTGGTACTGGGTACTCTAACTTTGAGTTTTTACTTAAACTCAAACCCGATTTTTTAAAGATTGATGGCAGCATGATTAAGAATATTCACCTAGATCCTCATGTTTATAATGTCGTGGAAATTATTGTCGCCTTTGCAAAAAAGAATGGTATTAAAACCATTGCTGAATTTGTCAGTGAAGAGGTGATCTTCGATATTGTGAAGGATCTTGGCATTGATTACTCACAAGGGTATTATTTTGGAGAACCCAAAGCCAGTGCTCTTCCTGCTTAGGCTTATTCAGAGCGACCATTCCTCAGCTAATGCTTTCGCCAAGAATTGATCTCGTGTTGTCAGGCTAGATTCCGACACCCATAACGGTGCATGCGAAATCCGCCAAACCGGTCGGTTTTTCATAATCGATGTGAAATATTCTGCATCAAGATGCTGCTCTAACCATCTCTTTAAATAACGATAAATGGACTGCTCAAACCAAGGTTTATCGACATGTGCAAACTGCCTGACGAAAGGAAACAGGGCTATATCTGTCATACTGATATTCTTAGCATTTAGTGCCAACAGCTTACTCACTGAAAAGCTGTGTGCCAGCAACTCTTCGAGTGTTTGCAAAAAGTCCTCTCCTCTTAATCGATAAGTTTCCGGTAACTCATCAGGAAAACGTTCCGCGTATTTGTAATGATCTAAATGTGTCTTGAACTCATTATCGCAAAGATCAATCAAAGAGGTCATTTCAGCAAAGGCTTTCTCCTTCTCCGACGGTAGCCAGTTCAACTTATCACTTTGCGACAAAGCCCAAAGCATAATGTCACAGCTCTCATCAATTACCTGGCCATCCGGCAAAATCAAGACCGGTACAGTGCCTTTCGGTGAAGCAGCTAACATCTCAACTGGTTTGTCCCAAAAAACAATCTCACGCTGCTCTACTTGCACACCTGAAGCCATAATCGCCATCCGTGCACGCATGGCATAAGGGCAACGCCGATAAGAGTACAAAATGGGAAAATTGACCATAAATCACTCCAAATAAGATTAAATATCAAAGACCATACAAAGTGACCAGGCCTGGTCACTTTGTATGGACTCTAAAGACAACATTATAAAACGATATAAATCAAAAGCACCATTCACAAAAAAGCCCGCATTAAGCGGGCTTTCAAAAAATAAGCGCTAAGCAAATTTTTGGGTTGAGAGGTTCAGTATTGCGTTAGCTTCAAGGCGAGAATTTGAACCGAAGCGCAGTGTGCTACTGGCACATGAGCATCGGAAGCAAATTCTCAACGCAGAAGATCGCGTGAAAATGAGCCTCTCAATCAAAAATTACATCATGCCGCCCATTCCGCCGCCACCCATCTGGGCATCTGCAGACGCGCCATCTCTAGATGGAAGATCGGCAATCGCTGCACCTGTCGTCAAGACAAGACCGGCAACAGATGCTGCATTTTGAAGGGCTGTACGAGTAACTTTAGCGGGATCGATAATCCCTGCTTCAATCATATCGCAATAGATTTCTTTCGCAGCATCAAAGCCGAAATGCCCCTTACCTTCCATAACTTTATTGACGATAACAGAGCCTTCTAAACCACAGTTAGCGGCAATCTGACGCATTGGCTCTTCCATTGCACGTAGTGCAATTTGAATACCAACATCTTGATCAGAGTTATCACCCTTAACGTTTACATTCGCTTTAGCGCGAACTAAAGCAACACCACCACCAGCAACAATCCCTTCTTGAACCGCTGCACGAGTCGCGTGAAGTGCATCGTCAACACGATCCTTCTTCTCTTTCATTTCCATCTCTGTCGCAGCACCCAACTTAAGGACAGCCACACCACCAGAAAGCTTCGCTAAACGCTCTTGAAGCTTCTCTTTGTCATATTCAGAAGTTGTAGTCTCTGCTTGCGAACGAATTTGCGCACAACGACCATCAATGTCTGCTTTATCACCAGCACCATCAATCAGCTTAGTATTATCTTTTCCAACAACAACGGTCTTAACTTCACCTAATAAATCTAAAGTGATCGCATCAAGAGAAAGGCCCACTTCTTCAGAAATAACCGTACCACCCGTCAGAATCGCCATATCTTGCAACATCGCTTTACGACGCTCACCAAAACCAGGCGCCTTAACGGCTGCAACCTTAACGATGCCACGCATATTATTGATAACCAATGTCGCTAGTGCTTCACCATCAACGTCTTCGGCAATAATCAATAATGGACGACCTGCTTTAGAAACCGTCTCCAAAGTAGGTAGTAATTCACGAATGTTAGAGATTTTTTTGTCATATAACAAAACATAAGGTGCATCTAATTCAGCAACCATTTTGTCTTGGTTTGTCACAAAGTATGGAGAAAGATAACCACGATCAAACTCCATCCCTTCTACAACAACCAACTCATCTTGCAGTGAAGAACCTTCTTCAACTGTGATAACACCTTCAGTACTTACACGCTCCATAGCATCTGCAATCATCTTACCGATGGCTACGTCAGAGTTAGCAGAGATAGTCCCTACCTGAGCGATTGCTGCTGAAGTTGTACAAGGCTGAGCCATGGCTTTAATTTCAGCCACCACTGCTTCTACGGCCTTGTGAATACCACGGTTTAAATCCATTGGATTCATACCCGCAGCAACGGCTTTCATACCTTCACGTACAATAGACTGTGCAAGAACAGTCGCAGTCGTTGTACCATCTCCAGCTACATCATTGGTTTGAGAAGCCACTTCTTTAACCATCTGAGCGCCCATATTCATGAACTTATCTTCTAAATCGATTTCACGTGCAACCGAAACACCATCTTTTGTGACGGTTGGCGCACCAAATGATTTTTCTAAAACAACATTACGCCCTTTAGGCCCAAGTGTAACTTTTACAGCATCTGCAAGAACGTTAATACCTTCAACCATTTTCTCACGTGCATCTATTCCAAATCTGACGTCTTTTGCCATTTTTTCGCTTCCTTAAATTCTTGAAAATTCTATTAATAACCACTTTACCAGCCCAGATCAGTAATGGGTGCATAGTACTTTTGTTATTTAATCGATAATTGCGATGATGTCATCTTCACGCAAAATAGTTAAAGTTTCACCTTTATCATCTTTAGTCTCTTGACCTTGATACTGGGCAAACATTACCTTATCACCGGTTTTTACCGTCATAGGAATAATAGTACCTGCATCCGATGCCTTGCCTGGACCAACAGCAAGTACTTCACCTAAATTCTGCTTCTCTTGAGCTGAACCTGGTAAAAGAATCCCACCAGCAGATTCTTTTTCTTCTTCAACGCGGCGAATAACAACACGGTCATGTAATGGCTTGATGTTCATAGGTATCTCCTAAAGTTTAAATAATATGGGGGTTCAAGGTTGTTTCGATGACAGCCGAAACAGTATTTTTTAAGACTAAATCAATTAGACAAATGAATTTAGCACTCTATCCTTGAGAGTGCTAATTATTTTAGTCATCTAGGGCTGTCTGTCAACTAAATATGGGGAGTTGTTGAAATGAATTCAAGAGTGTAAGAAAAAAATAGGGAATGATCAGGCCTGGTTATTAGGAATATAGGGTTGTACACCGAGCATAAAGCAAAGTATTTACGATCAACGTAAAGAGCTCACTTAATCGGTCAAAACCAGATTATCACGATGAATAAGTGATTCAGCGTCTATATACCCTAAAATAGATTCAATTTGACTACTTGGTTTACCCAGTAATTTTGCAGATTCATTCGCCGCGTAGTTGATCAATCCACGCCCCACTTCCTGGCCGGATTCGTCATAGCAAATGACCATCTCGCCCCGCTGAAACAAACCACACTGAGACTTGACTCCGATTGGCAATAAACTTTTACCAGAGGAACGAACCATCTCTACTGCACCACTGTCCAGAACCAACGTACCCTTGACTTGCAAGTGGCCCGCTAGCCATTGTTGACGAGCTGTTAAAGGTTCTAAATCCGGAATCAATAAGGTTCCAAATGGTTCCCCTTGAAACAACTTAGACAAGATATCGGGCTCCCGCCCAGACGCAATCAAAGTAGCCGTTCCAGAACGGGCTGCACGTTTAGCCGCCATGACCTTGGTATACATCCCCCCTTTTCCTAGAGACCCTCCCTCTGGACTTGCCATCGCTTCAATATCTTTGCGACTCACTTGTGCTTCTGTAATAAGCTGGGCATTAGGGTTTTCTCGAGGGTTATCATTATACAAACCATCCTGGTCTGTCAAAATAACCATCACATCAGCGGAGATTAAATTCGCAGTCAATGCCCCCAAGGTATCATTGTCACCAAAACAAATCTCATCTGTCACTACCGCGTCATTTTCATTAATGATCGGTACAACGCCATATTCTAAAAGGGTTTCAATAGTATTTTTGACATTTAAGTAACGCTTTCGATTAGACAAATCATCATGCGTCATTAAAATTTGAGCAGACTGAATATCAAATTCAGCAAATAAGGATTCGTAGGCTTGAATCAAACCCATCTGACCTACCGACGCGGCGGCCTGTAGTTCATTTAAAGCAGAAGGACGACAGGTCCAACCTAAGCGTTTCATGCCTTCAGCAATCGAACCTGAAGAGACTAAAACAACCTCAACACCCTGCTTTTTAAGGAAGACCATTTGGGCAACCCAGTGCGCCAGCGCCGTTTTATTTAAGCCTTGACCATCATCCGTCAATAAGGCACTGCCGATTTTGATGACCCAACGTTTTGTATTTTTTAACTCTTCACGATTCATTTTGTAACCAAACGCGTTAAATATAGAACTTAAAATTTAAATTCATAATTTCAATAAAATCTTTAAAAGTCGAAATCGGCGTCCACTGATGCACGAACAGGCTCAACCTCTTCAGTCATTTCCATACGATTTTGCTCTAAGGCATACGCGATTTCATTCACCAATTTAGTGGTTCCGTCACGCATAACGGCTGAGATTTGGTAAACAGGGCCTTGCCAATTCACTTCGGCGACAATGCGGTCACAGACTTCCTTGGTCTCTTCAGGCAACAACAGATCCGTTTTATTCAAAACCAACCAACGCTCTTTGCCGGCTAAAATTTCGCTGTATTTTTCAAGTTCTTTCTGAATAATACGGATCTCTTCAGCAGGGTCCGTCTCATCCATCGGTGCAATATCGACCACATGTAATAACAAACCGGTACGTGAAAGATGCTTTAAGAATTGCAAACCTAAACCAGCACCTTCCGCAGCACCTTCAATAATGCCAGGAATATCCGCCATGACAAAACTGGTTTCAGGAGAGACACTTACCACCCCTAGGTTAGGATATAAAGTAGTAAAAGGATAGTTCGCAACTTTTGGGCGTGCCGCAGAGACCGCTGTAATCAAACTCGACTTACCTGCATTAGGCATGCCTAACAATCCGACATCCGCGAGAACGATAAGCTCCAACATTAAGTTACGCTCATCACCGTCTTCTCCTGTCGTACATTGACGAGGTGTGCGGTTACGACTACTCTTAAAGTGAATATTGCCTAGACCATGACGCCCACCCTGTGCGACTAACAATTCCTGACCATGTTCGGTTAAATCGCCCATCACTTCGTCCGCATCAATATCTCTTACCTTGGTACCCACTGGCACCTTAATAATCAACGGCTCGCCGGCACAACCGGTTTTTTGTTGCCCCATACCAGCTTGACCGTTCTGAGCTTTATAATTTTTGGTAAAACGAAAATCAACCAAGGTATTCAGATTACGATCAGCCAGCAGAATGACACTGCCGCCATCTCCGCCATCTCCGCCGTTAGGCCCACCAAATGGAATGAACTTTTCGCGACGAAAGCTCGCCACACCGTTTCCACCACGACCTGCTTCTACATGAATGGACGACTCATCTACGAATTGCATGTTATTCCCTTTTTTCAGTCAATTAACGCCTCACCGCTTTTTAATAAACGCTGAGCGACTTATTTTATCAAAACCTTGCCAAGCAAGTGACTATACCCATTAATAATGAACGTTAGTCTGTTTTTTATCTACAAACAAAAACGCCCCGTCAATGCGGGGCGTTTTTAGATAAGTTGAAACTGAAATTATTCAGAAACAATCGTTACGTATGTACGTAATGGCTTACCTTTATAAACAAACGCAACCGCGCCGTCTGCTTTAGCGAATAAGGTATCATCCTTACCGCGACCAACGTTTACACCAGGGTGAAACTTAGTTCCACGCTGACGAACGATAATGCTTCCTGCAGAAACTTGCTCCCCACCAAATGCTTTAACGCCAAGGCGTTTGGCATTGGAGTCGCGACCGTTTTTAGTACTACCTGCTGCTTTCTTATGAGCCATGGTATAGTCCTTTTATTAACAGTGCTACCCCCTACTAAGAAGCAACCCCTGTTTCGATTCAATTATTATTTAAGCTGAAATCTTACCGATTTTTACTTCGGTGTAGTTCTGGCGGTGGCCTTGCTTAGTTTTAGATCGGTTCTTACGACGACGGAACTTGATGATGGTTACTTTCTTGCCACGACCGTTTGATTCAACAGTTGCTGCAATTTTTGCACCTTCAACAAAAGGCGAGCCGATTTTAATATCAGAGCCTTCACCAATCATCAATACTTCGTCAAATTCAACTGTATCACCAGCTTCTGCATTTAAAGATTCAATGCGTAGAGTTTGACCTTCACGAACTCGATATTGCTTACCACCGGTTTTAATTACTGCATACATGAAACTTCTCCCGGATTTTAATAAATTCTGTTATACAGTCGCAGATTACGACAAAGCCGGGATTATATAGACTTTTTAATACTAGGTCAAAACAAATTAACTCTTTTTTAGAAAAAACCCTACTCTGTTTAATATAGAGTCGATAGAAAGTTCACATTGACAAAATATTTAAGCCTAACAGATTGATAATTATACCCTATTCAAACAACCCATATCAGCTATCACAACAGAGTTGAATAGAATCAATAGATGCAATTTTATACTGTTGCCATGCAAACACTGGCGTCCTTCTGCTATTCATACTAAAATAGCGGCTTTCACACTTTTGATATAAATAAACAGCCTTGAAACCCATGACTCTTACCGACATCAACACGCTCATTCAGAATGACATTGAAGCCGTCAATCAACTTATCATTGACCGCTTATCATCTGATGTTGTTTTGATTAACCAAATTGGCCACTATATTATTAATAGCGGGGGCAAACGATTGCGCCCTTTATTAGTCTTATTGTCGGCACGAGCATGTGGCTACCAGGGCACAGACCACCACTTAATGGCGG
>Ga0314774_1000515_pt1 | contig 30570 bp, 25 predicted proteins | sample MetaGCBIA2018_FD_204515 | JGI IMG/M metagenome (GOLD analysis project Ga0314774, IMG submission 204515) | Cryopeg brine microbial communities from Beaufort Sea near Barrow, Alaska, United States - CBIA 2018 | ecosystem: Environmental > Aquatic > Marine > Coastal | place: USA: Alaska | collected...
TCATTCAATTATTTAAACAGGTTGCACTTTCTATTTTCCGGTTCACAAAAAAAAACATATTTCCTGGAGAAAGGAATTAAGTTTTTAGTGTAATAAAACCCTTGTATTTGCGATTTATTTTAAATTATTTTCCGAAAACGGAATTATATTGCCTTAGCATATCTGCAAGGCGCGGCATTCCCAAACGGTATTTTTTTGCAACAGGTTCTTCATTGTTATAACTGTATTCCCATCTAAACTCTTCTGTAGTCCTGAGTTCCAGTTTTTTCCCCCTAAGTATATTTCCGGGAAAAAGCGAGAAGGCAAACTGAAAACCAAGGGTAGAACCAATTTCGGTAACCGATCCATATAATCCAATATCCACCACTCCATACTGCCTGATCAAATCGGCCCTTGCTCCTACATCTTCAAAAAGGAACTGTCCGGCACTTAGTCTTATACTAAGATCATCAAAGGGTAAACGAAACTCCACATCTGCTATGGCGTATAGATCACTGAGGTCCCTGGTATAGAATTTCCCTGCATTCTGCCAGTGGTAGCCAGTAATGCCGGATTCCAGGCCAAAACTCCACGGGGAATCAAGTCGTGCGTATCTGTATTGCACATCTAGGCCGTACCTGTCCGAATAAAAACTTCCGGCACTCACGCCTATAAAATGACCTGGTAATGGCTGGGTGAAATAATGCAGCATGGTGGGTGCCATGCGCAAGGATTTATCCTGATTGTCCAGGGAATTCTCGATAGGAATATTTATTCCGGTCTGCAGGCTTAAACCCGGGGCCAGGTAGATCCTGGTATCAAGAATCAAATTGATCTTGGTTTCAAAAGGATGGTCATAATACCCAAACCTGGCAGCGATATCGGGATTTAAACGAAAATGAAAACGATAATCTTTAAAGGGGTTGTTTTCTGCTTTATAAAATTTCCGATCGTCCTTGTTGAGCGCTTTAAAATCAAAATCACCCGCGGTATAAGAACCTATGGGGGTATTGTGATATAGGGGAATATAAACCAGTATTTTACCATCAAATTCCTCATCTGCCAACAACAAATTCGCGTACTCCATACTGTGAAACGAATTTCGGAATTCCCGGTGTTCAAAAAACACCTTGATAGTATCTCTTTCTACCTTTACCTGCACATTCTCCAAACCTGCATTATATAATTTTTCTTCAATATGTTGGGCCTGCATCCCCAGTGCAAGGAAGAAAGTCAAAAAGCTACTCCAGACTTTTTTCATGTTTTCTGAGGGTATTAGGTTTAAAATTAAGGGGGGAATTTGCGGCAATGGTAAAAGCAGCCTTTTTTCCTTCATAAGCATAAGCTTGCAAGTGCAGCCAATCCCAAAGCTTAACAAAAGCGCCGGCGTTAATCGTGGTAGTATTGTATTCTATCATTACTCCGCCAAAGTCCACAGGCAGGTACGTAATCCCACCGAAAAATCCGATTAAGTAATTATTTCCAGATCTAAATTCCGCTTTCTCCTCTAATTTTAATTCCTGCCAAAAATTATGTTTATCATTCCTCCTCATTATTAAATATGGAGTCCCATATCCTCCGGTAATTCTAAAGGTTCCTATGGAAGTGTTTATGTTTTTCGTAGCAACCAGGTAATCGTGGGATAACACTGGAGATACCGAGCCCGGAGGCGTTATCCCAAGAACGACAGAAGGACGAAAACGGGCTTCCTTCAGCAACCTGAACCGGAAATCGAGTTGCCTGTCACCAACACCAATTTTATCAGATAACAAAGGCCTATGTGCGATACTTAGGTTTACATCCATAAATGAAGTTAGTCCAGCTCTTAAATTATTAAAAATGCAAGGTGTTAAGTTCAACGGGAGCACTTTTAAAAAACATCCCATTGGTACATTCCCTTGGAACATAGGAAAAAGAAGCTCCCAAAGATTTCTTTGTTTCCCATTCGGCAGAAGGTATAATAATGTGGCCCGGCTTACCCAGTAAATTCATCTAGGCGTTAACCTGAAAACACATGACAAGAGTTACCAGAACAAAACATGCCCTCATTCCTTTAGTTAATTAGATTATTAGCATTGCTATATAAAAAGAACTCCTATCTCAATTTCTTGATGGCAGGAGTTCCAATTTTAATTGATTTCTTTTTTTACCTAGTTACCAGATCCCTGGTTATGGCAGTTATTGTTTATATCATTTAATATAGTCTGAGCTTCCGCTTTGGCGGCTTCAAAGGAAGCATTCACTTCAGTAACACGAATATCCCGACGCTCTTCAGCAGCGGTATTTTCTTCTACTTTACGGGCTTCCAACATCTCAATTACCGCTGTATTCCACTCGTCTAAGGCAGTTCGGGCATATACGGCGTAATATAGAGCAAGTTGTCTAAGTTCTGAAGCTATTTCCGTGCTACCAAAACTTTCAGTATTATCTGCAGCCTCAAGAAGTGATAAAATGGTGATTTTAACAGCTGCTATATTTTCCTCCAATCGCGTGGCCTGCTCTGTGGTTCTTGTTACAAGACGAGCATCAGCCTCACTTTGCCTACGGGTATAATTCGCTTCTACAATTGCAAGGTTAGCATCCTTTTGTGCTGTAAGGTCTGCTACTTTATCATCGTAAGCATCACGTGCAGAATCATAGCATGGACCGGTTTGTGCCTGACTAACAATATCCCTATTATTTAAATCAACAATAATTCCAGCTTTGGCTTGAGCCGATACCGTAAAACCTTCAAAATCCACGCTTAATTGAATTGTTGGAAGCAACGCTGCAACTTCAGCAGAAACATCGCCAAGAGCGGTTTCAAGATCGGCTAAGGTAGCATCAAGTGCTACACTATTGTCTAGAATTGCATCTACCCCAGCTTCGTCAAGTGATTCTGCAGCTTCAGCAACCGCCGCCGGTTGATTTTCAGTAAAACCTTTTATGGTGTTAAGACTTGCTTTGGTTTCTGCTGAAATTTCTTCTTCTTCACTTGCTCCCATTACATCTAATACTATTCCGAGCGTTTCTTCAGAGCCTGCCACTTTTCCAGCATCAGATTCAGGTGTTGCAAGGTCTTCATCTACCACTTCAGGAAGATCATCAATATCTTCAAATTTCTCTCCAAACTCATAGGTTGGAGGTGGGGAATCATCATCATTACTACAATTAACGAAAAGTAGGGATGTAAATAGCAAACAAAAGTAAAATGCCGTTCTTTTTAAAATTTGGGAGGTTGTATTCGCCATAAGATAAAATTTAAGTTAAAGTTCGAAATTAAAAATTGAAATTGGGTTTGAGTTATAAATTGAATTAAAATAGCATTTACAACAATTGCGCAAATTACAATCGCCACTTCAGGGTTGCCAGGTTTATACAGGATCAAAGTTTTGTTTTAAACAAGGTTAAAAAAGAATTCTCACTTTGGAGTATTAGGTGATAATTAGTTTGTTTTGCTTTCCCATCTTTACGCGAACCACAACAGAGAGGTGGCTTACCTTTATACTCCCTAGAACCATGCATCCTTAAGGTGGGCGATATATTAACACGATGATATGCTGTACCTACGGCACAGGCAGGCTTCGTAAAAGCACTTTTTACCAGAAGATAGTCCCAACGAGAAAACATGGATTCCACAGATTACAAGAAAGGGGATTACATGGATTAAAAAGGATCACTTTCCCGCCTTTACCCCGGCCCCTAAAGGCGGCGAAAAAACTAAATCCAAGTTCACCCTTCGTTGACTGGGGGGGGCTATTCCCCCTTAGGGGGTTAGGGGGACTTTACCATATCGCGGGCTTTCCCCTTAATTTATCCCAAAATCCAGGTTTTTCTTCGCCGTAGGTGTAATAATACCCATATTTTTTGCCGTATCCAAAATGAGCGGCCTCAACATCATTCAGCACATAGCCTACTTCCCCAAGTTTTCCCTGCTTTTTACCTTCTACAGGGAAATCCAGGAGTTTACGTTCGGTAAAACCAGCCCTTACCATATAAAGGGTAAGATCTGCATACTTGGTTATTAGATACGTATCGGTCACTACCATCGCAGGGGCCGTGTCAATGATTACATAATCATACAAGTCTTCCAACTCGCGGAACATCTCGCCGGTCTTTTCCTGTCTCCACAATTCAGAAGGATTTGGAGGAATACTTCCCGAAACAAGAAAATCCAGGTTTGCATGAAGTTTTGATGTTTTTATAAGTTCCCTCAATTTCAGGTTTTTATTTACCAGGTAATCGCTCACTCCCTGGAAATCCCGGGAAGCTTCTTCATATCGTTGCAATTGCGGATTCCGGAGATCACCCCCAACAAGAAGCACTTTTTTGTTTGCATAGGCCAGGGTAATTGCCAGATTGAAGGCGGCAAATGTTTTCCCTTCCCCTTTTATGGTAGAAGTTATAAGAATGGTATGACCGCCTTGTTTTTCTCCTGCATTTACAAGGAGGTATTGTAAATTGGTATGCAGGATCCTAAAAGATTCAGCAAGGACCGACCGGTCATTATTTGCAATAATCTCTTCCTGGCCCTTTCCAATTCTCGGAATCTCTCCTACCACGGGAATCTCTTTTGTTATCTTTTCTATATCTGCCCGGTTGCGAACTTTGTTGTTCAGCAAATTCCGCAGGTAAATAATAAGAAATGGTACAAGCATACCAAGGATTAAGGCTGCCAGCAAAATGATGTTTCCTTTAGGAGCCACCGGATTTTTTAAGGTATAAGCACTATCCACGATCTTGGCCTTTGGTGCTGTCACGGCAAGGGATAAACTGGTTTCCTCGCGTTTCTGAAGCAGGAAGAGATATAAGGCCTCCTTGATGCTTTGTTGGCGCTCAATCCCACGGAATTGTTTTTCTTTTCCGGGAACAGAAGCGATCCGGGAGCCTATTTCGGCAGCCTGACGGTTAAGTTCCGATTGGGAGATCAGTAGATTGGAACGCATTCGCTGTAAACTGCGAATCACGTTTAACCGTATTTGTTCCAATTGGGTATTGAGATCCATCACCACGGGGTTTCTTTCTGTAGATCCCCGTAAAATCCTGTTGCGTTCCAGCACCAGATTGTTGTATTCAGAGATCGTTGCGTTTACCCCAGACTCTGCAATTCCAAGATTGGCTGGAAGCAAATCGGAAGAGGAATCGGTCTTGATATACTCCAGCATAGCGCTGCTCAATTCCAATTGGGTTCCAAATTCCTGACGCTTTTTGTTAAACTCACTTGCATTTTCTATGAACATCTCAGATTCTGCCTGGATATCGGTAAGTTGATTTTCTTCCTTAAAATCCTCTTTTCCGGTTTCTACAGAATCCAGTTCCCCGGTAATAATAGCAAGCCGGTCTTCAATAAATCGTGCGGTATTTCTGGCTACCAGGTTTTTGTCCTCAATGGCCTGCCGGTTGTATTCCAGGATCAATTGATCCAGGATATCCCTGGCCTTTTCCTTAACCGGATCGTTCAGATTAAGTTCGATCAAACTCGAATTTTTATCGGTTAAATTCAGTTGAATTTTTCCGCGATACGCCGATCCTGCTGCCTCAATAGTGGAAAAGTTCACGATTAAGGGTTTCTGTTTTTCAGAAAATTCCTTTAAACCTGATGGAAGGCTTTTATTGATCACAATAGTACCAAAATCGAGATCTACCGGGTTTCCGTAGGCGGCATTAATTTCTTTTCCATTAAGCGCATCCACAATTAGAACTCCTTTTTCGCCTTTGTCGTAAATTTTAAAGGAGTGGCCTTTCGCCAGGGCTTTGTCATCCTGTTTCAGTATCTGTACCTCTATTGGTTTGTTGGAATAAACCTCGGTGGTTTGCACATTCCCCTCCATAAAATAGCGGACATTTAACTGAAGTTGTTTGGACACATCGATAATAAGGCGTTTGGAACGCAAAATCCCCATTTCATTTTCAAGGCTGTTGCTGCCCATACCACCTAAAAGCCCAAGACCTTCAAAAGCCTCCAGACCGGGGATGGAACTGCCATTTTTCTCATCTTTTATAATGATGGTCGCGGTAGACTGATATATTGGGGTGGTATATCTCAAGTATAAAAATGCTACAAGCACACACAAAAGTACACTGACGACGAACCAAGGCCAGTACCTAAAATATTTTCCGAATTCCTCCCTCAGGTTGATCTCCTCTTCCTGCTGAAATTGTTGTTGTTGTTGTTGTTGTTGTTGTTGTTGTTGCTGCTTGTACGGTTGCTGTGACATATTATCGGGTGATCAAAATGGCTAAAGAGATTAAAACGGAAGCGATGGAAATATAAACCGTGGCGTTTCGGTTATATCCGGCGCCTTGTTTCTGGGCATTGTTGGGTTCAACATACACCACATCGTTTTGTTTTAAATAATAATACGGGGAATTCATCACATTGGCATCGGTGAGGTCCAGATAGGCATAGGTCTTTTGCCCGTTTTCCTCCCGTACCACCAGCACGTTATCCCGTTGTCCGTAAATACTCATATCCCCGGCCAGTCCAAGGGCTTTTGGCAGACTTAAATACTCATCGGGAACGCTGAATGTTCCGGGTCGGTTAACCTCTCCCAGCACGCTTACCTGGAAGTTCACGATGCGTACATTTACAATGGGCTCCTTTACATAGACCGAGATCATTGTTTTTAATTTACCAGAGAGTTCCTGCCGGTTCATCCCCGCAACCTTTATTGTTCCCAGTTGCGGAAACTCTATATTTCCGTCGCTGTCTACCAGATGTGGTTGAAGCTGCGGAGTTCCTCTAACGCTTAAATTAGCATCCATTCCGCCTCCAGCGGCCACTCCTACCACGGGCAGGTTAAAGGGCGCGGCGGCTTCCATATTATAAGCTGAAACCGAAATGGTTATCAGATCATTGGGTTTAATGCCAAGGCCTGTTTTTGAGGCTTCAGACAATTGTTCCAGCTGCTCCATATTCTGGAAATAGGTGATCCTTTTTCCGGAAACACAGGAATTCAGTAAAAACAGGCACAGGATTGCCAACAAAGGCAGTTTTAGAAATTGCGGGGATTTCATCGAATTATAAATTTTTGCGAAGATAAAAAAAGATTGCACGGATTTAGAAAGGATTACACGGATTATTAAATGCGGATTTCACGGTTTAAAAGAGACGCGTCAAAAAAAGCAGGGCAGGTCAGTCATATTTTGACGGGCAGGTTGCACGTATTAAAACGGAAAACACGGATTTGTTGCAAATTAAAACTTATTCTACGGTTACGGATTTTGCCAAATTTCTTGGCTGATCTACGTTTTTATCCAACATTACAGCGATGTGATAGGATAAAAGCTGAAGTGGAATCGTGGTTAACAACGGAGTTAAGGACTCGATAGTTTCCGGAATTTCAATGATATAATCTGCCAATTCCCTTACGGCCTCATCTCCCGCTGTAACAATTCCAATAATTTTACCTTGTCTAGCCTTTATTTCCTGAACGTTGCTCACCACTTTTTCATAATGCCCTTTACTGGTAGCAATTACAACTACAGGCATTGACTCATCAATTAAGGCAATAGGCCCGTGTTTCATTTCAGCTGCCGGGTACCCTTCTGCATGGATATAGGAAATTTCCTTAAGCTTTAAAGCCCCTTCCAAGGCTACAGGGAAATTATATCCCCTTCCCAAATAAAGGCAGTTAGGTGAATTCTTATATTTTTCGGCAATTATTTTTATATGTTCATTTTCTTCCAGCACTTTGGCAATTTTTGCAGGAATTCTCTCCAATTCCTGTAAATGGAACCTAAATTGTGAATCGGATATGGTACCGCGATGTTTGGCCAATTTTAAAGCCATTAAAGTAAGTACTGTAATTTGAGTGGTAAAAGCTTTGGTGGAAGCTACCCCAATCTCCGGGCCTGCATGTGTATATGCACCGGCGTGAGCTTCTCTTGATATTGAAGAACCAACTACATTACATACACCAAAAACAAAGGCTCCCTTTTCTTTGGCCAGTTTTATTGCCGCCATGGTATCTGCAGTTTCCCCACTTTGAGAAATCGCTATTACCACATCATTTTCAGAAATAACCGGATTTCTGTACCGGAATTCGGAAGCATATTCTACTTCCACCGGAATCCGGGCTAAATCTTCAAAAATGTATTCTGCAACTAATCCGGCATGCCATGAAGTTCCGCAGGCAACAATTATGATCCTTTTTGCATTCGCAATACGTGCCATATTATCGTCTACACCTGCCATTCTAATGATCCCTTCATCTACCAACATTCTTCCGCGGTAGGTATCGGTAATCGCATCTGGTTGTTCGTAGATCTCCTTCAGCATAAAATGATCATACCCGGCTTTTTCTATTTGCTCCAGGTTCAAATGCAACTCCTGGATATAAGGATCTACAAGAGAATCATCAAAAATCTTTCTAACTTTTATTTCCTTTCCAAGTCTTACTACGGCCATTTCACCGTCTTCCAGGTAAATTGCATTGCTTGTAAATTCTATAAACGGAGAAGCATCAGAAGCTATAAAAAATTCATTTTCACCAATTCCAATGGCTAATGGACTTCCCAAACGGGCAACAACAAGCTCATTAGGTTTTCTGGTATCAAAAACAGTGATTGCGTAAGCTCCAACGGTTTGGTTAAGTGCTATTTGCACGGCCTTACCAAGTTTCACTTTTTCGTTGATCATAACATCCTCGATCAGATTTACCAGTACTTCCGTATCGGTATCTGACTCAAAAGTATATCCCCTTTTTACAAGCTCTTTTTTAAGAGTTCCAAAATTTTCTATTATTCCATTATGTATAATTACCAAATTCCCGGAATTTGAATAATGCGGATGTGAATTTACATCGTTAGGGACTCCGTGAGTTGCCCACCTGGTATGCCCAATCCCTACATGTCCTTTGGTAGATGTAGTGCTCTCAAATTTCGCTTTAAGATCGGCAACCTTCCCTTTGGTTTTACAAAGGTTGAGCTCTTCTCCATCGTATAATGCAATTCCTGCACTATCATAACCTCTGTATTCAAGTCTTTCCAATCCTTTTAACACTATTGGGTAAGCGTCTCTATGCCCAATATATCCTACAATTCCACACATATCTTAATTGATTGTTTCAGTATAAATACTATTAAATTTCGGTCTTTTTCCCAGATTGCTTTCTAAGTGCCCATGAAGAACTGTTCCCCGCGTTAACGGTAGCGACTTCTCGATACAATTTCATTTTCGCTGTCGCTTCAATGAAATCACTCGAAGTGACGGTGTTGGTTGTTCGTCAGTTCGAGTAGCTTTTCTATAGCGAAAGTGGTAGAAAAGCGTATCGAGAACTTTTTAACTTTATAACTTTTTAACCTTTTAACTTTTTAACTTTTATTCCGTTTAGGGTAACGAAAAAACTAGTTTAAAAAACTTCTTAAAATATTTGTCAACGCTGAACTTTTGATCTCCCGCTTACTTCGTGTTTGGGCAGGTTGAACTTTGTACTTTTCAACTTTCACCGGTCTTTCCACTTTAATTCCTTGTCCCACCCCATTAAGTGAGATCACGGGAGCGCTATTCTCTTCTGTTTCTGAATTTGTGGGATGGGCATCTATCATTTCCATTCTAAGAATACTTTTTTTCTTCAGTACATAGAACATTGAGAACATCCCACCATATATGGCAATCACGAGGAAGGTAAGACCTACATTGGAAATAATATTTGAAAAGTACCAAAAAATGCTTATTACCAGGATATTCAAAGCGGCCAGGAAACATCCCGCTTTTTTATGGGAAAGCCCCAGGTCCAGCAAAATATGATGCGCATGCTCCCTATCGGCAGAAAAAGGGCTGTCGCCTTTTAAGAGGCGGAGAATTATTACCCTTAGGGTATCAAAAACAGGGATAAACAAGATGCAGGCGACAAATAAAAATCGGTTTGAGGGACTAAAACCTTCCTGGATCAAAGGAAGAGACGGCGCCATCACAAGGAGTTTGATGCTCAAAAAAGCAAGCACCAGGCCTACGATAAGTGAGCCGGAATCGCCCATAAAAATTTTTCGTTGTCCACGGGAGTAGTTGAACCTCAAAAAAGCACATAAAACCCCTCCCAGGCTCACGCTTACAAGGACAAAATAAGGCTTTTCGCTGATAAAGAAGATGATGGCATAGGTCGCGGAAATAACGATCCCCACAAGAGCGGCCAGGCCGTCGATCCCATCGATTAAATTATAGGCATTAATAAGGGCTATCACCAAAAAGGTTGTTATAAAAAGACCCACAATCTCTGGGATTTCATGGATCCCCCAAAAACCATGCAGGTTGGTAAGATGCATTTCCGGTGATAACACAAGAAAACAGGCCGCGACTATCTGCCCAAACAATTTTACCCGGGCGGTAGAGATTACCAGGTCGTCCTTTAGGCCCACCATAAATAAAATGGTGATCGCGCCAATAAGGTGACTTCCCACATAGTTGAGCCTGAGACTTTGCATGAGGGCCAGCACCATAATTAAGGTGATGTAAAATGCTACGCCGCCAAAGGAAGGGGTTGCAGTAGCATGAGCACTGCGCCCCACCACTTCTGCCATCAGGTTTTTCTCCCTGCTTACCCACAATACTTTGGGGATTAGGTAAAAAGTCATTCCAAATGCACTCAAAAATAAGCACAGTACAAACAGTAAATAATTATCACTGAAAAGACCGAGGATCACCTCGTGATTGAGTAAGTTCATGGGGGGAATAAATTATTGATTAGTAAATAAGTAACAATCGGTAGGGCGATGGGAGTTGGAAAACGGGTTTAAAATTCAAAATTCAAAATTTGGTTACTCGATTTCTCGATACAATTTCAATTCCGCTGCCGCTTCATTGAAATCACTCGAAGTGACGGGGACAGTGGCATTACAAGGATTATAAAAAAAGTAACACCTCCAAAGCTGGGAGTTGCCACGACATGGGCACTGCGCTCATTAACATCAGCAAGAAGCCCTTTTTCCTTAGCTACCCAAATAACTTTAGGCATAATGTAAAAGGTGGCAGCAAATGAGCCTAAAAACAAGCTTATTGCAAACAGCAAATAATAATCATTTAAAAGTCCTAGTATTACTTCTTGACTTAATATGTTCATTGGATATTATTTTATTGATCTGAAATTAATTCACAATTTATATGAAGCCTTAAAATTTTTCACCATAAATGGAAAAGTGCTAGCAAAAGCAAGGGTTATTTATAGATTCCTGGATTTTTTGACCGGTTAATTTGGTTCAGAAGCCTCTGTAGTTGATTCGTTAATTTTAGGTTTAGCGGTTATGCGCTGGGGGTTATAATAAATACACTCCTTCTAGATATAATAGCGCTTGCCATTGGGATAACTCGAAGTGAGTGGTATTCGCCTGTTCGAGTAGCTTTTCTAAAGCGAAAGCGGTGGAAAAGCCTAAAGGGAACCTGTAGTCTTTGCTAAACGCAGTTAAGCACTTCTCAATACATTTTTTCTCCGCTTTAGTTCTATGCTCCCTTAAGGATTTATCCAAATTAGAAGTCACCCCGGTATAATAAATCCCATTTGAACATCTGTGAATATATACATAGCTTAACTCCATTTTAAATGTTTTAAACACGGATATTCGTCAGTTCTAGTGACTTTGCAAAACGACAGTGCAGCAAAGAAGTATCGAGAATAAATAGTTTATTTAAAAGCGGTAGCGAAATTGAAAAACGTATCGACTTCTCGATACAATTTCAATTTCGCTTCCACTCTGTAAAAATCACTCGAAGTGACGGTAATTCCAGACTAATTATAAAGTTACTTCCTGTTTCTCTACATTCGCCTTTTCTAAATACACCTTAATCAAAACCTCAATTATCCTTCCGGCAGTTTTTCCATCCCAAAGAGGGATCTGTCCTCCTTTTTTCCAATTACCGGAAATGAGTTTTTCCAGATAGGGTTTCAGATTTTCAGGATCTGTGCCAACAAGTTCGTTGGTTCCCAAAGTGATGGTTTCAGGACGTTCGGTGTTGTCGCGTAAGGTCAGACATGGAACACCCATAACGGTGGTTTCTTCAGTAATCCCACCACTATCGGTGATCACTGCAAAGGAATTTTTAACCAGGTAATTGAATTCCAGATAAGATAAGGGTTCCACATAATGCAAATTCTCGTGGACAATCCCCATGTTTTCCAATATTTTCGCGGTTCGCGGATGCACCGGGAATATAACAGGCATATTTGCGGTACCGTCCATAATGGCCTGCATCATTTCCTTGAGTTTTCCTTCTTCATCCACATTTGCCGGGCGGTGCAGGGTAAGCACAAAAAAGCCTTTTTCCTTTAATTTTTCGCCGCCCACTTCAATATTTGGATCAATAAAATTCTCAATATTTGAAAGCAGGGTGTCTATCATTGTATTTCCCACAAAGTGGATCCTGTTTTCTTCAACACCCGCTTTTCTCAGGTTCTCATTGGCAATTTCTGAAGTGGTAAAAAAATGATCGGTGATCGCATCGGTGACCATGCGGTTGATTTCTTCGGGCATACTGAGGTCTCCGGAACGAATTCCCGCTTCCACGTGAATTACCTGGGTATTCAGTTTTTTGGCGGTGATGCTGCAGGCCATCGTGGAGGTAACATCTCCCACCACCAAAACCACATCTGCAGGATTTTCTGTCAATTCCTTTTCAAAGCGCACCATAATATTTGCGGTTTGTTCTGCCTGAGTTCCTCCCCCCGCTTCCAGATTGGCATCAGGTTCCGGAATGCCGAGTTGCTCAAAGAAAGAACCTGACATTTTCTTGTCGTAATGCTGACCGGTATGCACCAATCTGAAATCTATGTCGTTTCCTTCTGCTTTAGCCTTTTGAATGGCTTTGATAATTGGCGCGATCTTCATAAAATTTGGCCGCGCGCCGGCGATGATGGTTATTTTTATCATGATTCGTTGATTCGTGATTTGTTAATTCGGGATTCGTTGGAAACGTCATTGCGAGGGAGCTTTTTCTGCGACCGTGGCAATCTGCTGTAGGTTAACTTGGGATTCGTTAATACGGGATTCGTGGATTCATTCATGTATTTCACGCAGCGGGCGCAGCGGAATTTTACCGCTTCACCAAGTCCCTTTTTTCCTTCCGTCTACCTTCTCCGGTCTCCCGTCTTTTTTTAACTTCTAACTTCTAACTTCGTACTTCTAACTTATAGTTTATTCATCTTCAACAAATAAACAAACTTCACAAGATGTATCTGCCTTTTAATTCTTGAAGGTTGTTTTACCAATCTATATGCCCATTCCAGGTTGTTATCTACCCACCATTTTGGGGCTCTATCCACATTCCCGGTATAAACATCAAAACTACCGCCCAAACCCTGGTAGAGCGCGGGATGTTTTTGTTGCATTTCTTCCATCAACAGTTCCTGCTTTGGTGAACCCATTGCGACAAAAACCACATCCGGTTTTTTTTGAGCGATATCATGTATTAGATCTTTCGTTTCCTGTTCGGTATTTATATAGCCGTTCCTGAAATTAACGATATTGATCTTTGGATAGCTGAGTTTAATTTTACTAACGGTTTCTTCTACAATCTCCTGTTTCCCTCCTACCAGATAAAAGGATTTATCCTTATGATGGGCTTTTATTATATCCAACCATAGTTCACAACCGGGAATTTTGACCACATTTTTAATCCCTTTTTGTTTCAAGGCCATTACCGCTCCTATTCCATCGGGATAGCCTAAATTGCGATTGATAATACTGCGCGAAACATCTGTTGCGTGAAGGATTTTCTCGGCATTTACAGCTACAAGAATTTTTTGGCCTTTTGAGGCAAAATCTATTAAATCTTCACGGGAATTGGGCGCAAAAGTTTGTACCCCGTTTAAAAGTTTATAGTCCATTGGTTTTTTTATTCTTGATTCCCTAAATAACAACTCATCCCATAAAACATAAACGCATTGCTCCAACGCATATAAGAGATTCTAGAACTTATTCCCTTTTTAAGCTGGTAATAAAAATAGCCTTTTCTATCCTGCATATTTTTTACGCTCCATTGGAGCACCTTTTCCGCCAGTTCCAGATTCTCCTCAAACCTGCCAAGGCTTTTTAAGGTTACCAACAACTGCCCCGGACAATGAATATCTATAGGATAGGTTTTATTGTGGTAATATTTTGGTATGCCATCTGCTTCAAAAAAGTTGTCTATATAAAAATGATAACCTTTATCTATATTTTGCTGAAACGAAGTATCCCCAGTTTTATCCTGATAGGTTTGTATGGCATCAAGATTATACCCAGTATGAAAACTATCAATCCAGTTCTGAACTGGAAGCAAGCCATACACCCACGAACCATCTTCATTCTGCCCTTCACATGCAGCAGAAACAGCACTTTTTGCAGCACTTAAATATGTTGTGTCTTTTGTATAACCGTAAATCACACTGAGCAATTTTGCTCCAAGTAAGGATGCGTTATAAACGGTATTATTGCCCTCCAACGCGCTATAGGAAAATAAAAATCCATTTTTATGTGTAGTTCTGGACAAATCTTGCATCACAAACTCCGCTGAAGATAATGCTGTTGTTAAATAAACTTTATTTTTTGTGATCTCGTGTGCATCTATTAAAGCAGTTGCACAAAAAGTGGTTGCGACAACCGTAGGTGTATTTTTTGGAAATAAAAACAGCCTTCTCGCCTGCCAGTCAAAATTATAGCCCCAACAAGCCCCGGAATACTCTTTGTTTTGAAGTTCTAAAAGTAAATTCGCGAGGAAATTGATCTTCTCTAAAATCTCATCTTTAGTGCCAAATGTGGTATTTCCTTTTTCTGCAATTTTATAGAGATTGCAATAGCCACTTAAAAACAATCCTATTCCTTTAGAATTGGTTTCTTTTGGAACCATTAAAACACTTCGAAAATTTATTGGACTTCTTTTAAATCCCTGTATCCAGGCCAAACGTGCCAGATCCCAATTTTTCAACGGAGTAGCTTTAAAAACTTTAGAATTTAATCCGTCATAGGGATCCCAGCCTTTAAAGCCTTCGTCTTCACAATAGGATTTGAGATCTTCAAATGATTTTTCTACTTTATACTTCAACCTGTGCTCCTCCATTTTGTATAGATTCCAAAACTTTAAAGCTGGCTTTTGTAACCGCATAAGTTTGATCAAATGCTATTGGGGCATTTCCATCTTTTAATAACTGATTTATGAATGATTCAACCATTTCTTTCTGACCTTTATCTTGGTTAAATAATTTTTCCTTAAATGGTTTTCCTTTCCCGTAAATTTTTAATTCTTTGAAATCATTTATGATGGCGGTTGTTCCCGAAGAAAATATTTCAACATACTCTTTGGATAATTCTTTTGAACCATTAGCAAAATATGAAACAATTCCGGATGAACCATTTTCGAATTGAATCATAATGTTAACGGTATCGTTTAATGAATCAGGATCGGGAAGCGCACTCGCTGATAATTTTATTGGTTTACTTCCATTTATAAAGGTTAGATAGTCTATAAAGTGGCAAACCTCTCCAAGTATTCTACCACCGCCAATTTCCATATCCTGAATCCAACTATCTTTTGGGATTGCCCCCGCATTAACCCGATAGATCATTGTCATTGGACCGTTACCCAACTTACTTTTTATGATTTTGCTGAATGGGGCAAAACGGCGGTTAAACCCTATCATTACGGCTTTGTTTGAATTATTTTTCAATATCCTGATCTCCTCCAATTCTTCTAAGGAGAGACATAGTGGTTTTTCAACAAAAATATTCATGCTAGCCTTCAAGCCTTTAATAACATAGGGTGCATGAGAATCATGCCTGGTGGCTATAAATAAGGTATTGGTTTTTTCGCTAAGAATATCTTCTTCTTTGGAAGCGCAAAACTGAAATTTGAATTTTTCGGCTACCCTTTTTGAGGTTGTACCATTATTTGTTAAAACTCCAATTTTTTGAATTTTCCCATCTCCAGGAATGTTTGGCAATAAATTCCCCTGCGCATAGCTTCCTGCTCCAATAAAGGATATATTTAATTTTCCAACTGCGGAACTTGAATTAGTAAGGATCAGTTCTTGATTTTGTGCTTTGTTTGTGTCGTATTTAAGTGCAATACCAATAAAGGCTTCGGTTTTATTTACAACCAGATCAAAGGCTTTTGGAGCATCATCAAAACTAAATTGATGTGTGGTTAAATAATCTATATTGATCCTTCCGGTGCTGAGCAATTGTTGAAAGGCTTCCATGTTTCGCTTTTCGGTCCATCGAACATAAGCAACAGGATAATCTATCCCTTTTTCTTCATAATTAAGGTCATATCTACCCGGGCCATAAGAACATGCCATTTTTAATTCCAGTTCTTTTCTATACCAGTACGGATCACGATCAAATCCTGTAGGTACTGCTCCCAGAACCACCACTTTCCCTTTTTTTCTTGCGATAGAACCGGCAAAATTTATAGGATCCAGGCTGGAAGTAGCAGCTGCAATGAGTACCGCATCTGCTCCAATTCCATTGGTTGCATTTAATATTTTATCTTCTATCCCACTCAAATTTCTTTGAAAACCAAAATCAACAGCTTTATTCTCCACTGCAAGATTTACAGCACTCTCAGAAATGTCGATACCTATTACATTTACTCCGGAAGCTTTAAGTATCAAACAGGCAATCTGACCTAATAAGCCTAAACCAATAACAGCACAGGTTTCACCCAAACGAAGATCTGCCTGGCGAACGCCCTGCATTGAAATTGAACCAAGCGTATTATATGCCGCATCTTTTAGATCTAACCCCTCAGGAAGTTTAACACATAAGTTTACCGGTACTGCTATAATTTCTGCATGATTGGCATAACCTACACCGGCACAAGCAACTTTGTCCCCCACTTCAAATTCTGTGACTCCTTCTCCTACCTCCATCACTTCTCCGGCAGAACTATACCCAAGCGGAGAATATGCATCAAGTTTTTTAGTCACCGCCCTATAGGTTTGCACGGGACCTTGTTTTTTGAGTACATCCAATACCTGTTTTACCTGTTGTGGCCTTTCTTTTGCTTTTCCCAATAGGCTTTTACGAGCTGCCTGCACAGTGGAACCTTCAGTCCCAGCACTAATAATGGAATAGTGATTTTTAACTATTATCATTCCTTTTCCTAATTGTGGATATGGAACTTCTTGAATAATCATATCGCCCGAACCGAGTTTTTGCGTGAGTTGTTGCATGAATAATATTTAAATATCTATATTTTGAATTAATAATTTATGTTTACCACGGTGTGTTTTTTCGGTTTTTTCAACCAATTCTATTTTTATTGACAATAAATTATTTTTGACCGAACTAATTAATTTTTGCTTTAATTTTTCTTGGTCTTTAATCGAGAAAATATTAAGTGGGACTATTTTCACAATCAAATGACCTGCTTCATTTTGAATAAGTTGTATCTCTTTTATTCTATCAAACTCTGAATGGTGTTGCCCAAAGATAAAGGCGGTTAGGGTAATCTTGGTAAGGTCTCTTAATATTATAAGATCCTTTCCTCGACCCACTATTTTTGATAAACTTTTACCTTCAAAGCCACATTTACATTTTGTACTATCACAATATACTCCAAGATCACCAGTGTCATATCTAATCAATGGCATAACCTTATTATCAAAACCCGTTGCGATAATTTTACCTTCAGTACCTGGTATGTTAATTATTTTATCATTTTCATCCACCAATTCAAGATACCCATAAAATGGTGAAAAATGATAATCACCTGATATTTCACATTTAGCACCATGAATTAAGCATTCTGAATGCCCATACCACGTTATAACTTTGGTTTGATAAAAATTTTCAAAATAAAATTGATCCGAAGCATCTAATTTTTCAGAACCAAGAAAAATAGATTGAACATTAAAATCAGCTGCATTTTTACCCAAATAAAGCTGAAACTCTTTAGTAAATGTTAACAAGGAAGAAGGGTAGGCATGAATGAACTTTGGCTTAAATTTTTGTATTTGAGCATGAATTTCCCCAATGGAATCTTGATTTAAATTGTAACATGATATAACAAGTTTATTTCCAATGGTTTGTAATTCGTAATCTGCATTATCACGTAAGGATTTACCCCTTATCATTAAAACCCGATCACCTGAGTGGTAACCATAGTTACCCCAATATTGATTGAAATGGGCCGCTTCCTTTGGTCTTGTAACTCCTTTCTCAATAAAAAAAGTAAATGGGGAACCACTAGAACCTCCTGTATTTGATTTTAACGATTTTTGTTCTAAATTCTTTGTTATAAAAAGAGAAGGATTTTTATTTATGATATCCTTTGTTATAATAGGTAATTTATATAATTCATTCACATTATTTAAAATTGAAAACTTTTTATAATATGGAATTTTTTCAATTGCAAAATTTATCTGTTGGAGCAATAATCTTTCTGTCTTTTTTTCATTTTCCCGCTTATTGTTTTCAGCAAAATTATCAACTCGAACCATATATTGCCTATAAAAAGTTCCGTATCTAATTTTTGTAGGAAGAAATCTATATAAAATACCTATTGCATTCCTGAGTTGTAGTGGTAATTTATTATAAATACCCAATATTGGATAAAGAAAATCTTCAATACTTTTCATTTTTTTAGAGTTCTGTATATTTCGATCAATTATTTAAAATTAACCTCTGGGGTATACTTTTTTTTGGTATTCTAGTTTAGCAGAAAAGCCATAAGATACCCTGTGTATTATCATAATTAACCTATTCTTTTTTCAGAAAAGGTTAAATTGAAGGTGTTTAATACCCAAGAACCAGGGATAAAAAAATTAATCGAGCAAGTAAAAGAGAAAATTTATTTTTCATTATGCCAAATTTAATTCTTGAAAAATACTTTCCATTTTTTGTTTTGCGATACATACATCATAATCTTTTATCTGCGAAGAAGCAAGGCACATGGAATTCACCTTTTCCTGATTTTGGATGGCTTCAATTATTTTTTTGGATAAATTCCCAACATTCCCAGTTTGGAATAAAAGATGATTGCCCTTATTAGCCAGGATGTTTGTGTTTGCTTCAATATCTGAAGCAATAATAGCCATCTTTGCTGCTATGGCCTCCTTAAGTACCACTGGTGAATTTTCAAAATGACTTGGAAAAATCAGTATTTTGGACCTTTTAAACAATGTAAGTTTTTCGTCCCCATACACAGCACCATGAAATTGCAAATACTCATCTAATTCATATTTTTTAACGAATTTTTGAATCTCTAACTCTTGGTTTTCAGTTCCTGCCATCCCCACAATATTTATTTTACATTTAATATTGTTTTCTTTAAGCTGTTTGCAAGCTTCCAAGAGGTCAAAAAATCCTTTTTCAATCGTTAACCTTCCCACGAACAAAAACTGATCAAGTTTTTGTTCAATTTCGTTGTTAAAATCTGAGTAGGTTACAAAGTTCTCCACCACAGTACATTTTTTATCTCCAAAATATGATTTGAAATAAACCTGATGCTCCTTTGAAAGTAGAATTATTTTATCGGCGTATTTATTGAATAGTTTTCCTACTATTTTTAGTCTCCATGGCTTCAAACCAAATTCCCCTTTTGTTTTAGAGTGAAAATGAAGGATGATAGGAATTTTGTACTTACTCATTTTTTTTAGGTAAAGTAAATCCCTCAAAATTGAATAACCGGAAGTGATAAAAATATTGATCAAATCTGGTTTTTCTTCTTCAATAAATTTAGTTATTGCTGATCCTTTTTTCAAATCCCGAACAACATTTCTCCACGGAAATTTGGAATATAAATTTTCCCGGATATTCTGATTAGACGTGTCATAATGAATCATCTCATACCCGAAAAATTCTATTTGTTGAAAACTTTGATTGATGACGGCGACCCCACCAAGTGGAAGAGGTAGAGGTCCTATAAAAGCTATTGTTTTCATTTAAAAATTAAAATCTGATATTTAATACGTAATTCCTCACGAATTTTTGACTCTCTGATATAAATACCAATGTTTATAATTAATTCCAATAAGCAAAACAAAATTATTCTTGAAGAAGTATTTCCCTATATAAATTAGAAAATTTCTTACCCATTTTTCCTATAGAAAATTTTTCGTCAATAATAGCCTTTCCTCTATCCCCAAAAGTTTTCCTCATTCCATCATTTTGCACTAAATCATTTATTTTTGAAACAATTAGATTCAAATCCCCGGCCAAAATATATCCCGATTTTCCGTTTTCAATTAACTCTTTACTTCCTCCTTTTTCATCTGTTGTAATAACTGGCTTTCCTAAAGCCATATATTCCATTATAGCATTTGATATTCCTTCTGAAGGAGAGAACAATAATCCTATATCAGAAATTTTTATTAATGATTCCACATCATTTCTATGCCCTAAAATTTTTAAATTACTTATTCCTTCAGCTTCAATTCTTTCTCGTATTCTGAAAATTTCCGTACCATCTCCCACAGATATAAAAGAAATTTCATTATTTATTTTCCCAATCTCTTTTGCTACATCTAGCAGTAAATCATAATCTTTGTTTTTACTCATTGAAGCTACCATGATGATCAAATACTTTGTGTCTACTCCTAATTGGGCACGAATTTCCTCAATATTGACATCCAGTTGAAACCTCTCAAGTCTTATCCCGTTATAAATTAAATGAGCTTTAGGAGAATTAAACTTGTAAGCTTTTAAACCTGCATTTGAGTTGCTTAAAACACGATCAGAAAAAGCACAACCACTCTTAAAGAATAAATGTGATAAGGAAAACCGCCTAAATTTCATTTCAGAATTTGCTATCAAATTACTTATAAGTGGTTTCCTTAGGATTAATTTTGATGGGATGGCGTAAAAAGTAGTCATCACCCCCCAGGTATGAATAATATCTGGTTGGATTTTTTTAGATAGGCTATGAAACTTAAAAAAAATAGAAGGATCCTTTTTAAGAACTCCTCTTTTCATAATAGTTGTCGGAATATTTAAATCAGATATATAGCTATAGTGGATAACATCACTTGTTAAAGCTAAATGGATACTATAATCCGTATTATTTTTTAAATAAAAAAGCAGCTCAATTAGACGACGTTCTTTTCCTCCAGCTTGCAGGCTTTCAATAAAAAAAAGGATTTTTTTAGTCATATGATATAAGAAATTAAAGTGATTCTGTTTGCCTATAATAATGGGTTTTCGCAAAAGAGATTGAAATATTTTGGTAAAATGGTTTCAGGAAAATGATTTTTTATCAAGATTTCTTTTCCGTTTTTTCCAAAAATAACCAAGACTTGCTTGTCCTCCTGTATTTTTTGCACGATATCGACTAATCTATCATAATTGTTTTCCGCACAGAAACCAGCCTTTCCATTTTTTAAATACTTATTTGGATCTACCCTAAAGGAAATAATTGGTTTTTCCTGGGACCATCCTTCTAAAAAGACGTTACTTAATCCTTCTGATGGTGATGTGTTCAAAACAAAATTAACCTTAGATATATATCCGGCTACTTTTTCATTCCCTACCCGGCCAACTAAAATTAAATTATCTTGTTCTTTAATCTTTTTAAATGTCAATGAGTTTTCATATTCCTTTGAAACATTGCCTAAACAAACAATCTTCAATTGCGGAAAATCCTGGGCCATTTTTAATAAAACCTCCTCGCCTTTTATTCCTGCAAACTTACCTATCCAAATACCATCGGCAATTACTCCAACAGATTCGGAATTTACCGATTCTCCAATAGAATAAATATTGGAAATAATTAAGACTGATTTCCTTTTATAAATTGATTTGCACCTCTCCATTTGTTCCTGAGTTTGACAAATAACTTTATTAGAAAAAGCAAACAAAAGCATGGAGCTTAGATTAAAAAGATACCCATTGTGAATTTTTCCATACCAGGTAGTAGCTTGATTTACCCTAAGGTAATTTAATTTGGAAGTCAAGTTGTGATCTCCCGCCACACCCCAATAAAGTTTAATTTTACTGTTAGTTAATCGGAGATAGAAAAAAAGACAGGCTGCATATAATTGCGTTGCCCTGACATAAACAACCTGGATATCATTTTCTTTAATTTGTTTTACCAAACTCAATAATTTTCCCAAAAAGGTAGATTTATTCTTACCCCATGCGGGGTAAAAATTTATTCCTTTTATATTTATAGGAGAAATTAGTTCATATTCCATGACAGATATATTCATTCCCTTGGATTTAAGACCTTGAATAATCAAAGCTATTTGTTTCTCTGCACCACCCAAAATTTCACCATTCATGGCCTTTGAAATATTACTTCCAATAAAACATATTTTCATTTTCACTAAGTTAATCTATGGAACCTTTTGGATCGTTAAGTTCATTATATCTATATAAATATCTTTCATTAGCAATATATCCTGTAACAAGGCCAACAACCGAAAATAAATACCATTCCCTAAACATTCGTGTTGCGGTAATCATTGTTAAAATTATTACAATATATGCCATCAATAATTCTATATCTTTTCTATGAACCCCCAAAAATCTTAATTTTCGAATATTCATAAATATTACATAATAAAAGAAGATAAAAAGACCAAATCCTATAATACCCAGCTCTGTTAGCTGAATCATATACTCTGAGTGCTGCACCAATTCATCTTCATTATAGAACTTATAATTTCCCAGTCCAATTCCCGTAACAGGATTTTTCTTAAAAACCTGCCAGCCAGTATAATAAAACATGCCCCGATCTCCAAATTTATCCAAAATTGGATTACCGGTGCTAACTTCTATTTTTGCTCCTTGTTCTGTAGTAGATAAGATTCTTTCCCCTAAGGCTGTGCTATTTAAAATATAATTTATTGGAACCGCCACAATCACAAAACCTATTAAAAGCCTAAAAATATTTTTCAAATTGCTATTGGACCTATTTATGAACCAATGTGCTAAAACTAATATAAAAAGACCTCCAAAGGCTGTTCTTGACCCAGTGGAAACAACAGCTATTGTAGGTATCAAACTTAGTATTATAAATTTTTTTCCAGAAACTTCATTATGAAAATATTTAAAGTACAGAATCATTAATAACACAGTGGCCATAATACCTGCGGTATTGAAATTTATATCTCTTCCAACTCTACCGGCGATTATCTGTTTACTAAACAATAAAATAATAAGTAAGCTAACATACATTCCAAAGGCCAGAACATTTAAAAGTTTTTGGCTATTTTTAACGTATTCTATATTAATGATTAACATAAGTGCAAGAGGAACAAAAATTTGAGTAAAAAAAGAATATCCCGGCACATCATAACCATAGCCTTTTAATGACGTATTAATAAAGGAGTATCCTATCCATAAACCCCAGATAACCAAAGGTTTTTTAAAAGCATAACCTGCCACATAATTTTTCCTCAGTAATATCAAAATAAGCATAAAAACCAGAAAGGAAATAGTTATTCCTGATCCATCAATATTAAGGATCAGTTTTTGTAAAGGTTCCCATACGAGCACCATAACAATAAAAAAATATTCAAATTTGAGATAACTTTTCAACTTCTAAATCCTTTTAATTATTCTGTTCTTTAAATCAATTAATTTTTCTTTCCCAATGATAAAAACATTCATACGGATTTCAATAGCGGCAATGATTAAAAGATAAACCGTTGATGTGAAAATCACATTTAAAATATTTCTTTCCAGGAGAAAGAATCTCAGATAAGCAAAAGGAATAATTACAATCAAAGAAATCAAAAATATTTTGCCCATAATTTTTAACGGTAAAAAACTTAACAATGTACTTTCGGTAATTTCTATTTCCTTTTTAATTTGGTAAATTTTGGGTAAAATAATACTTAAAAGTGCTCCGCCCATTCCGCCAAAAGTTCCGAAATTTTTCATTAAAAAGTAAGTGGCCGGAATAGTAATAATTGAAGCGTAAAGAAATGCCCTAATTATATATTTGGTATTCCCAGAAGCCCTTAATATTAAACCTGCACCCATCATAACAAATATAAATGATAGTAAATACATTTGAAACAAAGGAGTAGCATCTGCATATTTTTTTGTAAATAAAAAAGTTATAATTTCATTGGCATTTAAAGTTACAATCATAATAATAGGGACTGAAAAAGCCAATGTCTTGATCACCATGTTCTTGTATAGCATATGGGCTTTGGCTGTTTCTCCTGCATTAAAGCATTTGACCATCCCAACTACCGTAACTTGCGAAATTGAATCATATACTTGCTGGATTCCGGGAATACCAAAAAATGCGACTGAATAGGTAGCATATGAAGTAACACTTAAATAAGTAATCCCAATTAATTTATCAAACCTTTGCGAAAAGCCTTTTAAAGCAACAGCAGTTCCAATAGGTAAATTATATTTTAACTGAGTTATTGCCATTTCTTTTTTAAACAGAGGACCTTTTGGCAAATCCTTGAGTGTTTTACTTATATACACCAAAACTATTATTAATACCAATACTGATGACACCACAATAGCATTTATAATACTTTGGATAGTTGGTATTATAAAAAAGAAGCCAATAATAAAAACAGCTTTGATACCAACCTGAAAAGAAGGAAACCATACACTAGTACCTATATCTTTTTTTACAACATATAACGGATGAACAATGCTGGTCAAGGTTAAGACAACAGTAAGAAAATATATTATAAATCTATAATTCTGTAAATCGTCATTTGCAAGGAAAAAATTAGAGAATAAGGGTATATAAATAAACAAGGCTGATAATAGTGAAAATCCTAATAAGAAAGCAATTGTATGAATTATAATAGTCTTTTTTTCGAATCTTTTTAGGATCGGATAAAAATAAAAGATATTAGAATGCATTCCAAATGAGAAAAACGACGTCAAAAAAAACAATACAGTATTAAACTGGTTATAAAACCCATATTCTTCCTTATCTAAAAATCTCGTCAAAAAAAGCGGGATCGTTAAGGTTGCCAAAAGGGCAATAATTTTCCCAAAAGCCAACCAAAATATCTGCTTATTATCTGAAACTTTATTTTCTTTGATCATTCTATTTTGTGATCAAAAATTCTTGGTAATTGATCAATGTTGGTTTTGACAACTTTTGCCGGATTACCAGCAGCAATACTATTTTCAGGTACATCTTTGGTCACTACAGAGTTGGCAGCAATTACTGAATTATTTCCTATACTGACCCCTTTATTAATTCTTGAATTTTCACCTATCCATACATTATTTCCTATAACAATTGGTTTCGAAACAGAATATTTCCAGCTACGCAGTTTATCTCCGGATTCTGAATTTTGCCAAATTTTCCTATCATCAGGCTGTACTGGATGATTGTTATTATCAATAATTATAATATTTGAAGTTATTGAAACATAATCACCAATTTTCACCGAATTTACAGCCGCAATCCTGGTGTTCTTTCCAACCTCAGAAAATTTACCTATACTTATTTTTCCACCATACTGTGAATATAAAGTGCCGCGAAGTAAAAACCGTTCACCAATGCATATGTCATTTTTATTTGATCCATATTTTAATATTACATTGCTTCCCTTAATAAATTTGTAATTGTTTCCTATTTTCCCAATCAAGTTTAATACCCTTTTTGAATTTTTCTTCTCAAGGTACTTATTCAAAGAAGTTAAAAAAAAGCTGATCATTGTTCTAATTTTTTAATTTTTAAATTTTCCCAATACCATTTCACGGCTACTTTTAGACCTGCATCAATTCTAAATTTGGGATCGTAGTTTAATCTTTCTTTAGCTTTTTCTACAGAGGCCAAAGAATGGGGAATATCTCCTGCCCGTTTGGGGCCGTACTTTATGTCTACCTCGCCTATTTTAGTATCGTAGCCTGTCAGGTACTCTTTTAACAGAGTAGTTAATTCCAACAAATTTGTCCTGTCTCCCACTGCTGTGTTGTACACCTGGTTTACGGCTTCCTTATTTTCGGTAACCAAAGCCAGCAAATTCATCTGGATCACATTGTCTATATAGGTAAAATCACGGGAATAGGTGCCGTCACCGTTAATTAGGGGACTTTCGTAATTCATTAATTGGATCACAAACTTGGGGATCACCGCGGCATAAGCACCATTAGGATCTTGTTTTCGGCCAAATACATTAAAATAGCGTAGTCCAATAGTGTCCAGACCATAGGCTTTTTGGAAAATATCGGCATAAAGTTCGTTGACATATTTTGTAATGGCATAAGGTGAAAGCGGTTTCCCAATTTCATCTTCCAATTTAGGCAATTTTACAGAATCTCCATAAGTGGAGGAACTGGCGGCATATACAAAACGTTTTACTTCGGCATCCCTTGCGGCTACGAGCATATTTAAAAATCCTGAGACGTTCACCTCATTCGTGGTAATAGGATCGTTAATAGAACGGGGAACCGAGCCCAAAGCAGCTTCGTGAAAGATATAATCCTGAGTTTCGCAAGCCTTTTTACAGGTTTCCAAATCTCGTATGTCACCCTCAATTAAAGTGAAATTTTGGTGATCCTGTATAGCTTCAAGATTTTCCCTTTTTCCGGTAGAAAAATTGTCCAAACAGGTCACACGAGCATTTAAGCTAATTAATTCTTCGCATAAATTAGATCCTATGAATCCTGCTCCACCGGTAACTAAAACATTTTTGTTTTCTAATTTCTTGAATTGTTCTTTCAATATTGCTTGATTTTAAAAATAGTATTGAGAAATGAGTATTGAGTATTGAGTGAAAAAAGTTTTGAGTTTAGGGTTTAGCGTTCAATTCATTTAACAACAAACCATAAACTACAAACCACAAACAGATAACTTACAACTTGGCATTTGCCTTTTCATTAAGGATTCCCTTCACATCATAAACAACGGCATCTTCCTTCTTCAAGCCATCCAAATCCATCTTCAAAAACTCCCTATGAGCTACAGCCAGCACCACAGCATCAAACTTTTGTGATGGCAGGTTTTGGGTGGTTTCCAGGTTATATTCGTGCTTTACGGCATCGGGATTGGCGAGGGGATCGTAAATGGTAATGTTGGTGCCGTATTGCTGCAGTTCTTTTACAACATCGGCAACCTTGGTATTGCGTACATCGGGGCAATTTTCCTTAAAGATGGTTGCTCAATGATCTGTATTCTTTTTGGGTTTAGGGCTTGTAACAAAATAACCTATTCAATTTTACTTGCCCTTTTTGCACATTCACATAGTTAAAAAGCCTCGTTTTAGCTATGTCTATAGCTGTGTTTTTTGCCTGGTTCCTGCACAAAATAACTTCGTCAATTCTGTACATTTTATTACCTCACAATCCCTTAGTGTTATTTTAATTTCTCAGGATGTTGCCTGTTATCAAAAATGGTGTAAACCCTTATTAAAGCTTTTTCCCAGTCGATTTTATAAATCACCGAATTATGCTTTGATAGGACGGCTCGCCTTAAACCTGTTTTCTTTTTTGATTCAGCGTATATTTCAGGAAACTTCACGACAATTCGCTCAAATTCTTTTATTTGTGTTAGAAATTTATTCACTTCTTTTTCCGTCCATTTTTTCCTGAGAAAAAAAACAATACTATCCAATTTTACTTTTGATTCTTTGGACCAGAAAATGTCAAATTCAGTCCTCATACCCTGACCAGAATTCCTTACTTGTCAAAACTTCGCCTTTTTCATGATTTTCAATCCCACGATTAATGGATTCAATTTCTTCATTACTCAGTTCATCATACCATCCTTCTGTAGTCTTGGCATTTGAATCTATTATGGATTTTAGTGTTTTAAGCAAAAAATTGTCATTGGTTTTGGTAACCAATTCAATGATTTCATATTTCAGCGTCTGAATATTCATTTCAATATGTTTTTTGACCATACTAAAGATACGAATGTTTGAATGACTTAGTGAATTGAATTTGGAATTTTCTGCATTAAGCTCAACTGTTGTGATGTTGTGATGTTGTAACCAAGTAACAACGTTACTTCATTACTCCGTTACTTCATTACTCCGTTACTTCATTACTCCGTATAACTTAAGGCAGCTAAAAAACCATTGGGTATTTCGTCAAACTCCATTTTCATGGTGGGATATTCTTTAAGTTCCTTGCGGATCCTAATAAATCCACTGCCGTATTTTTCTATATCCCCGGTTAAATAAAAGGCTTCCGCTATCAATTTATTTCGGGCATTGGCCTGATAATTGTCTTTTTTTTCGAATCTGCATTCTCCAACACTCCCTTCACGTCATACACCACAGCATTTTCATTCTTCAAGCCTTCCAAATCCATCTCCAAAAACTCCTTATGCGACACAGCCAATATCACGGCATCAAACTTTTGTTCTTCACTTCGACTACGCCCTTCCTTTCGGTCGGCGAACTCAGTGCAGGCTTTAAACTCAGGATGATAAGTAAGCTTGTATTCGTGCTTTACGGTTTCGGGCTTGGCGAGGGGACCGTGCGATGCTGCGATGCTGTGATGTTGAAATCAAGTAACAACGTTACTTCATTACTCCGTTACTTCATTACTGCCTATCATCAATTTCCCAATAGCCCCCGGTTTTAGGTGCGCCTTTAAATTCGATTTTATTTTCTTTTTTCAATTGATTGATCCAGCGTTCTATTGTTCGTTGGGGAACGTTCAAAAGTGACTTTATGATTGAAACATTGATTCCTGGATTGTTTTTAATAAGCAAAAGAATATCATTTACTCCGCCATTTACTCCGCCATCTACTCCCTCATCAATTTTAAACAAACTTGTTTTTTGTTTGGTATAACTATTAGATGTGAGATTTAAGATTTGAGATTTGAGAAAATGGTATTGAGATTTTAGTATTGAGTATTGAGTAAAAAAAAGTACGAGGTACGAAGTTAGAAGTAAAAAAGTTTAACAACAAACCATAAACTACAAACCACAAACGGATAACCCCTGGGTAGTAGGTGTAAATTTAAGCACTATTTCCCTAAGCGCAGGAAGGGGGTATTCAAATATTTCTGTGCGCTGGGTAGGTATTCCCACAATTTCAAAAGCCACCTTAATTTGCCCCATAAGATAGCGCATGGTTTCTTCCACTGCCTCAAATAGGGTATCATTAAGCATCCTGTCGTCAATAATTGTGGAAGGTGTTTTAAATCTGCCCAGATGCACATTGTAACCTGTATTTTCTTTTGCAAATAGGAGCCAGGCAGCATTGGTGATGATTCCCTGCGCACTTACTAATTTTAGTTTTTGGAGGTTTTCTAACCAACTGCCCCCTAATTTGAATCTCCCTCTAGCATTTATTTTTTCGAAAAACAAAGTAACTTTATGCAGATCTAAGTCATCCAAACTTTTTCCTTGAGCGGGGTAGGAATCCCAGGAAAGCTGTAAAGATTGCATACTTAAATTAGTGATTTCTAAGGCCGACAGTTGGTGATTCGAATTATTTACCCGTTTGTAATACCTTCCTTTAAAAGATACCGGTTTTACCGGAAATTCATTTACCTTCAAACAAATTACTTCTTTACCCTGAAGAATTAACGGTTGAATATCGGCAATTATGCTTGGCTGTGTTTTATTTTTTATTTCATTAATCCAATTGGGAATTGTTTCTTTTCCTATATTAAAATTGGCAACTGGCTTTCCAGCATCATCTATACCTACATAAACGCTTCCTCCACTGGCATTTGCAAAAGCGCACAATGTTTCAATAACGCTATCGTTAAAGCTCGTTTTGAATTCTGTATGCTGGTCCTCTTTATTCAATTAATGTTTTTATTGCAATTTATAAATCTTTACTTCAGTTTTTTTATTATCAATTATAAATGTCCAGGCAGTTTGCGACCTGTCCCTGCTTTTTCCTTTATATTATCCAGACGAAAGAATATAGATAAAAGACTATTGAGTTGATACATCAATTGTTACATATTCTAGTGAATAGTGAATAGTTGAAAATATTCAAACAAACTATAATTTCGAATCAGCATTCTCCAACACTCCCTTCACGTCATAAACAACGGCATCTTCATTCTTCAAGCCATCCAAATCCATCTCTAAAAATTCGGTATGCGCCACTGCCAACACTACTGCATCAAACTTTTGCGTTGGTAAGTTTTGGGTGGTTTCCAGGTTATATTCGTGTTTTACGGCTTCGGGATTGGCGTGGGGATCGTAAATAGTGATGTTGGTGCCGTATTGCTGCAATTCTTTTACAACATCGGCCACCTTGGTATTGCGTACATCTGGGCAATTTTCCTTAAAGGTGATACCAAGTACCAGAATGTTCGCGCCTTTAACTTTCAGGTCGTTTTGGAGCATGAGTTTTACAACTTCAGAAGCCACGTATTTTCCCATAGAGTCGTTCATACGCCTTCCGGCAAGGATGATTTCCGGGTGATAGCCCAATTCCTGTGCTTTTTGCGCTAAATAATAAGGATCTACTCCTATGCAATGTCCGCCCACCAACCCGGGCTGAAAAGGCAAAAAGTTCCATTTGGTGCCCGCGGCTTCCAAAACATCCTGGGTATCAATCTCCATTAAATTGAAGATCTTGGCCAGTTCGTTCACAAAGGCGATGTTAATATCGCGCTGTGAATTCTCTATCACCTTGGCGGCTTCGGCAACCTTGATGGTGGGTGCCAAATGCGTACCGGCGGTAATCACCGTTTTGTAAAGCTCATCCACCCGTTTGCCAATTTCCGGCGTGGAACCGGCGGTAACCTTCAATATTTTTTCCACGGTGTGTTCCTTGTCTCCCGGGTTGA
>Ga0314774_1000516_pt1 | contig 30370 bp, 28 predicted proteins | sample MetaGCBIA2018_FD_204515 | JGI IMG/M metagenome (GOLD analysis project Ga0314774, IMG submission 204515) | Cryopeg brine microbial communities from Beaufort Sea near Barrow, Alaska, United States - CBIA 2018 | ecosystem: Environmental > Aquatic > Marine > Coastal | place: USA: Alaska | collected...
GCGGTATCAAAAAATATTGAATCTTTCTCACAAGAAAACACCTTCAGCGTTACCACCGGGCATCAGCTCAATTTATTCACCGGTCCGCTTTATTTTTTATATAAAATTGTTTCTGCCATCAATTTAGCTTCAGAATTAAAAGAGAAATATTCAGAATATAATTTTGTTCCGGTTTACTGGATGGCCACCGAGGATCACGATTTTGAGGAGATCAATTTTTTTAACCTCAAGGGGAAAAAATTTAACTGGAACAGCGATCAGCCGGGAGCAGGGAAAGATGCGGTTGGGAATTTAAACACCGATGGTTTAGATGAAGTTTTTGAGCTTTTTTCAGCAGAAATTGGGAGCAGCAAAAATGCTGAAAGATTAAAAAGCCTGTTTAAAAAGGCATATTTAGGTCATTCAAACCTTACCGATGCTACATTTTTCCTGGCCAATGAGCTATTTGAAGATTATGGTTTGGTGATCCTGGATGCCGATAACAAGAATTTAAAACGTGAGTTTTTGCCCTATATGGAACAGGAACTCAAGGAGCAAATTTCATATAAAACTACAGTTCCTGTCACCGGGAATTTAAAAGAACTGGGATACGGTGTGCAAGTGAATCCGCGGGAGATCAATTTGTTTTACCTAGCAAACGGGTTGCGTGAACGCATCATAGAGCAGGAGGGAAGGTATTTTGTCAATACCACCGAAATTTCCTGGAGCCGGGAAGAAATCCTTGGTGAACTCCACAGGAATCCAGAACGTTTCAGCCCGAATGTGATGCTAAGGCCACTTTATGAGGAAGTGATCCTGCCCAATTTGTGTTATATAGGTGGAGGTGGAGAACTGGCATATTGGTTGGAACTAAAAGAATTTTTCAACGCCGTGAAGATTCCTTTTCCGATCTTATTGCTTCGGAATTCGGCATTGATTGAAACTGACCGGCAAAATCAAAAAAGACAAAAACTAGACATTTCCCAGGCTGATCTTTTCCTGAAACAACACGAACTGATCAACAGAAAAGTGCGGAAAATTTCGAACATAGATATAGATTTCACCCCTCAGAAGGAACATCTTGTGCAACAGTTTCAGAATATGTACACGCTGGCAGAGCAAACGGACAGGACCTTTTTGAATGCGGTAAAAGCAGAGGAAGTGAAACAACTAAAAGGCCTGGATCATTTGGAGAAGCGCCTTTTAAAAGCACAAAAGCGCAAACTGAAAGATGAGGTTTCCAGGATAACGGCACTTCAGAATGAATTATTCCCGAATAAAAGCCTGCAGGAACGACAGACCAATTTTTCGGAAATGTATTTGGAATACGGAGAAGATTTAATTCCGGCAATTATTGAAAATTTAAATCCTTTAGAATTACAATTTAAAATTATCACTTTTGAAAAAGAATAAAATGCACACCATAGATATCGACCTGGTTGATATGACACTGGATGTCATGAAATATGCCATAGATCGTATTTCAAATGTTACCCCGGAACTGGGAGCGCCTAAAAAAGAAGAAGATCTGTTGCGAATAGTGGGGGAGACCGTCACTGCCAGGGGCATTGGGGGAGAAGCTGCCTTCAAGCTTTTTCGCGATGTTTTGGTGAAGGCTACCGTGCCGATAGATCATCCAAGACATTTGGCTTTTGTTCCTGCGGCGCCTACGCGTGCTGCAATTATGTTCGATTTGGTAACTTCTGCTTCCAGTATTCACGGCGCCTATTGGATGGAAGGCGGCGGCGGGATCTTTTGCGAAAATCAGGCTATGAAGTGGCTGGTTTCTTTAACAGGAATGCCAAAAGGAACCTTTGGAGTGTTTACAAGCGGCGGGACTGCGGCCAATCTCTCGGCCATAGTCGCTGCCAGGGAAGAATGGAGAAGCCGTGAGGAAGATCATATCGGACTGAAAGGTTTGTTGATCACTTCTGATGCGGCTCATAGCTCCGTTCAGGCGATGGCAAAGGTAATTGACGCCGATATGTTAATGATCCATTGTGAAGGCGATAACCTCACAGGAAAAGAACTTCAGGCCACCATAAACAAACTTGAGAAAAAAGACCGGAAACGACTTTTTGCAGTTGTTGCCACAGGAGGAACTACAAATGCCGGAATTATAGATGAACTAGATACTATTGCAGATGTATGTGGAAAGGAAAATGTATGGTTTCATATTGACTGTGCATACGGAGGTGGAGCACTCGCCGCAAGATCGGTGAGACATTTGTTCAACGGAATTGAAAGAGCAGACAGCGTTACCATAGATCCGCATAAATGGTTGTTTTCGCCTTACGATTGCGGGGCCGTAATCTATAAAGATATGGAATTGGCAAAAAATGCGCATTCCCAAAAAGGATCCTATCTGGAAATATTCAAGGATGAAGGCGCACATGGATTTAATCCGTCTGAATATCAAATTCAGTTGACCCGAAGGGTACGGGGAATGCCTCTCTGGTTTTCACTTGCGATGCACGGGACCGATAAATATCGGGTTGCCATTGAACGCGGAATTGAACTGGCTCAAATAGCCGCCAAAAAAATTGAAGACAGGCCATATCTGGAATTGGTAAGACCTCCTAGTTTATCAGTGGTTTTATACCGCAGAAAAGGATGGACTCCGGACCAATACCGGGAATGGACCTATAAAAACCACCGGGATGGGGTGGCGCTGGTAACACCCACAAAATGGAAAACCAACGGTGAATTTGAAACCGTTTCCCGTTTCTGTTTTATAAATCCCGATACTACCGAAAAAGATATTGATGTGATCCTGGATACTATGGAATGAAAATGAGAAACAAGAAACAAGATAAAAGAACCAAGACAAAAAGAAAATAGTTAGAAGTACGAAGTTAGAAGTTTTGATGGAAGACCATAGACGGAAGTAATTAAGTCTGAAATCAAATCCTTCTTATTCCTTTAGGGTTAGGGTAAAACGGAAGTTGTTTGTTGTTTGTTATTTGCTGTTTATGGTTTGTTGTTAAAAGTTGCTGAACCCTATCTGCGGTCCCGATAGCTATCGGGAGCGGTTTCAATCTGCGAATCCCGATAGCTATCGGGAGCGGGAAAAAAGAAGACAAATCCTTCTTCCCCCTTTGGGGTTGAGGTAAATCGAATACTGAAGTAAAAAAAGTTAGAAGTTGAGACCGAAAACGGAAAACAGTTAGAAAAAAAAAGGCTGCCAGAGAGATCAGGCAGCCTTTTAAATTTTGAAGGGTCTAAGTTTATTCAGCTGCAGAAGAACCGGTTTCAGCTTTATCTACAAAAGGGCGTTCTGGCCTGTTTGCTATTTCCCAGGCTGTGAGAAATATCAATCTGGCTCGTTTGGCCAACAGGTCATATTCAATTTTATCGGGGGTATCAGTCATTTTGTGGTAATCTGCGTGAACTCCGTTGAAGTAGAAAATGATTGGAATGTTGTTTTTCGCAAAATTGTAATGATCACTTCGGTAGTAAAAACGATTTGGATCATTTTCATCGTTAAAGGTATAGTCAAAATCCATATTCATGTATTTTGAATTTACTTCCTCGCTCAAATTGTGCAGTTCGGTGCTCAGTTTGTCGCTTCCTATCAAATAAACATAATTGTTATTTCCTTTGTGCGCCACATCGCTTCTGCCAACCATATCTATGTTGAGGTTGGCAACGGTTTGTGCCAATGGGAAAATCGGATTATCTGTATAATATTTTGATCCTATCAAACCTTTTTCTTCACCAGTTACATTCAAAAATAAGATTGAGCGTTTTGGACCAAACCCACTTGCTTTTGCTTCCATAAATGCCTCGGCTATTTCAAGGATCGCAACAGTTCCGGAACCATCATCATCGGCGCCGTTAAAGATATTTCCTTTATCATCAATTCCTAAGTGATCATAATGTGAAGAAATTACAAGGATCTCCTCCGGTTTTTCACTTCCTTCAATAAAAGCCACCACGTTTTCAGAATCTTTTATATCTCCGTTGAAAACAGAAGCCGGAACTTCCTGGAAATAATCATCGTTCCCAAGCGGAGACGGAATATTGAGTTTTTTATATTCGGCTTTGAGGTATTCGGCGGCTTTTTTCTGTCCGGGTTCTCCGGTTTCGCGGCCTTCAAACTCGTCACTTGCAAAAATGTAAAGATGTTCTTTTAATTCATTTGAAGTAATAGTGTTTGCAAACTCCATTTCTTCTACATCGTCGATTTCTTTATGTTGCTGAGCCATACAGCTATAAAGACTTATGGTCAGGGCGAATAAAAATATTTTTTTCATATGTAGATTATTATTGTTTTTCATTGGTCATATGTAATTCGCATATCCTCATCGGTATTTGTATCGTGTTTCCGCTATGCTCATTTCATAATTTGTCAATGGTCTTATTTGGTTGAGAAGCTACAAGTTTTGAGCCAAATTTTCTAAATTGGTATTAGAAAGGCTTGGTTCAAAGCTAAATTTTAAAACATAGTTGGTTTTGAAATCCCGAAGATTTTCTGAAAAGTCTTGAAAAATTCAAGATTGTAGATCAAACTCTTTCGTTATTTTCTGAATTTCCAAAAATTTTAAAAGGCATTAATTTGATTGTTTTAATGCTTTTCGAATCGCCGTTTTTGCAAGAGGTTCCATCACTGAATAACCTTTGAAATTGGGATGCACCCCATCTTCGGAAAATTCTTTCTTTAAGCCTTTCTTTTCATCGGCCATTTCACTGAAATAGTCCAGATAAATATGGCCATTTTCCAGGGCATATTTCTTCAGCCATTGGTTGGTCTCTTCAATTTTATCAACCGGCTTAAGTCCTTTTCTCCAGGGATAATCAAATACAGGTAAAACAGAACATAAGATCACTTTAATATCATTTGCAACAGCCAGTTGCGCCATGGCTTGGATATTATCGGTTATCATCTTTACCGACGAAAATCCCGTATTTCCAGCGATATCGTTTGTACCGGCCAAAATAACCACCACTTTTGGGTGAAGGTCAATAACGTCCGGCATAAACCGTATAAGCATTTGCGGAGTTGTTTGCCCGCTTATTCCCCGTCCTATATAATTGTTATCGGAAAAAAATTCGGGACTGGCGTTTACCCAACCTTCGGTAATTGAATTTCCCATGAAAACAATGGCATTTTCTGAAAGTTCACTTTTTATTAGATCATTCTCTGCGGAATATTTTTTGAGATTTGCCCAGTCTTGGCTCATTAAAGTTTCGAGTTCAGTTTCCTGGGAATAGAGGTTAATCATTGCAAATAAGCAGAATATTGGCATTAAAAATTGTTTCATGAATAAGATCTTTATTATTGAGCATAAATATATGAAATTCAAAAGGGACCAGAACGGTGAATAAATTGAGTTAAATAATCGCGATATAAAATAAGCTAAAAAAACCCTTAAATTAATTGTGTGAAATTATAAAACCTTGTTATATTTGCACCCGCCTAAGCAAAGCATTGCTTTGATATAGGCAAAGGAGAAATGGCAGAGCGGTTTAATGCGGCAGTCTTGAAAACTGTTGAGGGTCACACCTCCGGGGGTTCGAATCCCTCTTTCTCCGCTTGACGAAACCGTAAACACTTGAAAAACAAGGGTTTACGGTTTTTTTATTTTGTATTTGTCCGTAATTTGTACCGAATATAATTCAAGGTCATTTGATTTTCCACACAAGTTTAGAAAATCTATGCTTTACAAGATTGAAACTAGCACTTATAATATTTGTTTCTTATTAATTTTTTCTCCCAAATCCGATTACATGTATATTATCTCCATCGATCAATAAATTCTACTTTTCTTTTCAGCCATAGAAATGAGGGAGAAGTGGCCTTTTTGAGTTGCCAATATGTTATATCCTTCTTTGTTACAGGATCCAAAAAGTTTATACGATATTTCTATTTTCATCAATAGATAAATCAAAAATTATCTTACTTTTAAGAATTCGTTAACAAAGGCAGGCAAAAGCAATCCCTACGCGTCGTTGTTTGTTGCACAACTAAAACCCCGTTTCTGCATGCAGATAGATCAGGCTATAAATTTTTCAGGGAACTTTCACATCCTTAAACCAAGAAAGGCACTCAACAAAGCTTATTTAAAAGTTAAACCCAATAGGACTCAGATTGAACTTTTCAAGGACAATCTCAAGCAGTTACTGGACAGGACCAACGAAACAGAATCAGAGGAATTCCATAAAAACCTGGTAATAGATTTTCTCAAGAAGACTTATTACGAACCCAACCACTTTATAAATACAAAAGGCCGCAACGACCTTGTGATCCATAACGGCAACAAGGCAAAAAGCCCGGTGGGAGTGATCATTGAAGCCAAAAAGCCTACCAATAGGGCAGAAATGCTCAGCAAAGAAAAAATAAACGTAAAGGCTTTCCAGGAGCTTGTGCTGTATTATTTACGGGAGCGGATCACGCAAAAGAACCTAGAGGTAAAATATGTGATCGCCACCAATATCAATGAGTGGTTCATCTTTGATGCCAATATTTTTGAAAAGGCCTTTGCACAAAACAAACGGCTGGTTGGTCAGTTTATAGATTTTGAAGCAGGAAGGCTCGCCGGGAAAAATACCGATTTCTTCTATAAAGAAATAGCCGAACCTTTCATTGCTCAAATGCAGCAGGAAGTGGAATTCACGCATTTCGATATTAGGAATTATGAAAAACCCCTGCGGAACAATAATCCGAAGGATGACAATAAACTGATAGCCCTCTTCAAATTGCTATCTCCGGAACACTTATTGAAACTTCCCTTCACCAACGACATCAACAGCCTGGACAAACGTTTCTACGGCGAGTTATTGCATATAATAGGTCTAACCGAAACCAAACAGGGAGGCAAGAAACTTATCGAGCGGCATAATGAAGGTCAGCGGAATACCGGCTCTCTCCTGGAAAATGCCATCATCCAACTGGATAGCATGGATAAAATTGGTCGGTTGGAAAATCCCTCGCATTTTGGGGAAACACAACAGGAACGCCTTTTCAATGTGGGGCTGGAGCTAAGCATTACCTGGCTCAACAGGATCCTGTTCCTAAAGTTGCTGGAAGCCCAATTGCTCACCTACCAGAAAGGGGACAAAACCTATGAATTTTTGAGCCTGGACAGGATACACAATTATGACGATCTCAATAGTTTATTCTTTCAGGTGCTCGCACGAAAACATTCTGAAAGAAATGAAGATGTAAAAGCGCTTTTTGAAAAAGTGCCCTATCTCAACTCTTCGCTATTTGAGCCTACAGATATTGAACACTCCACCCTGTTCATAAGCAACCTGCGGGACGATAAAAGCCTGCAAAAAGTAAAGGGCGAATTGTTTCTCTTGATCAACCAAACCCAGATGTTTGAGATGTCAAAAAGAGAAAAAGCCGCTTGGAACAAAAAGCTGGAAAAACTCTCGAAGGACAGCAAGAAATTTGAAACCGAAATCCGGGAGATCAAGGACAATAAGATATATGAAAATGCTTTTGAGTGGCGGTTCGAATTTCCGGAAGTGCTGGATGAGCATGGGGATTATGTTGGCTTTGACGGGTTATCGGGATTGGCAGTTTTCTGATTTTGTTTCCAATTCTTCCTTTAAAGGCTTTAAAATTTCCTTTAACGGTAGTAATTAGTAGCTTTGCCTTAAAATCATCCCATTTTTTTTGTCGTAGGCAGACCATTTTCTTAATTCCTTGCTTGGAGCGACTTCTTTAAGCAGAACTCACACATAATATGTATCAAATTACTTATACAGTTCTAAACCTACTAAATCAAAACTCTTGAAAATGAATGATGAACAGGCGGAATTATATCAAATAATCGAGAGAAATTTCTAGGGTGATGCAATGCTGAAGACAGGGGATTTTATTCAATTCTCTATCAATTATACACCTCGTTTTATTGAAAATTTATTAGGAAGAAGCAAACCTCCCTTTTTTGCCTATTTATCGCCATTACTTCTGTACAGGAAGGTGGTGGCGAAATAATGATCGTGAAAAGTAATATTCGAAGAAGCTTCAGTGAAGGAAAAATCAGGAAAAGGGAGTAATGCCTGAATTTGGGTGGGCGTAATTCTCGCTTTAGTTGTAATTTTTAAATAGAATTATCAGAACAAAGACTTTTAAAAAGGTTGGAAAAAAAGTTTTTCAGCCCAATAAAATTTTGCCGGTTTGAAAATTAATTTTAATCGTGCCTGAATGCCGCCAGCACCCTAAAAATATGCATCACTGCAGGAAACACCGCGTCCATAGATTCCTCTGCCCCTTTTGTAGATCCAGGCAGTGCAAGTACCAGGGTATTTCCTATTAATCCGGAAACCGAGCGTGATAACATGGAATATGGTGTTCTTTGCTGTCCGTAAGCCCTTATGGCTTCTTCTATGCCCGGAACCGGTCTTTCCAGAAGAGGAATTATAGCCTCTGGGGTAACGTCCCTTGGAGAGAGGCCAGTGCCGCCAGTAAGGATTATAAGGTTTACCCCGTCGTCACATTTCTTTTTAACCAGCTCCTGAATTCGTTCCTTTTCATCCGGGATAATTACATAATCTTCAACAGTCACCTGGTGGGCCTCCAGTTTTTCAATAATCACCTTCCCTGCCCGGTCTTCTTTTTCGCCTGCCGAAATAGAATCTGAACACACAATCACAGTGGCTGAAATGTGATTTTCTTCCACCACTTTGCGGTAATCTGTCTTCCCTCCCTTTTTTTCCAGGAGTTTAATATTTTCAATACTTATGCCTTTATCAATGGGCTTTAGCATATCATACATTGTGATGGCGACCACAGATGCTGCATGAATGGCTTCTACCTCAACTCCTGTTTTATAAATAGTATGAACCTCAACACTTACAAAGATCTCCAACCCTTCTATGCGGAATTTTATCTCGGTAAATTCAATGGGTAAGGGATGGCAATCGGGGATCATATCACTGGTGCGTTTTGCAGCGAACAGGCCTGCGGTTTTGGCCATTTCAAAAACATCTCCCTTTGGGACCGTTTTTTCTTCCACCGCTTTTATTGTTTCGGGACTGCTTACCCTCACCACCGCTTGTGCTATTGCTTTACGAAGCGTATTACTTTTATGAGTGATATTTACCATTTTAGTCTATTATGTATTTTAAGTGTTCACTTTCCAGCTTTCGCCGTTGCTTTCTAAAAGCTCCTTACCCCAAACCGGCAGCTCTTTTTTAATTCTTTCTACCAGTTCTCCACAGGCGTCTATTGCCATTTTACGGTGTTTGGAGGAGGTGAATACGAACAGGCATATTTCTCCCGTTTTTACTTTTCCCAGACTGTGGTATATGTGCATACAGGTAAGATCATACTTCTCAAAAATTGCCTCGCGAATCTCAAAAGCCTTTTGCAGCGCCATTTCCTCATACGCTGTGTATTCAATGGCTGTAACAGTGCTCCCATCTTTCTCATCTGCACGTACCTGTCCCAGGAAAATTGAATGTGCGCCTATATTGGTTTTGGTGCTGTGGTTTTGGATGGATTGGGCGATCTTCTCACTTGAAATTGGCCCCTGTACAAATATATTCTTTGGTTTACGTTCCATGGTTTTCAGTTTTTAACGGAGAGGAAGAATGCATGATCCCGCCCTCAACAGAAAATATTTTCTTCTCTGGGAATTTTTGCTTGAGCTGCTCTGCCAGCCTCAGGCTGCGCTGTCCAGATTTACAAAACAAGATAATAGTATCCAAAGTCTCCAACTGACCGGGATTTTCAGCTAATTTATCCATTGGGATCTTTACAATACCTTTCAGATCAAAATGTGGTTCTTCATTAGGTTTCCGAATGTCAATTAGCATTAAACTTTCCAAATTCCGGGACCAATCCAGGGCTTTTTCCCAACCAATATTTTCAGCCAATCCGCAAGTTATATTATAATCTGCTTTTCTGAATGCTTCTTCATTTTCAGGGATATCTTTTCCTGATGCAGAATTTGGCTTTACCTCCACTTCATAAAAGCTGCAGCTTTTCAAATTGTAAAACATGATCTTGTTTGTGAGGTTTTTTCCAAGGCCGGAGAGCAGTTTTATAGCCTCGGCCGTCTGGAGTGTTCCAATAATCCCCGGTAGCACTCCCAGCACTCCGGTTTCACTGCAATTCGGGATCTCGTTGCCCTGAGGCGGAACAGGATAAATATCCCTGTAATTAATTGGATCTTTCCCGTAATTAAATACAGCCACATGACCTTCGTACTGGTAAATTGCTCCCATAATTAAAGGTTTCTTCAGTAGCAGGCAGGCATCATTGATCATATACCGGGTTCCAAAATTATCTGACCCGTCCAGCACCAGGTCGTAAGCTTTTATAATTTCTAATGCATTTTCAGCGGTAATATAATTTGGAAAAATTTCGAACTGAATATCCGGATATTTCTGTTTTAAACCACTTGCTGCTGTTTCAGCTTTTGGTTTTCCAATATCCTTCTGCCCATAAAGCGTTTGCCGGTTAAGGTTGGATTTACTTACGCTGTCCCCATCTACTATGCCTATAGTTCCCACCCCGGCAGCCGCCAGGTGCAATAAAGCCGGGCAGCCAAGTCCGCCGGCCCCAACCACAAGAACCCTGGCCCGGGAAAGTTTTTCCTGCCCTTCCCGGCCAAAGCCCGGTAATATACGTTGTCTTTCAAACCTGCTCATCCTCCTGAAAATGGTGGCAATAAAGCTATTTCCTCGTTGCCGTTCAAATAGTGTTTTTGCTGAATAAGCTGCTTGTCTACCGCAAGTGAAAACTTCAAATTTTTAAGCTCGGGGAATTTTTCTTTCAGTTTATTTACCAGTTTTTCGGAATCTTCATAATACGGAAATTCAAATTCTGAAGCAGGCAGTTTTTCTGCCAAAATCCCGAAGGCTTTTATTTTAAATTGTTCCATTGCTTTTCTGTCATTTTAAGTTCCTCTTCATTGTTCACATTCCTGAAAACACCCGGGTTATCCCGAGCGATGGAAGGTACTAAAATATGCTTATTTTCTAAAATCAAATCGGTCATTTTTAACCTGCCGCCGATTATTCTTTCTTCAACCTCCTGCTTCAGTGAAAGCGGGTATAAGGCAAATAGTGGATTCACCCTCCCTTCTACCGTAGGGGCAATGATTTGGTTGTTTTCTGCCTTATCTAATAATTGTTTTATAGCCTCAGAAGTAACCAAAGGCATGTCGCAGCTCATTAATAATACGTCCTTAGCATTTGTGTACGAAAAAGCAGTAAAGAGTCCGCCAAGAGGTCCTTTTTCCTCAACTAAATCGGAAAACACAGGAACTCCAAATTTTTCATATCCCTCATTATTCGCAATAATGTTAACCGAAATTCCTGTTTCATAAAGCGCTTTCAGCACATAAGAAATCATTGGCTGGCCGTTAAAAAGAACGAGTCCTTTATCCTTTCCCATCCTGTTGCTTTTACCACCAGCGAGAACATAAACCTCTATTTCAATTTTAGGCATCACGTAAATATTAGTTTAATAGCGGCACCGGCAAGTACAAGTGTAAGCAGGTTTTTCACAATAGTCACATTAAATCTTCGCGCACCGAAATAACTTCCAAGCATTCCGGCAATAATGGTAGGTGGGATAAAGATCCAGAGGGTTCTGTCAAAGGAAAGGTCAAAACCTACCGTTCCTATATACCCGGCGACAGAGTTTACAAAAATAAACAGGGCACTGAGAGCCGCTGTTTCTCGAATGTTGGTCCAACCCAGCATAAGCAATAGTGGAGAAAGGATAATACCTCCCCCAATTCCTATAAGTCCGGAAACAAACCCAATGAGGATCCCAATAACCGGGGGCAACCAGACATTCTGTTTGATAAACCCGATGTTGTTTTTTGGAAAAAACCCTAGGAACTGCAGGATGGGAAATAAAAGCAGTACCCCAAGAATATTCATATAAATAGCAGTATCCACCACAATAAACCCTCCAACAAAGGCTGCAGGAATGGAAAAAACAGCAAGTTGCCAGAACAATTTAGTCGGGAAAACGCAGCTTTTCCTGTGGTTCAAAAACGCGACAAGAGAAACGATTATATTTAGTGTAAGTGCAGTTGGTCTTATCTCATCAGGAGCAAAACCGGTAAGCGCCAGGATCATTAAATAACTACTCGCCCCGCCGTGCCCTACAGAAGCATAGAAAAAAGCTGCCACAGGCAGGAGTAGTAATGGATATAGAATTAATTCTGTTGGCATCGTTCTTAAAGGTCATAAACATTTACCAAAGTTCCTCCTTTTATAAGTTCTTTTTCCTCCTCCAGCTCCACCAGGCAATTGGCAGTGCTAAAAGCCTGCAAATTAAAGGACTGCTGGCCTCCCAGGATGCTTAACTTTTCACCCTCTCTTCTGGCTTTTAAAAAGAAAGTAAATCCGGCTTTTTTCTTTTGTTCCAGCGGAAGCGGAAGAATTTTATTCGGTTTCCAGACATCTTCATAACCTTGCATATATTGTAGACAGGGTTTAACATATATATTAAAACAACTTAATACCGAAGCAGGATTCCCCGGTAATGCAAAAACAAATTTCTTTTCCCTTTTGCCTGCAAACATAGGTTTTCCAGGCCTTTGCTTAATCTTATAAAACAACTCATTTACCCCCGCATTCTCAAGACATTCCTTTACAAAATCATAATCCCCCACAGAAATTCCGCCGCTAAGAATAACCACATCATGATTCTCCAGGGCATCGTTTATAATTTGCTGAAGCTTCTCTTTATCATCCGAAGCTTTATAACCTGAAATTTCCCTTATCCCCGCTGTTTTGAGCAGGGCAGTTAGCATTGGGCCATTGGAATTATAGATCTCTCCCGCTATAAGCTTAGTACCTACTTCTTTTAATTCATCTCCTGTAATAATGTATCCTACTGTGGGAGGGGAATCTATTTCTACCTCAGCAATTCCAACAGAAGCCAGCAACCCTATGACTCCTGGAGTAATAACGGTTCCTTTGGTAAGGATTAACTCCCCCTTTCTACACTGCGAGCCTTTTAAGCGTACGTTGCTGCCGGGTTTTATTTGATCATGATCGTAGTAAATCTTACCCAAATTATCATCCCGCTGGATTAGTTCCTGTGGAATAACAGTGTTGGCACCTTCCGGCATTTTAGCCCCGGTAAAAATACGGGCTGAAGTGCCTCTAACAACTTTCTGCCCTGAGGTATCTCCGGCCTGTATGACTTCTCCCAAATCCCACTCCTTCCTGCTGCCATCAAATTCCATAGTATATCCATCCATAGCTGAATTATCGAAAGAAGGGACATCAATGGGGGAGTATATATCTTTTGCCAGGTGAAGATCAAGGCTTTCTTCCAGGGATATAAGTTTCCCACCTGCTCTTTCAGTATTTTCTGAAAGTATTTTTCTTGCCCGGGTTACTGAGATCATCCTCCTATTTTGATCATACTGCGATTCTTAAACTTTGAAGCTTCAGCACCGCTATAAGAATTAGAGAACTGCCCGCCCATAACTTTAAATTTTCGTAGAACCGATGTTCTAATAAGCGGCTCAATATCTTCTCCTTTTCTAACCGCTCCAAGAAGGTCCATTTCTTCACTTCCAAAGAGGCAGTTTTTCATCTTCCCGTCTGCAGTGATCCTCATCCTGTTACAGTCACCGCAAAAATGCTGGGTCATAGTAGTGATAAACGCAAAAGTACCTTCGTGGCCAATGGCCTTATATTTTTTTGCTGTGGCGTGTGGTTCATCTTTTAATTTCACCATATTATACTCCTGCTCTACCCACTTCAGCATTTGCCCGGCAGTCACTACTTTTTTACTGTTCCAGTGATTTCCTTCAAAAGGCATGAATTCAATAATGCGCACGTGCAATGGGAGGTCTTTGGTAATAGCTACAAAATCCAGAATTTCCTTTTCTATCACTCCTTCAATACCAACTACATTAATCTTCACCCTGAACCCCTCATTAAGCATAAGAAGTATGTTATCCCAAACTCTCTGGAATTGATCTCTTTTGGTGATCTTTTTAAAAGTTTCCGCATTCAGGGTATCAAGACTTATGTTGAGCGATTGCACCCCAGCTGCCTTTAGATTTTCTATATATTTATGGGCAAGAACGGCATTGGTAGTAAGGCTTAATTCCACGGGTAGTTTCGAGATCCTGGAAAGGATCTCAGGAAATTCCTTTCGCACCATAGGCTCCCCTCCCGTTAATCTAATTTTATTTACCCCAAGATCTACAAATTTCCTGGCGATATGCTCAATTTCATCAACCTGCATAAGATGCTTATTGGGCAAACACTGTATATTTTCATCTGGCATACAATACTGGCACCTAAAATTGCAGCTATCTGTGAGCGAAATTCTTAAGTAATCGTGGATCCTTTTATGGTTGTCTATTAACATTCACTCTGGGTCTTTTGTCTTGTTTCTTCTTCAATGGTTCCGGCAAATAACGCAACACCAAAAAGGAGGCTATGGCCATTATAGCGGAACCAATAAAAGTAGTGAATGCAAAGTACAAATTTCCTTCAAGAGCATTGTTTAAAGCACCAAATAAAAACCAAATTTGTATACTCACAAAAAGGATTTGTAACATGATTATCACAGTCATGATAGTATTGGTCTTATTGGGGTGTGCTTCGTTTTGGGATGTTCTAAAATCACTCATCTTTATACATTTTGATCCTCACTTTGTTCTCTTACATAGATTTTTCCATCTCTCAACACTACATCAAGTTGAGGCAACGGTCTTGGAGGCGGACCCTGTAATACCGCTCCGGTATCTGCACTAAACCAACCGTTGTGACAGGGGCATTGAATTTGGTTGACTTCCTTCTCATATCTTACCGCACAGGTAAGGTGGGTACACTTCTGTTCAAAAGCCCGCCACTCATTCTCTTCCAAATGAATAAGAATGTACGGGATATGTTTATCTCCATGGATCGCAAACTGAAACATCTCCCCTATGGCAACTTCATTTGCATTTACCACAAAATGTTCACCTTCCATTTTTTTTGCAGGAAAGGCGACTGCCTTTATAACAATAAAGCCGTTGCTTAAGGCAAAGGCCCCAGACAGTAATCCAAGGAATTTGGCAAATTCCCTTCGGCTAATATGTGTTCCACGCTTTGATTCAATTGGAAAATCACTTTTCCAGTTTGGTTCTTTTTCAGAATCTTCTTTTGCCATAGTATTTTAATTACGGGATAATTAACTGATTTGTGCCTTTAGGCATCATAATATTCACTTTAGTATTCACTTCCTGCTGGCCAAAAAGAAAAGAGTTTACCGGCTCGCTGTCTGGTCGCATTTTTTCAATTTCTGCTCTTGTTCCGTAAAACAAGGCCTGACTTGGACATACAGTAGCGCACATTGGTTTTTTACCTACGCTGGTTCTGTCATAACACAAGTTGCACTTCATCATCAATTCTGCCTCTTCCATTTTCTTTGGAACACCAAATGGGCAAGCCAACACACAATTTGAACAACCTATACATCTTGAGGTGTTGGCAGAGTGTACCACTCCAAACTCATCCTGATGTATGGCATCTGCCGGACAAACATTTGCACAGGTAGGGTCTTCACAGTGCATACATACCTGTACGGTGGTTTGCGGACTTGTCTTCCTGTCCACATAATTTACATGAATCATACTTTCCTGCCCATTCGTTTCACATTCAGCGCAGGCCATCACGCAGGCCTGACAACCAATACAGCGTTGCATGTCTACGAAAAAAGCCATTTCCTGAATATAATTTGTTTCCGGCATATTTGTTTTTTATTGATTTAACTATTGGTTTCTTTTTCTACTTTCTGTCTGATTCGTATTTTATCATGAACTTTGATATGCAGTGTCCGTAAGGTGCTGTGATCCTTTTTTACCGGTTTTTTCCAACTGGCAGGCACAAACCTTATATTCAGGGATTTTGGAGACAGGATCAAGGCTATCTATTGTCAATTGATTGACAGAATGTTTTCCTCCCCAATGGTACGGTATAAAAACTGTATCCTCCCTTATGGTCTCAACCACATGGGCCGGGAATTCAGCGACTCCCCTTCTGGTTCTAACCCTAATTAGATCGTGGTTTTCAATGCCGTAATGGAAAGCCAGTTTTGGGTGAATTTCCAATAGTGGCTCGGGGTATTGATCTACCAGCTTCCCAATCCTTCTGGTAGATGTACCGCTTAAATATTGTGACACCACCCTGCCCGTTGTTAACACCACAGGATATTCTTTATTCGGCATTTCTGAAGCGGGACGATATTTCACAGGATTAAAATGTGCTTTTTTATCTGGCGTTTCAAATTTTTTATCTTCCCACAATCTTGGGGTTCCGGGATGGTCGAGGGTTTTACAGGGCCAGAAAATCCCCATATTATCAACGACTTTTTGATAAGTAATCCCGTAATAATCTGCCGTACCTCCTTTTGAGGCTACTCTTAATTCGTTAAAAATATCCTCGCTGGTTGGATAATCAAACTTATCTTTTTCACCAAGACGGGCTGCCAATTCCATGATAATTTGTCCATCCCTTCTGGTATTTCCGGGAGGTGTAATTGCTTCATTGATTTTCACCACTCTGCCTTCAGCCGTGGTTACTGTTCCTTCCTCCTCCTCATGAAGAGAGCCTGCCATAACAATATCTGCATGCCGTGCAGTTTCACTTAAGAAAGTATCTATACATATGTAATATTCAAGTTTTTCAAGAGCTTCCCGCACAAAATTGTTATTCGGCAGGGAAACCAGCGGATTAAAACATATAGAAATCATTCCTTTGATCTCCCCACGGTGAATTGCTTCAATTTGTTCATAAGCAGTTAAACCTTTCCCCGGCATATCCTTTTCATCTATTCCCCAAACCTCTGAGATATATTTACGGTGTTCCGGATTTGTAATGTCCCGGTTTCCCGGTAATTGATCACATTTATGCCCATGCTCCCGGCCCCCCTGGCCATTGCCCTGTCCTGTAATAGTTCCATAACCACAGTAAGGTTTTCCTATCCTTCCGGAGGCCAGAACTATATTAATGCAACTTAAAACATTATCAACTCCTTTAGTATGGTGTTCTATTCCACGTGCATGCAGCAAAAAGCTGGTATTTGCTTTCCCCCACATTTCTGCCGCCTGGTAAATCAATTCTTTTGAAATTCCTGTATGTTCTTCAGCCCAATCAAGATCATAGTCTTTTACGGCATCAATAGTTTCCTGAAATCCTGAGGTATAATTATCAATAAAATCGTGATCCAGCCAGTCATTATCTACCATGATCTTCAGGATTGCACCAAAAAGGGCAGAATCACCTCCCGGTCTAATGGGCAAATGAAGATCTGCGGTTCGTGCCAATGGAATCATTCTTGGATCTATAACAATAAGTTTAGCTCCATTGTCTCTTGCCTGCCATATGTAATGCGTTAAAGTTGGAAAAGTTTCACTGATATTGGATCCAGCGACAAGAATAACTTCAGCATGCTTAAGATCTGCCCAGCTGTTGGAAATTCTATCCAGCCCAAAGGCCTTTTTATTACCTCCCCCAGCGCTCACCATACAAAGCCGGCCGTTATAGTCCAAATTGGCAGTTTTAAGCGCCACCCGGGCAAACTTTCCAATCATATAACTCTTCTCATTGGTGAGGGACACCCCAGAGAGCATTGCGAAAGCATCTTTGCCGTATTTCTCCTGTATCCTTTTAATTTCATTCACGGTCCTGCTCATGGCATGCTCCCAGCTTACAGGCTTGAAGCCTTTACCTTCCACCCGCTCAATAGGATCCATTAACCTGTCTGGATGATTATTCTGCATATACCGCATCACCCCTTTTGGGCATAGGCGCCCCTCGTTGAAAGGAAATTCTTCCCAGGGTTCAAAACCGGCAATTTGATTGTCCTTTACTTTTAATTTGATTCCGCATTGCATACCGCAATAGCAGCAATGGGTTTTCACCAGCTTGTCCGGTTCCTTATTTCCTTGAAAACCTACTTTTGGTGCATAGGCCTTATGAGGACCGTATTTCTCTATTATTTTGTCTACTGAAACGGGAAGTTTTGCCATTTTCTTTTTCTTTTTCTGTTTTAACCGAATAGCTTTCCGGCTTCATTTCTTGCTTTCAAATGAGCCATGGCCAAAGCTGAACGTTTGCCCTCTGGGCTAAGTTCCATATGATTTGATCCATCCTGCTTATCATAATTAAAACCAAGTTCTTTAGATAAATTCTTAAGGTCTTCTAAATGTGTTTGGGTTGCAAACTCTTCCCCGGTGTGTGGACAGGTTGCCATACCTCTTCGTTTCCCTTCAGTTTTATAAAGGTTTGCACCTAATTGAGCTAACCGCTGGAAAATGTGAAAAAACTTTCCGAAGGGCAGCCATACCAGGAATAGGATCACCGTTATTGCATGGGTTACTGCCATAAATTGATAGGTCTTTCCTTCCAGGAAAGTATAATCATAGGTTATCCCAAGGCCGGTAACAGAAATTGCAATTAACAGGATCAATGGCAGCCAATCATTTTCAAAACTTTGAGTGGCTATTAATCCTCCATCGGTAAATCTTCGTTTCATCATCATTATAGCCCCAATAGTCACCAGAACCGAACACCATACCAAACCGTGAAAAGCAATGAAGGCGACAGGTGAGCCCAGGCTAAAAGATCCGGCTTCAAATCCAAACAACAAAGCATAATAAGTAATATCATCACCCGGTTTAAGAACAAAATGAATCCAGCCAAAGGTTAAGGGAACTGTGATGGCGAAAGCTATTAAACAACCCGTTGCCAGTAAAAAGTGACCTATCCATCGGGTCCTGCTTCTATAGGCAATGAATCTTTGGAATAAAATATTCCTGAAAAATAATTTTATTGAACGCCAGAGGTAGGGAAAAAAGTACCTGCTAAATAGAAATTGCATACTCCTGCGCCAGTAAAGTTTTGTAGGCGGACGTTGTATCCATACCGAATACCTGTAAGCAATCCCAAAAACAGCAAACACAGTTCCAATAAGGTATGCGATGAGTGCAGGGTCAAAATTTTGTAAATTCCTGGAACCAATAAGCACTAAAATTATCGCAAGTACAGCCGCGATAATCGCCTTGATTAAGGCCAGCCGATTTAAAGTTTGGAAAAGTCTGTACATAATTACTTGATCTTTAATCAGTTCAAAAAACTAGGAATTCTAAATATCACAACTGTCCAGTTAAAATAGACTGAGCGACATTTGGTTATAATCAGGTTCTTTGACATTATTGATAATCTATATTTTTAAATAGCTCATTTATAGGGGTTTTCTATTAGCGAGATGCCCAAGACCTATATATTTCGTAGGTGGAGGCTACATAATTAATTCGAATCATCATGCGCCTTTGGAGGTTGTAAAGCATAGATTATCAATAATTTAAAAGAACATTTAAAAAAAATTAATGGATATTAATGTCTAAATATAAGTATTTACTGAGTTTTATTAAAGTTTATTTTTATTGAAACCTTTCAATTTAAAAGAAGTCTAAATAATAGCCTTTAATTCTCTATTTAAAATTCAATTAGTAAATCACTTTTCAAAATGCTCCTGTATCTGCTTTTTTCCGTGGACAAAAATGATCAATGCCAAACTGGGAAAATATGATCTTAATCAGGTTTGTAACTTTACATTATATTTAGAATTGTTATAAATTATAAATAAAAATCGGAATTAGATATCTTCCACTCTACAATAAAAACAAGAACCTCTTAGAAAACAGCGGAAGCTGTTTTCGTATTCTATTAGAAAAGCCAGTAATTAACATTCAATACCAGAATTAGGCCTGTCATAATACCACCAATTAAGCCCCAGGCAAATGATGTAATAAATTCCAAAGCCATATAATGCAAATTCCGGAGTACCCATTTGAATTTGGTCACCAAATACCTGCGGAATTATGAATGCCCCATAGGCTGCAATTGCCGAGGTCCAGCCCAAAACCGGACCGGCTTTCTCTTTGCTGAAGATGTAAGGTATACTTCTAAAGGTAGAGCCATTCCCAATTCCTGTTGTAACAAACAATACCATAAAACAGGCAAAGAAAGGCCACCAGTAAATTTCGGGACTTGCACTTTCCCTGGCCTGCACCACAAAATAAGCTACTGCTATGGTTGCCAAAATCGTAACTATTGTACTATAGGTGGTAACCCGTGAGCCGCTGTTTACTTTATCACTTAGCCAACCTCCCAAGGGCCTAACCAATGCCCCCAACATAGGACCTATGAATACCCAGGTAAGAAAATCTGGCGCGTTGGGATTTACATATTGTGGATTTGACGGATCTGAATAAACAAAAATGTCCTGGCAAAGTTTTGGGAATGCCGCAGAAAATCCTATAAAAGAACCAAATGTCATGGTATAGATGATCGTCATGATCCAGTTATGCTTATCTGAAAGTATAGAAAACTGCTTGTTGAGGCTCTGCTTAATATCACCCGGGCTCAGATATTTCATAAGGAGAAGGGTAAGTATTACCACCACAGGTAATACTATCCACATATTTACCTCAAGTCCAACCAGTATATAAGACCCAACAGCTGCCGTAACAAGCCCGATACCTACCATAAAGAGAGTTTTGGTTATGCCCTGAAATGATGTGGGGAGTTTAGGAGTTCCCGTTATAACATTGTTCATTCCAAAAAAAGCCGCTATAGCTGCAAATACTATAGGGATCCAAATCCACCCTGCATTTTGCAGACCTGCAAGAGGCTGATCTTCTAAAATTTCACCCTCGCTGCCAACTGCTGAGAAAAGGAAGATTCCAATTACAAAAGGGATCATCTTTTGCATAATTCCTACCCCAAGATTTCCTATCCCCGCGTTGAGGCCAAGGGAAGTTCCCTGCATTCTCTTAGGAAAAAAGTAACTGATGTTGCTCATAGAAGACGCGAAATTTCCTCCTCCAAACCCAGACAACAGGGCCAGGATAGCAAATGTAAAATATGGAGTACTTTGATCTGCGAGGGCAAAACCAACACCAAAGGCAGGTATAAGCAATAGAACAGTAGTCGTAAAAACAACATTACGGCCTCCTCCCAGGGCAATAAGAAAAGAATTTGGAATTCTAAGGGTGGCACCAGCAAGCCCAGCAATAGCTGGTAATGTATAATACAAGTTGTTGATTATTGCCAGCTGATTATTGACCATTTCTTCAGACATATCCGGAGTGATCATTCCAAAATGGAAATTGAATTCTTTCATTTTGGTGGTAATAATGCTCCACATCATCCACACGGAAAAGGAAAGTAACAGGGCAGGAATTGAAAGCCACAGATTTCTGTAAGCTATCTTTTTACCTTTTTGCTCCCAAAATACAGGATCTTCCACATTCCATTCTTCCAGGTTGGTCTTCATAATATTTAGGGTTTAATCAATTTTATATTTCTTGTTTCGATTCAATTTGGCGCATTAGTTTTGGCTGTTCCCTGTGCATCATCTTTTGAATAGTTCTATGCATCCACCACAGGCAAATACCAGATATTACGAGGGTAAACATCCACGCACTGGTCCACAGCCCCGATCCATCCAGTAAATATCCAAAAAGGATTGGGCATACAAAACCTCCCAGTCCACCTATGACTCCCACCATGCCCCCTACAACCCCAATCTCATCTGGAAAATACTCCGGAATATGTTTGTAGACCGCAGCTTTACCAATTCCCCAAATACTACCCAGAATCACAACCAGGAATGTAAACACCCATACATTGGCCTGAAAAAAGATTTTTGTCTCTCCGCTGGCCAGCAATTCTTTCTTCTCCACCCTTTGGCCCTCCTTCACTACGGCTTCCTGCCAGGTTTCTTTTTTGGGAAATACAAACTCCCCTTCAAGGGTATTAGAATCTGTTCCACCCCTGGGGATTACATCGTATTCAATTCCTGCTGCAACGATTTTGTTTTCACTCACTTCTGTAACTTCTCCGGCCTGTTTAGACATGATACCATTCCCGGGGGAATAGATCTCCATTTTTGGAAAGATCAATAAAAAGCTAATTGCTACAGAAGTTCCCAAAACCCAATACATTACCTTACGCGCACCCCATTTATCTGACATCCAACCACCAAGAGCCCTTATTATCCCGGAAGGAAAACTAAAGGCCGCTGCCAGTATACCAGCAGTTACCAAAGGGAGGTAATATACGTTAACATAGTAAGGAACCAGCCATTGCGAGAAAGCCACAAAACAACCAAATACCAGAAAGTAATAAAGACCAAAGCGCCACACTCTCATACTTTTAAGAGGCTGCATTAATTTTTTAAGGGTACGCTGTGTTGCCGGTTTCTTATTTTTTGCGAAGACAACAAAAATGATCGCCATAATTACCAGGGCGGCAGCATAGATAACGGGAAGTATTCTCCAGTTTTCTATATCTGCCCCGTTATTGGTAAGATTTATTAATAAGGTGGGTGCCACAAGTGTTGTAATGGCAGCTCCGGCATTCCCCGCCCCAAAAATACCCAGAGCCCTGCCCTGCCAGTCTTTCTCATACCATACAGAGGTATAGGCAATCCCAACCGCAAACCCTGCACCTGTAAGACCATACCCAAAACTGCATAAAGCAAAACCAAGGAAAGAATCTACATATTGCAACATAAACATGGGAATGGCACTTACCAGCAATAATCCTCCAAACATCCACTTGCCTCCATATTTATCGGTCATTATCCCCAGAGGCAATCTGAAGATAGACCCGGTAAGAACAGGGATTCCCAAAAGCCATCCAATTTGAACCGAACTCCAGTCGTAAACCCCGTTATCTACAAGAAAGGTTACCGTAACCCCATTGAACATCCAAACTGCAAAACAAATGGTAAATGCCAGGGTATTCAGGAAAAGCATTTTATGAGCGGCAAAGGACGGTGAGTTCATATTTTGTAAATTCTTCTTAAAATTATACTTTATATTTCTATTTTAAAAATTCAGACTAACAAATCAATTGATATGGCCGGGGCGAAGACACAACATTACATGTGTTTAATGGTGGCAAAGGCTTGATCTTTTAAACATAGGAATCGGTCAAACTGGCCCAACCCTGGATTATTACTACCTCCTACATAAAAGCCGATATGAGCATGGTTGGTTCCATAAAACGGATTAAAAGGAGAATGAAATAGCAGCCATAACAAAATCCTCAACCACTGGTGAAGGCAATTAAATAAAGAGATAGGCGACATTGAAATTAAATTTTAGTAAAACGCTAATGGGGTGTACAAAAAATTATTGTTGCAAAAGTGAGTGGTAAGTTTGGACTTAGAAATGATGAATATCAGTTTTTGGTATATTTAAATTGAACTTATAATGAAAACTGACACCTGTAATGCCCTGGACCTATACTGCTGGATGAACGGAATGTTCTCTTCCTCATAATTGTGATGCAGATTGAAAATAGGATCGGTCAAAAAATTAAGTTTCCAACTTTTGTAGTTTTCAGCCCTGGAACCTTTGTTTTCTATATTCAGCAGATCTTTTCCAGATCCAGATAATTCACCTTTTCCTTTTCGGCAACTCGTTTTATCGAAACACTTCCACCACAACAAAAATATATTCCATACTTTTTAAAGACTTGGTGAGCAGTCTTGATATTATCGGTATGCATTTCTGTAATTGTTTTTGTTTTCACTAATAGTTATAAATTCAAAAAATGGGAAAACCCCATAAAGCTAAATAGGGGCCCTTTTAACAATAAAAATAATTTCTGCAGTGTTTATTAAATAAAACGCTATAATTTGATCACGTTTTGTTTCTAAATCCCGTTCTTTGCAAACACTATAAAATTTAATCAAATGAATGAAATTATTGATATTTCCGCACTTCCCGAAGGACATCCGGTAAGCGTATATTTTCTGGAAAAAAAAATAATTATAAAATTCATAGAAGAATTAAAAGCTACAGATCCTGTAGTTGAGTACCAAAAATTCTACAATATTTTCAACCAACTCCAAACCTTGGAGAAACGTTTTGAACGAAAGGAAAATCAACTATTCCCTTTTTTGGAAAAAAGGGGTTGGAATGGGCCGTCCCAGGGAATGTGGTCCTTTCACGATACTTTAAGAGAGCAATTTAGATTATTGCGAAAGAAGATCGAAGCAAGGGAATTTGAAGAAATCGAACAGGATACGCACTATCTCATTAGTGGCATTTCCCGATTATTATTAATTGAAGAAACAACCCTGTTCCCTAATTCCCTTAAAATGCTCTCCGAAGCAGACTGGATACAGGTACGTTCCGGCGAAGAGGAAATAGGCTGGATGCTGCCGCAGGATCCGCCTCCATTTCCCAAAGAGGAATATATCCATCCCAGCCAGGATTTCACCAAGAGAGAGCTTTCATTTTCCCTTGAGAATACCGCTCACTATGATGAAGGCTATATGACTGTGGAACAGGTAAACCTGCTTCTCAAAACCATGCCGCTGGATATCACGTATGTTGATGAAAATGACAAAGTAATATTTTACAATCGCGGAGAAGAACGGGTATTTCCCAGAAGTGCAGGTATTATTGGCCGGGAAGTGAGATTCTGTCATCCACCAAAAAGTGTAGGTACCGTATTAAAGATCTTAGAGGAATTTAGGAAAGGAACTAAAAGTGAATCATCATTCTGGATCAATTTTAAAGGGCGCCTTATTTACATCAGGTATTTTGCTGTTCGGGACGATAAAAAAAATTACAAAGGGGTTATTGAAATGTCCCAGGATATTACCGATATCAAAAATATAGAAGGTGAAAAACGGCTACTGGATTGGGATTAAAAATCACTGAACTGACTGGGAATAAATCATTTTCAATTGAAAATGATTTTGGTCATAAATTTGATTAAACCCCGGTTAAGCAGAATTCAAGACCTTTCAACATAAAATTCAAAACAGGTGGAAATTTCCACCTGTTTTTTTTTGTTTTAGCCTTTCTTTCACCCGTCTTTTTCACGCTCAATTCCATTTCCCCCTTAAAAATTCCAGCAGGTACCACCCAAACTTTGTCTACTAAGAACATCTCCAACTGGCGAAATAACGATACCCCTTACCTAAAGAAAATCTCCCGGCTAATTCAGAAGTATCTATAAGGTAATTACCACTTGATTACCTGTTACCATATTGATTTCCAATTATTTTAATCAGTCATTTGTTTCTATAACCCTAAGTCAGCAGGCGTTTCCGGCTTTGAAAAAAAAAGAACTAATGAATGATTTAAATTTAGAAGATCGATTAAAACGCATTGAACAACTGCTAAGAATTTAAAAAAATCATAAATTTGAGAAATAATTTAATGATTATAATTCATAGATGAAATTCATTTTTTTAATAGCGGCTTTTAACGCGTTCTTTTTTGCAATTTTATTGATTCAGAAAAAACCCAGGGTATTGCACGACAATATATTAATTTTATGGTTGTTGTATTTGGGGCTGTTTATTGGGGTTTATTCCTTTTATTCCCATGAATTATTTACTCATTTTAATTTGTTATCCATCAGTTTTATTTCGTTGTTTTTATTGCACGGTGTATTCTTGTACTTTTATATTTCGGCATTAGTATCTTCCAAAAAAGAATTCGATAAAATCAACCTCATCCATTTTACGCCATTTGTCTTATTTAATTGCTATCTGCTGGTAATTTCATTCTTTCCAAATATTTCAGAAATGATTCGATTGGATTATGCACAAGTAAATATTTCTCCGCCATTTTTATTTATTTTCTTTTTAATTGCAACAATATTGTCGGGGCCATTATATTTTGTTGTATCGATACGATTGTTTGAAAAGTTGGATATCAACATCTTCAATAATTTTTCTTCTTCTGAAGAAATTGATTTAGTATGGTTAAGAAAACTTGTTTATATTTTTGGCATAATTTGGACAGTTTTAATTGTCATCACGGTCATTCACCATGTGTTTAATTTATTTTCTATGGTTTTTTGTACTGACGGATTGTTTTTGTCCTTGTCGGTTTTTGTAATTTTAATTGGTTATTTCGGATTAAAACAAAAGGTTATTTTTAGTGGTGACACTATAAATGAACAGGTTATTGTTGAGGAGACAAAAGTAAAATATGCAAGTTCACGATTAACGGAAGCTGAGGCAAATCAATTTGCGGATAAACTTAACAATTTTATGGTTTCGGAGAAACCCTTCTTAAATCCAAATTTAACACTGCAACAGTTAGGTTCTGAATTAAAGATTTCTACACATTATCTATCACAGATTATAAATGAAAAATTCAACCTTAACTTTTTCGATTACATCAATCAGTTTAGGGTGGAAGAATTCAAATTAAAAATAAGCGACCCACAATTTGAAAATTATTCGTTTCTGGGCATCGCATTTGATTGCGGATTCAATTCAAAATCGGCTTTTAACCGAATCTTCAAAAAATTTACAAATCTTACGCCTTCACAATACAAAGCTGCTGTTACTAAGCATTAAGTCTATCTATTTTAATAAATATTAGCGGTTTATTTTACGGAAGCTGATTTTTTATTAAAATAAACAAGTCCCACTTTATAGATTAGAGCGATTGGTCTTGCTCCTCCTTATATTTTTGTAAAGAATTCTATAATAATCATTTCAAAATTAAAAAATATACTAACTTAATTTATAAAATTTTTAAATCATGAGAACCTATATCTGGACAGCGCCAACAAGGATTTTTCATTGGCTGTTAGCCATTGCATTCACAGTTGCTTTTATTTTAGGAGATTTTGACAATCTAAGCAATCTACATTTTGCTTTTGGTGCTTTTGTGGGAGCACTGTTATTTTTTAGAATTTTGTTTGGTTTGTTTGGACCAATTTATTCAATTTTTAAAGATTTCCCAATAGGATTGAAAAGCCAGCGCGAATTTATAAACACGTTTTTTTCAAAAGGGAAAACATATGCTGGTCATAATCCGGCAGCTTCCGTAATTATGTTGAGCATATTTTTTGTTGGAATAATTTGCGGTATGTCAGGTTACTTTTTATATGCTAATGAGAATAATGTATTAAATATTGGAATTAATGAAGATTCTCTTGAAGAATTACACGAAATAACTGCAAACCTTTTTTTAATTTTAGTGGCCATCCACTTACTTGGCATTTTGGCCGAAACATTATTTCATAAGAAAACGGGTACACTTCAATCAATTTTTACAGGATATAAAAATATCGAATCTAAAAATGCCAAATTAAATGGTTTTCATAAAATATTTATGGTGCTTTGGCTTATAATTCCTTTTTATATTTCTTATTTGGCCTATGGCCTGCCGGCTAACTCAAAAGAGCAAGAAAATAAGATTGAGAATAATGAATACTATGACGATGATTAAAATTACTTTAAAATATACCTATGGCGCCATAAGATTATAGGCAATAAGTGCCGCTCTTAAAATACATATTGTTCAGCTCAGTTCAACAAAAAATTCCGGTTCCTAATCATTCTCCTTCATTTTCTTTTAATATATGTTGTATAACTTTATAGTTGGGCACTTTTTCTGCCAAATAAATAAGTCCCACTTTATAAATTAAAGCGATTGGCCTATATATCGCGACTATATTCGCCAAATATATTAACCTTAATAATAATTAAAATAAGTAGAAAAATGAAAAAACCTATTAAATTAATTTTGGGAATTGCTGCTGTACTTTTATTTGCTGTTTCTTGTGACAGTAAAACCGGAAAAACACATAACGATTCTGAAGCTCAACAAACAGATGAACATCAACAAGAGAAATCTGTAACACAACAAACAAATGAAGATGAACAAGCAGGGGAAGAAGATTTAGAATTAAATAATGGAAACTTATGGGAGGCTAATCTTGAAACTACCGAAGGAATAGACAATATGAAAATTTTAATAAAGTCTTTTTCAGAAAGAGATAATATGGAAGCTTACCCGAGAGTTAAAGAAAATTTGGAAAAGGAATTTGGAACTATCATAGCCAAATGTACAATGACAGGAGAGGCTCATGAACAATTACACAAGTATTTGGTTCCAATGAAAGATTTGTTTGATGATTTAGCGGCATCAGATCTAGAAATCCGCAAAGCCAGCCTTAACAGAATAAATACACATTTAGAAGCGTATACAAAATACTTTAAGTAAAATGAATTTCATTTTTATCGGTATTTGATTTAAATTTTTAAGAATGGGATTTCTATATAGATTTCCCATTTTTTATTTTATAGGACATTTAAATAGAATAAAATAAGGGGCTTTGGCAAATATCTTGATATTAAAAAAAATTATCAGCCAACACCTGCTTAATATAAAACTTCCGTCTTTAAACGCCGTGCAATTAGTGCACTTTCCAAAGTATCAATTTGGGTTTAATCACTGATTTTTTTTTAGAAAACCCATTGCAGTCTAAAAATAAATGTATTATATTGATACAATCAAATTAAATCTAAGCAAGTTTGTTTTACCCATCAACCTTATAAAACCTAACAAAATAAATTACAAGATGAAACGCTTTTACTTTTTAAGCCTTATGGTATCACTGGTTGTCCTGATGACTGGCTGTGAAAATAATAACAATGCTAATCGAGATAATACCAATACCCAATCAAACGATCAAAATACTCAAACCAAAATCTCGAAAAAAACGAAAAAAAATAACGATACAATTGACCTGAAACAACGTACGGGGATTCCCTTCCAAATTAGTCAGGCCACTCAGGACACCGTGCCTTTATTGGGAATTATGATCAACCTGGAAAAAAACCTGGCTGTTGTTCAGGCGGGTATCTGGAGAGGGAATTACCAAATCATTAGCGAGGCCGCGAATGCCATGGTAAATCACGGATATGTTCCTCATCGGGAAATTCAAAAAATACAGACCATTCTCGGCAAAGAAGGGTTAAAAAATTTCGTAGCCGCAGATAATTACTGGCATAATAAAGCTAAGGAGCTTGCCCAGGCGGCCAACGATAAGAAGATGGATCAGATTGTTAACCGGACGACGGAATTGATCCAGCGATGCAGCAGCTGCCATGTGAAGTACCGGGTTCCTCTAAGGGACAACCCAAAATGGTTGGAACGTTGAATTAAGGTCAACTATGATCATATACAATAAAATGGGCTGAATTCGGAATCGTTTATACAAACAAGAAGATAGGTGTAACCCTAACAGCTGATACGGGAAAAAGGGGCAAATCTTGACATGACAGCACCCCAGGATAAAAAGAGCTTCAGATGTGGTATAATAAAAGTAAAGTTGGGGTTTCTTTGCTGTTTAATTTATTTTTAATTCTTACAGTTTTATCCGGACCATTCTTTTATCAATATAGGGTAGAAGAAGTGAAATCAAAACTAGGTAATCCTGAATTCGATAATTTATATTTATTAGGTATAGCATTCGAGTGCGGCTTTAATTCTAAATCGACATATAACAGGGTTTTTTAGAAATTAACAGGACAGTGAATATAAGAATCAACTCTAAAAAACTGTAATCCAACACTATGTATATTATCTCACGGAGTCCGGGTTTATAAAATGGGACTTCAATTTGTTGTTAAATGAGTGCTACATTACAAAGTAGGTCGCACAAGGATATTTCTAAATGTACTTTTGTCGCAAGAAATTTAATAAAAATTAAAAACACTTATGATGAAAACAAAAAAATTTGATTTAAGTACGGAAAGTCCCAAAAGACTTCAAACCCCCAAAAGAAATAAACAAACAATCCTCTCGATTGTATTTGGTTCGCTATTAATGTTATTTGCTGCACTTCCCGCTTCAGCACATTGCGATTCCTACGATGGCCCGGTAATCAAGGATGCCGTCAAGGCGCTTGAAACCAACAATGTCAATTTAGTGCTGAAATGGGTTTCTTTAGAACAGGAAAAGGAAATTATTCCGTTATTCAACAAAACCCATCAACTTAAGAGTGGTGATAAAGAGGTTTACACAATTGTGGAAAAACATTTTTTTGAAACCCTCGTCCGCCTGCACCGCGAAACTGAGGGCGCTCCTTACACCGGATTAAAACCGGCAGGGACTACCAAACCAATTATTCAAATGACAGATAAAGCCCTTAAAGATGGAAATGTGGATGATTTTTTGGTAAAATTTGATAGCCATATTGATAAAGTGGTTCGTGAAAAATATCAAAAAGTAACCGAACTCAATAAAGTAAAGGATAATTCAATAGAGCAAGGCAGGGCATTTGTGGAAGCTTATGTCGACTACACACACACGGTTGAAGCACTATATGACATATTGGAACACGTTGGTGGTCACGCCGGACATCAAGAATAATAACATTAAAATAACAGTATTATGAATTTTAATACACCAATTCCACTAAAGAAAGAGCATGAAGAATTACACGACATGCTCAGAAAAGCCACGCAGCTTTCAGGCAAAACAGGCGATGCTGCAAAAACAGTCGCTGAATTGATGCATCCGCATTTTGTGAAAGAAGAAGAATATGCACTTCCTCCTTTGGGTCTCCTACCACTTCTTTCTTCAGGAAAACTTACTGAAGAAATGAAACAGGTTTTGCC
>Ga0314774_1000517_pt1 | contig 30305 bp, 26 predicted proteins | sample MetaGCBIA2018_FD_204515 | JGI IMG/M metagenome (GOLD analysis project Ga0314774, IMG submission 204515) | Cryopeg brine microbial communities from Beaufort Sea near Barrow, Alaska, United States - CBIA 2018 | ecosystem: Environmental > Aquatic > Marine > Coastal | place: USA: Alaska | collected...
TGACCCCCTTGCCGCCAGCGTGAGTGCGGGCGGCACACGGATCGCCTGCGACTGCTAGCCGCGAGGCAGGGTCCGGCCGGCCTCCATGCGATGGACTTCCGACGCAATCGCGTTCGCCTCCGCCTGGTCGTGAGTGACAAGGATGGCAGTGGTCCCCGTGCGAGCGAGGATGTCTCGCATCTCGCCGGCGAGACGCGACCGCAGCTCCGCGTCGAGCGAGGACAGCGGCTCGTCGAGCAGGAGCAACCGAGGTCGGGGCGCCAGCGATCGAGCCAGCGCCACCCGCTGGCGTTCGCCGCCCGAAAGCTTGGCGACCGGTTGGTCTCTGTACTGGGAGATCCCGACCAGATCCAGCAGCTCGCTCACCCGTTCGTCGCGTTCCGCGACCGGCATCTTCGCCATCTCGAGACCGAAGGCAACGTTTCCCGCAACGGTCCGATGCGGGAAGAGCTGCCCGTCCTGAAACACGAGGCCAAAACCGCGTCGGTGAATCGGCACGTGCGTCACGTCTTCGCCGTCGAACTCCACCGTTCCCGCATCGGGCGCAATGATGCCCACGATGGCCGCCAGCAACGTCGACTTGCCGCATCCTGAGGGCCCCAGCAGCGCCACCGTCTCGCCCCTGTTCACCGCAAGATTCACCGAGTCGACGGCAGGCTGCCGCGCCCCGGGGTACACGACCGTCAGGTCGGTGATGTGTAGGCCCCTGCCACTGGTGACGGCTGTGTGGCTCATAGCTCCGCCTCTCCGATGCGTCGAAAGCGTTCGGCTGCAAACATGATCGCTCCTGTCACGGCCGCGAGGAGCACCGCCGCGGCAAAGGCCATGCCGACGTTGTCGGCGCCCGGGCGTCCGAGTAGCCGCACGATCGCGGTGGGCAAGGTGGGTGCGTCGGGACGCGCGAGGAACGCGGTGGCCCCGAACTCCCCGAGTGCGATGGCCGCGGCGAAGCCCACGGCCACGCCGAAGGGCCGGGCCAGGAGCGGCCAGTCGATGAGTGCCCACACCTTGACAGGAGAGGCCCCCAGGGCGGCCGCGGCCGAGCGCAAGCGGTCGTCGATGGCTCGCGCAGCCGGCACCAAGGTGCGGGTGACGAAGGGAAGCGCGACCAGGGACTGGCCGATGGGCACGAGCCACCAGGAGGCGCGCAGATCGAAGCCCACGACGTTGCGGTTGAGAGTGAGCAGGAGCCCCAAGCCGATCATCACCGCGCTCACGCCCACGGGGAAGACCATCGCCGCGTCGAGAATGGTGGCGCGTCCGCTGCGGTGGGTCACGAGGTGCGCGATCAGCAGCCCAAGGACGCTCGCGATCACGGTCGCGACGGCGGCGACCGTGAGTGAGTGCCAGGCCGCGACCAGCACCGGCTCGGGCAGAAGGCCACGTGCGGGCGTCTCCGCGAGAGCACGGTAGTACTCGAAGGAATAGCCGGACGAGCTACGCAGCGAGCGCTCGACCAGGGCGGTCATCGGCACGCCGTTAACCACGAGGAGGGCAGCGAGCGCCGCAATCACCGCCGGAGCGTCTCGACGCGTCGCCCGCCGTGTGCCGTCGATTCTCCGTGCGGGGGCGGATCGCTCACGTGCCCGTCGCGCGCGGTCGGTCGCCCACAACGTGATGGCGACGATCACGAGTTGAACGAGCGACAGCAGTGCCGCCGTGCGCAGGTCGAGGAACTGATTGACCTGCAGGTAGATCTCCGTCTCGATGGTGGACACCCGGCTGCCGCCCAAGACGAGCACGATCCCAAAGGACGATGCGCAGAACAGGAAGGCCAAGGACGCGGCCGATGCCAGGGCCGGACCCAAGGCGGGAAGCGTCACGTGGCGGAAGGCGGCGAGGCGGTTCGCGCCGAGCGTGCGCGCCGCTGAGACGCGGCCGGGGTCGAGGCCGGCCCACGCGCCGCCGACGATGCGCATCACCACGGAGGTGTTGTAGAACACGAGCGCGGCGACGATGATCCATAACGATTGGTCGAGCCCCGTCCACCCCAGCGGTCCGCCTCGCCGCACGAGCGCGGAAAAGGCCGCCGCCACCACGACGGTCGGGAGCACGAAGGGAACGCTCGCCGCCGCGCGGGCGAAGCCGACCCCTCGCCAGCGAAGCCTGAAGAGCGCGTACGCGGCGGGAATCCCCAGCACGACGGAACCGAGCGTGCCCGCCGCCGCCAGCAGCAGCGTCGTGCCGATCGCCTTGAGGGTGTGTGAGTTGGTGAGGGCCTCTGCCGCCAGGTCAAGACGGAAGGCGCCGTCATCCGTGAGGCCCCTCCACAACACCGTGGCGAGCGGCCACACAAAGAACAGTGCGAGGTACGCCAACGGCAACGCCGCGAGCCCCCACCACACGAGGTGGGGGCTGACGCGGCGTGCGTGTAATCCGTTCATGGGCGCGGGGCGTTCATGTCTGGGGCGGCTGGCTAGCCCAGCACCGTGTCCGTCCAGGTCTTGATCCACTCGTCCCGCTGGGCGTCGATCGTGGCCGGTTCAATAGACCACGGGTTTGCGGCGAGAGGCGCATACTGCTCCCACTCGGCAGGCACGGTGACGGCCGACGAGACGGGGTACACGTACATGTTCTCCGCGACCGAGGCCTGGAAGTCGTCGGACAGCATCCAGTCGACCACCTTCTGGGCGCCCTCGGGGTTCTGCGCTCCTTGAAGCACACCCACGTACTCCACTTGCCGGAAACACGTGTCGAGCAGCGCGGCCGTGGTGGGCTGGCCGTCGATCACCTCAAACGGGGGAGACGATGCGTAGCTGAGCACGATCGGGTAGTCGCCGCCGTAGTTTGGCGCCGAGAAGTCCGTGTAGTACGTGTCCGACCAGGACGCGGTCACCCGCAAGCCGTTGTCGTTGAGAGCGGCCCAATACTCTGGCCACGCGTCGCCCTTGGCCGCGATGGTCGCCATCAGGAAGGCGAGTCCAGGCGACGAGGTGGCGGGGTTGGTCACCGACACCATGCCGCTGTATGCCGGGTCAAGCAGGTCGTCGAGCGTCTGGGGAGCCGGCGCGTCGCCGCCAAAGGCCGTCAGGTCGATGTTGAGGCACACGTCGGAGAAGTCGATCGCCGTGAGAGCTTGCGAGCCCTCGATCGCGTATTCGGCCGCATCGACGGCTGCCGCCGCCTCCGATGTGTAGTCCGCGAAAACCCCGGCCTCGAGCGCACGCGAGGCGAACGTGTTGTCGACGCCGTAGACCACGTCGCCCAGCGGGGCGTCCTTGGTGAGCACCAACTGATTGACGAGCGTCCCGGCATCCCCTGGCCCCACGAACGTGACGTCCAGGCCGGACTCTGCTTCGAAGGCGGCCAGAACGTCGTCCGGGACCGCGAAGCTGTCGTGGGTGACCACCGTGACCTTTGTCGGCATCGCCGCCGACGTGGCTGCGGGCGACTCAGACGTCGGCCCGTCAGCGGCGGTGGCGGTAGAGCAAGCGGCGGCGCCCAAGGCAACAACCGCGGAAATGGTGAATGCGCGCATGATGTTCATGCGATTCCTCCCATACTTCAGGAGGGGTAATGAGACTCGACTCCCTACGCCGGTGCAAACCGGGTCAGGTTCGAGGGTCTGCGGGTGACCGCACTCTCAGCGCCCTTGACCCGCATGTGGATGCGGAGGTGCTCCCCTGTCGTGCTCACCACGATAGCCGCCCCAGGCGATTCGCGTGGACCAGGCCGCTACATCCGCTGGGCGAGATCGCGCCAACGCTCGAGCGAAGGACGGTATGTGAAGCGCCCGTAGGCGCCCTGCCGGTATCGGCGCAGGATGCCGGGGAGGCGGGCAGGCCAGAACCACGGCATCGTCGAGCGCTCCGCCTCGAAGGCGGCCTTGTCCGCGAGAAGCGTCAGCACTTCCTCGGAGGCGCCTTGTCCCGCGAGGCGGTCGTGCAGCGCCTCCGCCCTGTCGCGCAGATTGACGTAGCGCTGCCGGCGACCCGTCAGCGCGACTCGCGCCTGGCCGGTCAGAGACCGGGGGGGTATGCCGATCTGATTGGTGCTGTGGACGCGGTAGTCGATGAGCGGCGTCCGGTCCACCATTAGGGTGCCGAGGGAGGCCGCCAGGAGGGCAAGCCACTCGTCGTGGACAAAGAGTTCGGGGACTGGCAACGCCACGTCGAGGAGGTCGCGTGTGAGCATCGCGGTGGCACCCGTGGCGATGTTGCGGCGCACTAGGTACTCGGCGCCGCGACGGGCCGCGACGGCATCCAGCTCTTCGTCGGTCACTCCGTACGACGCGAAGAGGTGCTCGCCGGAGAAGTTGTTGCAGTCGTCAATGATGCGGGCGTCGGTGAAGACCATGGCCGGACGCGGGGCGGCGGACAAGCGCGGCACCAGCGTCGCGGTCTTCGCTGGATCCCACATGTCGTCGTGGTCCGACAGTGCGATGAGATCGCCGGTACACGCCGCAAGGGTTCGGGAGAAGTTCTGCACGACGCCGCCGGAGCGTTCGGTAAACGCGACGCGCACCACATCGCCCCTCGGGTGCTCGGCCGCGACGGCAGCGATGCGCTCTAGCGTGCTGTCGGTCGAACCATCGTCGCCGATGACCACTTCGTCGACGGGGAGGTCTTGGTCGAGGATGCTGAGCAGTTGTCGCTCGATGAAACGCTCGCTGTTGTAGGTGCACAGGGCGACAGAGAGTCGAACCGTCGGTGAGTCGGTGCCCGTCATGGCATCAGACTAGGTCAGCGTTCGTGTTCGGAATCGCCATCGGGTGTCGCCCCCTGGTCACCCTTTGGGTCGAGCGATTCTCCCGAAAGTTCGCGCACGCGCAGTTCGAGGAGAGCCACCGTCTCGGCGAGGTCGCGGGCCTTGGCCTCCAGGCGGGTGAGCTCAGCGCTGTGCTGGACGCTCACGAGGAACAAGATGGTGATCGAGACGAAGAACACCAGGTTGATGGGCAGGTCGATGCCCACGAAGTCCGCCACGTGCGTCAGCGTCTGGGGGACGGCGCTCACGATCAGCGCCAAGATCCCGGCGCCGAGCCACCACACGGCATGGCGTTCGCGAAGACGGCGTCGGCGCAGCAGGCTCACCACGACGATCAGCACGAAGAGAGCTGCAGCAATTCCGAACACGTAGGCCTTGAGCGTCATGCCGCGACCTCGCTCGTCGGTGGGGCCACGGCCTTCGGACGCGCATAGGCGAACAAGAGGGCCAGCGTCGCCCTGGCGAGGTACAGGGCCGCCTTCGCGGGGCTTTGCGATGGCGCGCCGCCGCTACGGTCACGCATCGAGGTGGGCACTTGGGTGACGGTGAGACCCGCACGGCATGCGAGGACGAGGGATTCGATCGTGTCGCCCAAGTACTCCGCTGGGTAGTCGCGTTCGAAGAGGGCGATCGCACGGGGACCGGAGGCGCGGAATCCCGAGGTGGTGTCGCTGAGCCGGTTGTGGGCGGTGCGGCTGATGACCCAGGCGAGAACCTTGCTAGCCCAACGGCGCGGGCCGCGCATCACGTAGGCGCCCTCTCCTGCGAAGCGGGCGCCGATCACGATGTCGTAGTCGTCGAGCTGATCGAGTAGCGCTGCAACGGTGCGGGGGTCGTGCTGGCCGTCGGCATCGATCTGCACCACCGCACCAAAGCCGTGCTCGGAGGCATACCGGAATCCCACGCGCATCGCGCCGCCCACGCCCAGGTTGAACGGGAGTGTGGCGACCAGCGCACCGGCCGCGCGTGCGGCGTCACCCGTACCGTCCGTGGAGCCGTCATCGACGACCAGAACGGTAATACCGGGGAGGGTGGCGCACGTCTCGCTCACCACGCGCCCAACTGATTGGGATTCGTTGTACGCGGGCATAACGATGAGCGTCTGCCCGAGCGCAGTTCCCATGGTCGGATCATAGCATCGGGACCACCGCCGGCCCGGCGTGCCGGGCCCTTCGTCAGCGGTTGATCGTGGTGCCGGTGCGCGCCGACTCAAGCGCCGCGTCGACCACCGCGACGGTCTCAAGTCCCTCGCGCATCGTGACGTACTCCGAGGACTTCCCCAGAATGCCGTCGCGGAACACGGCGTGCTCAGTGGCGAGCGGTTCTGCCTTGGGAATGGCGAAGCGCGTGACGTCACCCTCGGCCACGCCGCGGAACCCCGAAATCTGGTCCCACGTGGTTGCCACGGTGCCGTTTGCGTAGAACGTGAGGTCAGCGGTGAGCGTGTCGGCCACGAACGCGCCACGCTCGCCGGTCACTACCGTGGCGCGCTCCTTCATGGGGGAGAGCCAGTTGATGAGGTGGTTCGCGACGGTGCCGTTGGCGAATCGACCGGTGATCGACACGAGATCCTCATGCTCGCGGCCACTCCGGTGAGCCACCTGGGCGGAAATCGAGGTGTACCTCGAGCGCGCGACCCATGCGGCGAGATCCACATCGTGTGGAGCCAGGTCGCGGACCACGCCTACATCCGCGATGCGGGCAGGGAAGGGCCCCTGGCGTCGCGTCGCGATTTGGTAGACCTCGCCGAGGTCGCCGTTCTCAAGTCGCGCCCGCAGGTTCTGGACCGCAGGGTTGTAGCGCTCGATGTGTCCGACACCGCCAATGAGGCCGCGGCTCTCAAAGGCCTGCGCGATCCGTTCGGCGGACGCCACATCGTGACCGAGGGGCTTCTCGACAAGCGCGTGCACGCCAGCCTCGGCCACCGCGAGGGCGACCTGCTCGTGGTAGATCGTGGGAACCGCGATGATCACGTAGTCGACGCCCACAGAGAGCAGTGCCTCGATGTCGGGTGCGACCTCAAGGCCGCCAGCGACCCGGTGGGGGTCACCCGTCGCATCGGCCACCGCAACCAGGTTCACGCCGTCGAGGGCACGCAAGACGCGTGCGTGGTGACGTCCCATACTTCCGAGGCCGATCAGGCCCGCTCGCAGATTCGCCATCAGGCACCTGCTCCCGCGACGGCGTTGACGGCTTCGATGACGCGATCAACATCCGCATCGCTGAGCGCGGGGTGGACGGGAAGCGACAACACCTCTTGCGCCGCGCGCGCTGTGACGGGGAGATCGACCTCCGTGCGCAACGACGGCAATTCATGATTGGGGATGGGATAGTAGACGCCCGTGCCGACGCCATGCTCCTCGAGCATTGCTTTGGCGAAGCCGTCCCTGTCCTGAGGGACGCGAATCGTGTACTGGTGGTAGACGTGCACGGCGCCTTGTGCGACCGGCGGCACCACCACGCCACGCAGGTTCTCATCGAAGCGCGCCGCGATCTCTTGGCGGCGCGCGTTCCAGGCCGGCAACTTGGTGAGTTGAACGCGGCCGATGGCGGCGTGAATGTCAGTCATGCGCGCGTTGAACCCCACGAGCTCGTTCTCGTAGCGGCGCTCCATGCCTTGGTTTCGGAGTAGCCGGACCGTACGCGCGACGTCCTCCGTCGCACACGAGACCATGCCGCCTTCGCCGGAGGTCATGTTCTTGGTCGGGTAGAGGCTGAACATCCCGAACGTGCCGAATGAGCCGACCGGCGCGCCTTGCCACTGTGCGCCGTGGGCCTGCGCAGCGTCCTCGACGAGGTGGACGTCGTGCTGCGAGGCGACCTCGGCTAGGCGGGTCATGTCCGCGGGGTGCCCGTAGAGGTGAACCGGCATGATCGCCGCTGTACGGTCCGTGATCGCGGCGGCAGCGGCGTCGGGGTCCATGCAGAAAGTGTCTGGATCGATGTCGACGAATACCGGTGTCGCACCGGTGAGGGCCACGGAGTTGCCGGTGGCGGCAAACGTGAACGACGGCACGAGGACCTCGTCGCCGGCACCGATTCCTGCGGCGAGGAGGCCGAGGTGCAAGCCGGATGTGCCGGAGTTGACCGCCACGCAGGTGCGTCCCCCCACCAACTCGTCGGCGAACTCTTGTTCGAAGGCGGCGACTTCGGGGCCCTGGGCTATCATGCCCGAGCGCATGACCCGGTCAACAGCTGCGCGCTCCTCGTCTCCGATGATCGGGCTCGCGGCTGGAATGCGGGGTTGATTCATAAGTTCTTCCTTCGGTGTAGAAGTCGCTTGCGTCAGCGCGGCACAAGCGCGCCGTTGATCTCGTCGTACAGGGAATCGGTCACGGGACAGCGGTAACTGTTGTCGCTCACGTTGACGAGGGGAGCTCCCGCTTCACCCACCCACCCGATGCGCCGGGCCGGAACTCCGACAACGAGCGCGTAGTCGGGGACGTCCTTGGTGACGACCGCGCCTGCTGCGACGGTGGCCCAGCGCCCAATGATGACTGGGGCGATGCAGACGGCGCGAGCGCCGATCGAGGCGCCTAGGCGGAGGGTGACCCCCACCGGCGTCCAGTCGTGCGCGCTCTTGGGTGAGCCGTCGGCGTTGATGGCCCGGGGAAAGTGGTCGTTCGTCAGCACCACAGCGGGTCCGATGAAGACGCCCGCCTCAAGCACTGCCGGCTCGTACACGAGGGCGTAGTTCTGCACCTTGCAGCCGTCGCCCATGGTGACGCCGGAGCCGATGTAGGCGCCTCGGCCGACGATGCAGTCGCGACCGAGCACGGCGCCCTCGCGGACCTGGGCGAGGTGCCAAATCGAGGAGCCCTCCCCGATGATGGCGTCAGGCGCAACGTCGGCGGTCTGCGCGACCCGGAAACTCATGCGGCCACGATACCTCAGCGGTCACTCCGCCAACGGCGACCAAGGTCGCCCGTCGGGACGGGAGCCGGTGCGTGCGACGTCCACCCCCTAACATAGAGGCGTGCTGATGCCGGAAGCCCTGCTAGGGGATGTCGACCTGCGCCGGGGACTCACCCCGTGACGCGGCTTCTCATCATCACGGGCGCCGCCCTGGGCCAGCGCCTTGCTGGCCCCGCGATCCGTGCCCGCGCGATGGCCCGCGTGCTCGCAGCAGATGGTCATGACGTGGTGCTTGCGACCACCGCCTCGATCGAGGCGGGTGGATCGGAGGATCGGTTCCGCTCGGTCGCGTTGCGCCCCGGGGACAATGCAGCGTTCGGCGCCCTCGAGAGCGAAGCGGAACTCATCGTCTTCCAGGGGCATGCCATGGAGCAGTTTCCCGGACTTGCCTCCACTAACCGCGTCGTGGTTGTCGACGCATACGACCCGATGCACCTTGAGATGCTCGAGCAGGGCCGCGAGCAACCACGCGCCACGTGGGACCTCTTGGTGCGATCCAGGGTGGCTCTCCTCAACCACCAACTGGTCCGCGCCGACTTGGTGCTGTGCGCGTCCGCGCGCCAGCGGTCCTTCTACCTGGGTCAACTCGCGGCGCTCGGCCGCATTTCGCCCACGACGTACGAGAGCGACCCGGCGCTCGAACGCCTGATCGCGATCGCACCGTTCGGCCTCGAGGTGGAGCCCCCCGTTGCCACGCGGCCCGCGGTGCGCGGAGTGGTTCCCGGCATTGACGACGAGGCAAGGATCCTCATCTGGGGCGGAGGCGTCTACAGCTGGTTCGACCCGCTACTCCTCATCCGCGCCGTCCACGCGCTCGCGAAGAACCGCCCGCATACCGCTCTCGTGTTCCTGGGCACGCGTCACCCGGGCCAGGAGCCGATGGGCATAGTGAAGGAAGCGATCGACCTCGCCGAGGAGCTCGGCGTCCTGGGCAGTGCAGTGGTGTTCAACGAGGACTGGGTGCCCTACGAGCAGCGCGGCAGCTTCCTCATCGAGGCCGACGCTGGGGTGTCGACGCATCACGCGCACGTGGAGACGGAGTTCTCGTTCCGCACCCGCATCCTCGACTACCTCTGGGCGGGCCTGCCCATGGTGGTGACGGAGGGCGATACGTTCGCGGATCTGGTGAGCGAGGAGCGCCTCGGCATCGCGGTGCCTGCGGGCGATCTCGATGCGCTGGTGGACGCGCTGGAGACCGTGCTCTACGACGACGCCTTCGCCGCAGCGGCGCGTGAGCGCGTGGCGGCTGTGAGGCAGCGCTACTTGTGGGAAACGACGCTCGAGCCGCTACGGCGCATTGCGCGAGCCCCGCTCCACGCCCCGGATATTGACGCCGCGGGTGGACGCGATGCTCTTGCGGCGGCGGCGTTGCGTCTACACGAGCCTGAGGGCCGTCCGGGCCGCGCCCGCGACGTGCGTATGGTCCTGCACCACTTGCGGCACGCTGGCGTGCGCGAGGTGCTGCGTCGGGCGATGGCGCGGCGGTCCAAGAGGTGACAGCGCCCCCGCCAGGCTCGCACGCACAGAGCACCGTCGGCGCGGCTGCGCTCGCCCGCCGGATCACCGCGTTCGCCGGTGTTCCCTTCCTCTCGCTCCTCGCCCCCTTCATCTTCCTCCCCGTCCTGGCGCGACACGCTGGAGCCGATGTCTGGGTCGCCATCGCCCTTGGCCAGTCGGTGGGCGGCATCGCGGCGCTCGTGTCCGGTCTCGGCTACTCAACGCTCGCCCCGCCGTTCGTAGCGGTCGCGTCGATCGAAGAACGTCGCCGTCTACTCGCGACGAGCCTGCACGTCCGCGTGCCGGTCTGGAGCGTCGCCGCCCTGATCGCCGTGATCGTCGCGGCATCGCTCGCCCCCGAAGCCAATCGGGCGGAGGCGGCAACCATGGCGGGCGCGATGAGCCTCGCCGGACTAGCGCCCACCTGGTTCTGGATTGGAGTGGGCAGGGCGATGCCGATTCTGTGGTCCGAGGTGTTGCCAAGGATGGCCGCGACGCTCGCTGCAACCGGACTGCTCCTGCTGGGCGCAGGACCCATTTGGTACCCGATCCTGCTCGCCATCGCGATGATTGTGGGCCCGGCCGTGGTCTACAGCCGCATCGCGTCCGCTGAACTCGTCGATGTCGATCGCGACGGTGTCATCGGGGTGTTGCGCCAGCATCCACCCGCCCTGATCGCCGAGATCGCCGGAGGCGCCTACAACGCGCTCGCGGTCGCGGTCGTCACTTCGGTTGCGCCCGTGGCGCAGGCGGCACGTTTTGTCTCCGGAGACAAGGCCTATCGCTTTGGCCAATACTCGGTGTCGGCTCTCGGCAACGCACTCCAAGGGTGGGTGGTGGAGGCAGGTCCGGCCAGAATGGGGCGCAGGCTCCGGGTTGTCATCGCGCTTCATCTCTCCGTGGGAGTGGCCGGTTTGGTGGCAATGGGAGTGGGCGGCCCCTGGCTGACCACGGCCCTCTTTGGCACGGACGTTGCCGTCGGTGAGGCGACAGCGCTTGGCTTTGGTGTCGCGATCCTTGGGATCACGCTCGGGACCGCCTTCGGCCGGATCGGCCTGATTACCATCGGCGCGCGCAAGGCGTTCATGAGCTGCGTCGTGGGCGCATCCATCGTCGGCGTGACGGGTTTGCTCGTGGGCGCCTCGCTGTGGGGGGCGAGTGGCGCCGCGTGGGCGTTAGGCATCACGGAGGTGCTCTCGGCGGCGGCTCAAGGCACGGTGCTCGCGGTGTTGTGGAGACGCCGCCAGCGCACAGACCAGCCCCCGACTCACGCGCCCACTGCGACCGCATAAGGTGTCACGGTGAGACTGCCCTTGTCGAGCACTCAAGGAGGCGCTGTGGCGACGACGCGAACCAAGGTCGATCTGCGTCGGCTGATCGGTCGACTCCGGTGGATCCACGCCGCGCCGCTGCTGGCCGTGCTGACGCTGACTGCCTGGGCCTTCGCCTCGCCAGTCGGTTCTGGTCCGGATGACGACTACCATCTCGCGAGCACCTGGTGCGCCGTGGGCGGGAGTGAAGCGTGCGCGCCGGGCACAGCAGACAACACGCGGCGATTGCCGATCGCCTTCGAATCTGTCAAGTGTTACGCGCAGGACGCGACGCAAAGCGCCGCCTGCCAGGACGAGGCTGGGCTCGCTCTCGACGGCGCGAAGTACGAGACCAAGCGCGGCAATTTCCAGCGCGAGTATCCGGGCGTCTATTACGCGACGATGCGCCTGTTCGCAGGCGATGACCTGGTGCGCAGCGCGGTCGTGATGCGCTTGGTGAACCTCACCCTCTTCGTGGGCCTTGCCACGGCACTGGCGGCATTGATGCCGGCGTCTCGCCGCCAAACGCTCTTGTGGGGTTGGCTCGTGTCATTGGTGCCGCTTGGCATGTTCCTCATCCCATCAAATAATCCGAGCGGTTGGGCCATCACGGGGGTGGGCACTGCCTTCCTGGCCTTGCTGGGGTGGTTCGAGAGTCACGGCAGGCGCCGGTGGGCACTGGGCTCCCTGTACGTGGTCGGCATCGTGATGGCCGCAGGCGCGAGGGGCGATGCGGCAATGTACGCCGCAGGCGCCACCATCGTCGCGTCACTCCTGACCTCTGACCTTCGTCGGGAGTGGCTGATTCGAGCGGTACTTCCGCTGGCCGGTCTTGTGGTCGTCGCCTTGATGTTTCTGACGTCCACCCAGGCCAGCGTGGGCGCGCATGGGTTCACGGGAGGGAACGCGGTTACCGACCCGGGAGTCGCGCAAGTCGTCGGCGATCAGGCGGCGGAGGCCGCCGGCGGACTCGCACTTGCGGCGTACAACCTGCTCATGTTGCCGTACCTGTGGACTGGTGTGTGGGGCACTTGGGCGCTTGGGTGGTTTGACACCAAGTTGCCCGCGATCGTGCCGTGGGCGGCTACCACGGCCTTCATCGTGGTGGCGTTCGCCGGACTGGGGTTGCTTTCCAAGCGCAAGGCCCTCTCGGTCGTGGGCGTGTTCACCGTGCTGGTCGTGCTCCCGGTGTACGTGCTCACCGCGGGAGGAGACTCCGTCGGAAGCCAACTCCAGCCGCGCTACCTGCTGCCGCTCATCGTGTTGCTTTCCCTCGTGCTTGTCACGGCACCCTCTGGCTCGCAGACGGTGCGCTTCACGGGTGTTCAAACTTTCGCGATTCTCGGGGCACTCGCGCTCGCCAACCTGGTGGCGCTGCAGGTCAACATCCACCGCTACGTCTCGGGCGCAGACCAACAGGGCGGCGATCCGGGGTCGGGTGCCGAGTGGTGGTGGCACGGGTTATCCGTGGGCCCCACGGCCGTGTGGCTCATCGGCTCGTTGTCCTTCGCGGCTCTTCTCGCGGTGCTGTGGCCTGAACTCAGGCGCAAAGCGGTCGCTCCCGGAAACCGCGCGGAGTTGGATGCTCACGAGGTAGGGCCCACCACGTAAGGTGGCCCCGGGCAAAACGACCCCGGTCAAGTACCTAAGGAGACGTTGTGGCGACAGTCTGGAGAAGAATCGGTCTGCGTCGGCTGATCGGCCGGCTCCGGTGGATTCACGCTGCGCCGCTGTTGGCCGTACTGACGTTGACCGCCTGGGCCTTTGCTTCGCCTGTGGGTGCGGCGCCTGACGACGACTACCACCTCGTCAGCACGTGGTGCGCTCTTGGCGGGAGCGAAGCGTGCACGCCTGTCGCGGACCCGAACCTGAGGCGGGTGTCGACGGCCTTCCTTTCGTCAACCTGCTATGCCATGGTGTCGGAGCGTAGCGCGGCGTGCCAGGAAGAGGCTGGGCTTGAGCTCGATGGGCCGACGTCCGTAACCGACCGCGGAAACTTCCACCACAAGTACCCGGGTGTCTATTACGGGACGATGCGCTTGTTCGCTGGCGATGACCTGGTGCGCAGTGCGGTGGTGATGCGCCTGGTGAACCTCACGCTGTTTGTGGCACTGGCGACGGCACTGGCGGCACTGATGCCGGCCTCGCGCCGCCAAACGTTGTTGTGGGGTTGGCTCGTGTCCTTGATGCCACTGGGAGTCTTCCTCATCCCGTCGAACAATCCGAGCGGTTGGGCCATTACCGGTGTTGGCACGGCTTTCTTGGCGCTGTTGGGGTGGTTCGAAAGCACCGGCAGACGCCGGTGGGCGCTGGGCGGGTTATATGCGGTCGGGATCGTCATGGCTGCGGGAGCGCGAAGCGACGCCGCGATCTACGCGGCGGGCGCAACCTTGGTGGCGTCACTGCTGACGTGGTCGCGTCAACGAGACTGGGTGCGGCGGTCGCTCCTTCCCCTTGGCGGCCTCATCGTCATTGGCGTGCTCTTCTTCACTACAAACCAAGCCGGTGTGGGCGCAGATGGCATCGCCGGTGGGGAGCTTGGCACTTTTTCTGGTACGTCGGAACAGCTCTTCGTGCATAACGTCTTCGAGCTTCCGTACCTGTGGACTGGCGTATGGGGCACGTGGGCGCTGGGGTGGTTCGACACTCAGTTGCCTGCGGTCGTCCCATGGGCTGCGATGGGTGCGTTCGTCACCGTCGCTTTCGCCGGGCTTGGGTTGCTGACCAAGCGCAAGACCGTAGCTGTCGCGGGTGTACTTGCGGTGCTCGTGGTCTTGCCTGTGTACCTTCTCACCGCGGGGGGGGACGTGGTGGGAAGCCAATTTCAGCCGCGCTACCTGCTGCCGCTCATTGTGTTGCTCGCGCTCTTGCTTGTCACTGCACCGCCTGGGGCGCGGACAGTGCGCTTCACCGGTGTTCAAACTTTCGCGATTCTCGGGGCACTCGCGCTCGCCAACCTGGTGGCGCTGCAGGTCAACATTCGCCGCTATGTCACGGGCGCAGACCAGCAGGGATTCAACCTCGGCGCCGGGGCAGAGTGGTGGTGGCACGATCTGCCCGTGGGACCCATGGCGGTGTGGCTGATCGGCTCGCTGTCCTTTGCCGGGCTTCTCGCGGTGCTGTGGCCCGAACTCAGGCGCAAGGCAGTCGCTCCCTGAGAAGCCGCGGCCGGAGGCCTAGGAGTTCGGGCTGACTGCCTTGCCAATCACGCGGTACTGCACGCCAGGCCAGCGCTCGGCAGCCGACACGCGGCGGCCATCGATGAAGGCCTTGAGGCCGGGCAGATCATCGGGGCCGAGATCCCGGTACTCGGCGTGGTCTGCCTGGACCACCGCGGCGTCGACGGAGCTACCCAGGTGGAACGGCACGAAGCCGAGCCGTTCGAGCTCCTCGTCGGTGTACATCGGATCGTGGACGAGCGGCTCAGCACCGCGCGCCTTGAGAGCATCGACCGCTGCGAAGACGCCTGAGAAGGCAGTCTCCTTCACACCGCCGCGGTAGGAGGCGCCGAGCACTACGACTCGGGCACCCTTCAGGTCGCCATAGGCGCCCTCCAGCAGGCCGATCGTGTAGTCGGGCATTCCCGCGTTCGCGGCGCGTGCCGCAGCCACCACCGTCGCCTCGGGGTCATTCCATAGGTACAGGCGCGGATAGACGGGGATGCAGTGACCGCCGACGGCGATGCCGGGCTGGTGGATGTGGCTGTAGGGCTGCGAGTTCGACGCCTCAATGACCTGGTACACGTCGATTCCATGCGTCGCCGCGAAGCGCGCGAACTGATTTGCGAGGCCGATGTTGACGTCGCGGTAGGTGGTTTCGGCGAGCTTGGAAAGCTCGGCTGCCTCCGCGGAGCCCAGGTCCCACACACCGTTGGGGCGGACGAGGTCCGGACGATCGTCGAAGTCGAGGACCGCCTCGTAAAAGGAGGTCGCACGCGAGGCCCCCTCGGTCGATAGCGCGCCCACGAGCTTGGGGTACTTGCGCAGGTCGGCGAACACGCGACCTGTCAGCACTCTCTCTGGAGAGAACACCAGGTGGAAGTCCGTGCCTTCAGCAAGGCCCGAGGCCTGCTCGAGCATCGGCTTCCAACGCTCGCGCGTGGTGCCCACTGGGAGGGTGGTCTCGTAGGACACCAGGGTGCCGGCGGTGAGGTGCTTGCCGAGCGAGCTCGTGGCGGCATCCATCCATCCGAAGTCAGGCTTGGCCTCGTCATCCACGAAGAGGGGCACCACCAGGACCACCGCATCAACACCGGGAACGGCGTCGGCGTAGTCGCTGGTGGCACGCAGGCGCCCTGCGGGCACGAGTTCACTCAGGCGCTCCTGGAGGTGCGCCTCGCCGGGAAACGGTTCCTTGCCAGCGTTGACGAGGTCGACCACCGACTGGTTGACGTCGACCCCCACCACTTCGTGGCCCTTGCTTGCGAACTGCACTGCGAGCGGGAGTCCGATTTTTCCGAGGGCAATGACGGCGATTTTCATGCGGCAATCCTACTGGAGCCCTACGAGGCCAAGAGTCGTTCCAGCGACCGGGTGGGACTACTTGCCGATGATCGCGAGGCTCTCGTCGACCACTCGCTTGGCGATGGCACGCAGTGAGTATCGGCTCGCTGTCCACCGCGCCAGTTCGGCGCGAGCAGGCGGAGCCAGGGGCGACGCGGCGGCTGCGCTCATCGCCGCTGCCGTTGCACCGACGTCGTATGCCAGCGCAACGCCCGCATCGGGGTTCTCCGCGTTATTCAGGAAATCCACGGTCGGCCCGGTGCCGGCGAAGATCACGGGGCATCCAGCCGCGAGCGATGAATACACCTTCGTCGTGAACGCGTAGTCGTAACCCTGTCCCGGCTTCAGGCTCGCCAGCGAAACGGTGGCTCCAGCCAGGATCGGTGCGAGCTGGGCTCGGGAGATCGGCGCGCGGAGTTCGACAGACTCGGCGATGCCCAGTGCCTCGGCACGCGCGCGCAACGAGTCGCGATCGGCGCCGTTGCCGATGAAGACGAGGCGCGCCCCCGGGTGCTGATCGAGGACCTCGACGAAGGCCTCGACAAAGATTCCCGCACCGTGCCACTCGGAGTGAGTGCCTGCGTAGACAAACACGGGTGGTGTGGATGCGAGCTCGCCGGCGTACTGAAAGACCTCGGTGTCGGCGCCGTTGCCGACCGGCGTCGCTGGGGTGTCGATGCCAACTTCGCGGAAGCGGGCGGCGAGCGGCGCGTGTGCGACAAAGAGGTGGCGGGCCCGCTTGAGCCCCCAGAGCTCGAGGCGCCGCAGTGCCGTGAGGACAAGCCGGTTGGTCGACACCATGGCCGCCGCGTCCGACCAGAGATCTGCGGCGTCGACGACCACGGGAGTTCTGCTCAGGCGGGCGATGGCGACGACCACCGCGGTCGTCGTTGGCGGCGGCTCGACGACGTAGAGATCGGGGCGACGCGAGAAGAGCAGACGGAAAGCCAGTGGCACATCGAAACTGAGGTACGGGAGGTAGCCGCGCACGTACTGTTGCCTGTCCCGGAGCACGGCCGCGCGGCGGACCCTCACACCAGGTGCATCGTCAAGAACAGCGCCGCGTGGAGGCTTCGCGGTGACCACGGTGACCTCGCAACCGCGATCCCTGAACTCCTCCGCCCAGGCCTGGAGAAACCCAGAAGCGGCTGAGACCTCCGGCGAATAGATCCGGCTGACGATCACCACTCTCATTCGTCGTCACCGAGCAGTCCGGCAATCAGCGCATGTTGGTACGTCGTGTCCGTTTCGTTCGAGAGCGATCTCGCGGCTCGGTCTACTGCGGCCTTGTATCCGTTGACCTCATCTGCGGTGAGGTCCTGGAGCGAGCTGACGAGCGCATCCGCAGTGGTACCCGACGTGATGATTCCCAGGCCGTGCTCGCGGATGTAGGCGTCCGTTTCGGGGGCGGGCGCGAAAACGACCCCGATGCGGGCTTGGACGAAGTCGAAGAACTTGTTGGGCAAGTGATGAAGCTGACTGAGCGTCTTGATCGGGAAAAGGAACACTCCGAGGTCGTACTCGTTCAGCACGCTCGGCAGGCTGGCGGGTGGCACCGGGGAGTGCAGGGTCACCAGCGGACTCGCATCGACCTTCTCGCGCAGGGCGGCGAGATGACCGCCTGGGACCTCGACCAAGTACAAGTCCAGGGTGAATCGCCCGTCGAGCCGGTTGACGGCGTCAATGAGCGCGGGAAGGTTGCGCCGATCATCGGCGATGCCGCTGTGCACTAGACGGATGACGTTCGGGTCGACCGGCCGCGGCGCAAGCTCCTGGAAAACGGGGGTGCTTCGGACCACCCCCGTCTCCGGGCCATAGTGCTGACGGTAGAGGTCGGCAAGCCCTGAACTGACGGTGGTCACCGCCGACGTGCGCGGCAGGTACTTCCTGCAGAGGTAGTTCATGTACGGTCCAACGAGGATGCGCCAGACCACAATGGTGGCCGTCTCCTGCGCGGCCCATTCGTGCATGTCGGCCAGCACCGGCGCCTCCTTGGCCGCCGCAAACGCGAGGGGGAGGGCACGAGCATCGTTGGCCGCGACGAGGTCGTACGGGCCGGACTCGATGACCTGCCGCAGTACCGCCTGCTCCCCGGGGGCGGTGAGTTCCACGGCATCGTGGAGATGGAGCGCCAATTTGGCCACGCCCAGCGGAGTCTGGGGCAGGGACGCGGCGTTCTTCGGGACTTCGATGTGTCTCGTGGCGCCTTCTGGGCGAGGGCCGTACCCGACGGTCGTTACCTCTCCGTGCTGTCGCAGCACCTCGAGCTGTCGTAGCACCCGGGAGTCGGCGTGGATCGGTGAAAAGGAGATGCAGAGGATCCGCGGGCGGTCGCTGGGCGAGCGCGCGGCGGGGTTCATGTCGGGGGCTCGATGTCAGGTTCGCGATTGCTCAGGCCGGCCAGCTGGACCTGCAAACCAAACTGCGGCAAGGATGCGGCGAGCTCACGGAAGGAGCCCTTGCCGAGGATCACGCCTTGGTCTAGGTAGCAGATCTGGTCGTAGTCCTTAATCGTGGAGATGCGGTGGGCGACGGCGATGAGCGTCACCTCGCCCCGCAACGTTTTGATTGCCTTGACCACGTCATCCTCGGTCTTCGTGTCGAGCGAGCTTGTCGCCTCGTCGAGCACCAGGACGAGGGGGTCGGAATACAGTGCGCGGGCGATGCCCAGCCGCTGCTGTTGCCCACCCGAGAGCGAGACGCCGCGCTCGCCGATCCGCTCATCGATGCCGTGTTTGCGGGAGGCAATAAGCGAACTCAACTGTGCTTTCTCAAGCACTTCGATGACCTTGTCCCGGTCGTAGTCTTCGTCCCACGTGAGGGCGACGTTCTGCCCGATAGTCCCGTCGAACAAGGTGACACGCTGCGGTACATAGCCGATCCGCGAGCGCCAAGCGTGGATGACTTCCGTCAATGGTGTGCCGTCGATCGAGATCTGCCCCGCCGTGGGGACACGCAGCCCGAGCAGGAGGTCAACCAGCGTCGACTTTCCTGATCCGGTCGGGCCGACGATGCCGAGCGAGGACCCGAGTGGAACCTCCAGGTCGAGTCCGAGCAGCACGGATTCGGTTCCTGCCGGATATCGGAACTCGATGCCGCTCAGCTCCAGGGCCCGCGGTGTTTCGGGGAGCTCTTTGACATCAGCTCGCACAAGGGCATCGGTCGCATTTGCCTCGGCACCACGCAGGTCGTTGACCACGTCGTGCACCCACGGAAGGCTCGCCGTCGAGCTGATGATAGAGGACTGGACTCCGGTCAATGCCGGGATGAGGCGGAGGCCGGCGGCACCGAAGAGGGCGACGGCGATGATGGCGGCAGTTTCGCCGCCGAGGGCATAGCCGGTACCGCCGATCAACAGGAATCCGCCGATGAGGGCCGCCTCGTAGCTGTAGCGCGGAATGATCGACAGGAACGCCAACGAGGCGCGGGCCTTCACCGCGCCCCGCCGATGCCGCCCGACCACCACTTGGATCTGGTCGAGGCGGCCGCGCAACGTGAGTTCCTTCATCGCCTCGACCATCTCGGTGAGGAGCCGGGCGACGCGATAGCCGTAATCCCGGTTGTTCCGGGCTGCCTTCAGTGTTCGCTTGGTCACCACCCGGTTGATGAAGAATGCGACGCCGCCCAAGTAGGCCAGTGAGAGCAGCGCGGTGACGGGCGTAGCGATGATCAGCACGACCAGGGTCAGCGCAATGGTGAGCACATTGCCGGGGATGGTCAGCAACGAGAGGACGAGGCCGGAGATCGCCACCGAAATCCCGGTGTCGGCGATGCGGGTGAACTCCACGGTGCTCCGCTTTGAGCGCTCCTCCCAGCTTGAGCCGAGGTAGGCGCGGAACAGGCGGGCCCCGATCTCGAACTCGTAGATGGCGAACTGCCTGGTCGCTACCCAGTGCATGGTCACCGCGAGGGCGCTTTTGATGATGATGAGCGCGCACGCAATGAGGAGCAACCAGGGCGTCGCGCTGTCAGGGAGTTCTCCGAAGAACGGGAGCGTCACCGGGTTCCCTGAGGCGACCGGCGAGATGATGAGCACGAGGAGCCCCATCGCGACCACATCGAACAGCGCCAATATCGCGGTAGCGACGATGTAAATGGTGAGAAAACGTCGCGCCCGGCCGGGGAGCAACGGTAGGAGATCCTGGAGCGCGCTCCACAGGGTTTTCATCGCGCTCAGGCTACCATCGGCGCAAGTGCAGCCCCAACGGATGTTGCGCGCGCTCATAGGATGATGCCAGACGGAGGACCCATGCTCGACACCGCCAAGCTCGTTGATCGTTTGCCCGAATGGTTGCGCCGGCGTGCATACGGAATTGCCGCTGGGCAGGGCCTGCTGGGTCGTTTGGCAGACGCTGTCCGCTATGGCTCCTCTGATGAAGAGGCTCCGTCGCTCCCGCCGCCCGGAAATGCAGCTGTCCGTCTTGTCATAGGCCCGGCCAATTTTGCGGGGCAGGGCTACCAGTGGGCGCGTGCCGTTGAACGCTCCTTCCCGGAAGTCACGGCTGTCGCGATGCTCGGGCTTGGGGTCAACGCCTTTCAGCCCGACGTGGATGTGACGGTGCCACCGGCTATCCACCAGCGTTCGGCGTCGTGGCATGCCGCCTTCGAGGCATATCTCGCACAACAGACGCACGTCATTTGGGAAGCTGGTCGCCCCTTGCTCGGCCGCCGGTACAGGGCCGACATCGCTCGCGAGATCTCGCAACTTGCAGATCACGGCGTGAGGGGTGCCCTGCTTTTCCACGGCAGTGACATTCGCCCGCCGTCCCGCCATGCTGCCCAGAGCCAATGGTCGCCGTTTCGGGAGTCCACAGCCCCTGTGCGCGCGCTGGAGGCGATGGCTTCGAGGAACGCGGCGTTGGCCGCGGAGGCCGGGGTGCCAGTCTTCGTGTCCACGCCGGATCTGCTTCAGTGGGTTCCGACCGCAACATGGTGTCCAGTAGTGGTCGATTCCGCCCAATGGCGAGCAGCTGCCGCGACGGCTACCGCGACAAAGCCTTCGGCGGGACCGCCTGTCGTTGCCCATGCACCGTCGCGCCAATGGCTGAAGGGGACGGATCGGATCGAGCCGATGCTACGTCGCCTAGCGGAGGAAGGTGTGATCGAGTACCGGCAGATCGTCGACGTTCCGCATGCTTCGATGCCGGCTTTCTACGCCGATGCGGACATCATGCTCGACCAGTTTGTGCTGGGGATATATGGCGTCGCCGCGTGCGAGGCCATGGCTTCCGGGCGGCTGGTGATGAGCCACGTGGACGAATTCACACGATCCCAGGTGCGTGAGCGGACTGGCCTGGAGCTGCCTATTCACGAGGCGACGATCGAGTCTCTCGAGACGGAATTGCGGCGGGCGGCTGCCGAGCCTGAGGCTTTTGAGGAGTTTCGAACGGCGGGACCGGCGTTTGTTGACGCGGTGCATGACGGCCGCCGTTCTGCCACGGCGATGGCACCTTTCCTAGGACTTAGCGCCTGAGGGCAGTTGCCAACTGATTCCCACCGATGCGCAGTGACGGTCGTAAAAAGCGTCGTCGACCCAGCCGCGGTGAACCGCGAGCCACGCTGTCTTTGTTGCAGCCAGGTCGGTGGCGATGACAATGTTGGCGGATTTGAGGAGCCGGATCGCGTCCGGATGCCCCTTCACCGCGCGCCAGAAGAGTCGGTTCGGATCGACTGGACCGAGCGAGTTAAGCAACCGTCCGAGTGGGAACGCAGCGAGTGGCGCTTCCAAGGCGAAGGCGCCCACGGCCGTCAGGAGTCGGTCAGTGAAGCTGCGACCCGATCCGTCGAGTCGAATGTGCTCTGACGTTCCTGAGATGGTGCGGGACAATCCGAGTGAGATGACGCTGACGTCAACCGCACGGCGTGCTCCCTTAAGAAGCGACACTAACTGCGACGACTCCAAAGCGAGGGCCGTAGACGTCTCGGCTTCGAGCCCTGGCCCGAACAGCAGCACGATCCGCTGCTCAATCGTCTCGCCACTCACGTTGCCACCTCTGGTGTCGAAGTGAGAAATGCTCGTAGTGCTGACACCCGTGGAAGGAGCTGCGCGTCGCGTGACAAGTGTGCAGCCCATTGTTTCGTGTTTTCGATGTCAGCCGGAGTCTGAGCCAAGGCATCCTCGGCCGTCGCGATGAGTGCGTCGGCGATGTGTCTGGGAGTGGGCTCGGGAACGGCAAACAGGCGAGGGTGTCCACGTAAGGTGCTCGTCGCGGCAGTATCAGGGTGGTGCAGTGCCGCGATCGGCAGGCCGGTCGCGGCGTATTCGAACACCTTGCCGCTCGTGACGTACTTGCTGCGGCCAAGGATAAGGAGCAACACATCGAAGTCTCGATACACCTTGGAGACTTGAGTCTTGCTGACGGGGCCAAGGTGGCTCACGCTATCGCCCCGGTACTCATCCAGCAGAGCAGCCGCGGCGGGGTCAGCTTCGGCGAAGTGCCCGAGCCTGCCGCGAAACACGAGTTTTGACTTCTCAAGGGTCGGTGACTCTGCTCGCGCAATGCGCCAACCTTCAAGTGTCTCGCGCAACGGCATCGGCCCGTAGATCGTGCCCAGGAAGCCGAAGGTGAGACCACGATCTGGATCGACATGCTTGTCTGGCGTGGAGGGCAGAAAGACCGGATCGAAGCCATTGGCTACGACGTGAAAGTTCTTGGCGCGGCGGGGATACTCCGCCGCATGCCAATCACGAATGGCCTGGTTGACGAACCAGGCTTCCTGGGAGCCGTTGAGAAGTCGCCGCTCTAAGCGATTGGAACGGCCAAATCGCGTGCCCACTCGGGTTCCGGTGTAGACGGCGAGGTGCCACGAATCACGGTAATCCATCACATAGGGAACACCGTGCTTTCGGTGAAGATGCATTCCAGGCGTGAAGTCAACGTTGGGGTTTGCTGATCCCACCACAAGATCGACTCGGTGCTCCCGGTGTATCTCTTCGGCGGCAGTCTTAAGAGGGGCTTTCCAACTGCCGTAACCGCCTTCGGGGAAGCTCATTCGCGAACGCATCCAATGGGCGAAGTTCCACCACAGAGGTGAGTACAGCCGAACGCGCGACCACTTGCGCAAGTCCGTTTCGCCGCGAGCAGGATCGAAAGGGATCCGCACCACATGAATGCGGGGATCGATGTGCTCTTCCGACTCAGGATCGCTCCCGGTCAGGCGCTCAAACGTCTGTCGTGTCGCTGTGAGCACCGTGACTCGCCAGCCGTCTCGCGCAAAAGCGTTGGCTGTCGCAAGGGCGCGGTACATTCCCGCCCCACGCGATGGAGGGTACCCCCATGCGACGTACAGGAGGTGAGGAGCGTTGTCCCCACCGCTCGAGCCGATTGATTCGTCCATCTGGATCATCCTAGGCGCCTGGCGGTGCCGGACCGCCCAGGAGGGGTCTTCGCTCAGCGGAGCTCTAGAGGACAGACATCACTTGCACACGGGCGCGGTCGAAAGTTTGAGCGGGAGCACGCCTGTACCCCCCACCAAGGTCACCTCGATCGGACCAAAACGATTGATGCTATCCGCGATCTCTTTGGGGATGCAGGACCCCGGCACGATGTACAGGGGGGCGCCATCTACACCGGCGCGTACTGCGCCAGCCAGAGCATCGGGGAAGTTCAGTCCGTACGCGAGGTACACCTGACTTGCGCTCGAGAATGCGTCTGTATTGATGGCGGCGCTCGTGGAGTACCGGTCGGCTCCTGCCGCGCGCCGGACCGAGGTCACCCCGGTGATTGCCGCGAGGTCCGTCTGGATCCCCGTGGGTACCACCCCTGTGCCTCCGGCGATCACAATTTCCGTGGCGCCAAGGTCAGCAATCAGCGCCGCAGTTGCCGCGTCGAGGCGAGCCGCTGAGCCGTCGAGGGAGATCACCGGAGCGTCTTGGCTCCCTGCCGCAGCCGCCGAACTCAGGGCATCGGGGAAGTTTCTGCCAGAAGCGACGTACACCAGGCTTGCCGAGGTGCCGTCCCAGTGGTCGCGCACCACGATCCGTGCCGTCTCATAGCGGTCCAGTCCGCCTAGACGGGAGATGCCACCTGCGCCTGCGTAGCCTGCGAGGCTGTCGTAGACCTTGGCATTAATGGCGCCTGTGCCGCCTACAACGACGATGCTCTTTGGCTTGAGCCGCTTCAGTTCAGCAACGATCTCGGTCGGGACAAGGTTGCGCCTCACGAGCAGAAGCGCAGCTCCGGAAGACGCAGCGATCGGTGCGACAGCGAGGGCGTCGGGGTAGTTCTCGCCCGAGGCAACGTAGACGACGTCTGCGTCGGCGGCGAACGTGGCGGAGATAGCGGCCGCTGTCGCGTAGCGATCGGCACCAGAGAAGCGCTCACTAGCCGTGACGTTGACGAGCGCGCCCGTGGCCTGGGGATCGCCGAACCAGTCGGACCAGTAACGCCAGAAGTTGCGGTTGCCGTACGAGGAGCAGCTATTGCCCGTCCCATACCCGGCGTTCAGCGCTGCCTGGTTCGGTTGGTACGGGGTGTAGTTGTACAGGCCCGCAGTGGCGGCGTTTTTGATGAGCACGGGACTCGTGCCGCACGCGGCGTTCGGGTGGAAACGGACGAGGTTGGTGATGCCTGCAAGGTGGCCGTACCTCGTGGGCTCCAAGCGGTAGCGCTGGAGCTGCCTGGCGGCGCTCCAGATCTGGGTTTGGAAGCCGGCAGACGCGGGATTACAACCAGTCCCCGAGTCTGGACACGCGTAGCCGAGGGCCTTGTCATAGCGGTACTGGCTTGGCCAGGTGTTGGTGACGAGTCCCTGTTCCTTTTGGAGCGTGACGAGCAGCACCTTGGGGTTGATATTGCAGGCCCGGGACACCTTGGAGATGATGGTTGAGGCGAGCTCGTTTTGCGCGCCCACATAGGTGCCTGAGCAATACGCATCGGCGGGACGTGTCACGGTGTTCAGGCGATAGTCCTTCAGGCACGTGAAGGGGCTGTCCGACGCCGGGTGGTTCGTGTCGCACACCGGAACCTTGGCGTTGAGGAAGGACTGAATTTCGGCCGCGGACATCGCATTGCCGTCATAGAACTGCTGGTCGCTCACGATGTAGCCGGGGTCCCAGGTCGAAGTCGCCGCAGACGCGCCCGCCGACTGCTGCGGCGAGGCCACAACGAGCGACAGCGCGAGCATCAGCCCACTTGCCATTGCGGCCACGCGCACGGCCGCCGTCACGAGGCGACATCCATGGAAACCGGGGCAGACGCCGTGCTGCCCTTCGAGTTCTGGTAGCCGAGCACCACGGAATAGGTACCGGGACCAAACCTGTCGGGTGTGAACGACGTCGAGCCGCATGAGGTGCTGTCGACGTTCGCCAATCCCGTGGTGGTTGCGACGAGGGGGATTGCCCCCGATGCAGGCACCACGGTGAAGATGCACGTGCCGCCGTCCTCAAATAGCCCCGTGACATAGCCGCCGACGACGAGGTTGCCGGAGCTGTGATCGACAGTCGCGATCGAGACGGTGGCAGTCGCATCGAGTTGGGGTGTTGTGGGCGTCGGCTTCGGATTTGGTCGGGGGGGCGACGTGGCCGGCGTGGGCGTGGGTTGGTCGGATGGCTCGGCCGTCGGCGATGGTGACGGAGAGGAACTCACCGAGGGCGAGATCGACGCGGTGGGAAGAGCCGTCGGCGACACCGGAACTTCGGGGTTCGAGCCCGAGCAACCGGAAGTAGCGAGCATCGCGACGATGCCCGCGGAGGCTAGCGCAAGGCGCACAAGTATCCACACTCAGTAAGGATAAGCAGACTTCATGAGGGATTTGGGGATATCGGATGTCGCTGATGCGTCGCGTGTGACAAATGCGACATATGGGCAACTCTCGTTATACGTCATTCCGGTGGAAACGTTGGAAACTCTTGACCGCCGGCACTGGCGCCGTGCGGTCGACTAAGACCGGCACTCTGTCGTTGGAGCTGCTGCGCTGATGACCCCGCTGCCTCCAAGCAGCACCACCTTGGTCACGCCGAGGTTCTGGAGGGCCCGGTAGGTGGCGGAAGGCATGCAGTACTTCTCGCTGAGCAGGATCGGGGCGCCGTCGGCAGCCGCCGAAGCGCTGCCCGCCAGGGCGTCGGGGAAGTTGTTGCCGACCGTCACGTAGGCGGTGGTGGTCTTCGCGGGGTCGAAGTACTTCGCGACGATTGCGGCGCTGGTGGCGTAGCGGGAGGCCCCGGAGTACCGAGACACGCTCACCGAGCCCAACGCGCCCTTGATTTGAGACTCAACCGCGCTCGAGAGGACCCCGGTGCCACCGAGAAGAACGACTTTGGTCACCCCGAGAGCCTTCATCGCGTTCAGCGTCTCTGCTGGCACTTTCGTGGTCGTTGACAGCAACATTGGCGCGCCGAGCATGCCGCCGACCGGTCCGCCGGACAGGGCGTCAGGGTAGTTGAGGCCAGTAGCGAGGAAAACGGTGGAGGTGGACCCGGCACTGAAGTATGTCGTGGCGACCTTCGCCGCTGTGGCGTACCGATTGTTGCCGTAGATCCGCGTCGCGCCGGAGCCAGCCAGCGCGTTCAGCTGGTTGAATGCCGTCGTGCTGATGACGCCGGTACCCCCCAGCACGACGATCTTGCGCGGAGCCAGCCTCTTCAACTCGGCGACGACACTCGCCGGCACTGAGTTGCGCTGGACCAGGAGGACCGGACCTCCCCCCTTCGCGGCAGCGGGGCCAGCAGCGAGCGCGTCGGGGAAGTTTTCGCCGGTCGCTACGAAGACGGTGTCAATCGGTGCCGAGAACGTCGCCCGACTGACCGCCACAGCAGTGTCGTACCTACCAGCACCCGCCAAGCGAGTAACCGTCCCGGGCAACGTCGCCGTCATGGTGCCGCTGGCTACCGCAAAGGTGCCGCCGCCGGTGGGCCATCCCGAATAGAGGACGCCGCCGCCCGAAGCGCGCAAGGTGGTGCTGTACGAGCCTGGCGGCACGTCGGAGAAGGTGTAAACGTTTGCGGGCCGCGTGCCGCACTGGCGGAAGAACTCCGAACCCGAGGGCTGCCTGACAAGCACCACGCAGTCGACCGTTCCCGAATACGAGATGCCGTCGAGATCGATGACCGCATTGCCTGGATCCGGGATCGACGCGGGGTTCCCGTAGTCGCCGAAAACCTGGACTCCCCACGTGCGTCCGCTGTCATCTTGGTAGGTGCCGATGCCAATGTGCGTCCACCGTGAGTTCAGCATGTTCGCGTTGTGGCCAGGGCTGAGACGCCACTGCTCAAGGAGCTTGTCGTAGGGCTGAGGCCAGCCACTGTTGAACGCGATGTTCTCTCCCACGCCCTCCCATCCAGGCGGCACCTGGGAGGACATATCGGGGTTGTGGCGAAACGAAGCGGCCAAGTCGCCCGAGTTGGTGTAGTCCGAGGCCATCCGCTCGGCCCACGCCTGCGCGACCGCCGACATCCGCGGGTCATGCACCAGGCGATCAACTCCGTTGACTTCGCGGTAATCGTTCGTGCCACGAAGCACCGTCTCGAAACCGGCGCTCGTCTCGTCTTCGGCCGCACCCGCCGGGACCGACAGGACGGCAGACAGTAGCGTTGCCAAAAGTAGGGCCCCGAAGAGTCGCCTGCGCACTGTAATCATGCTGACCAGCGTAAGTGAGCAAGTGCGTGGCCGGTTAGCTCAGGTCAAGTCGGCGCTTGATGCGGGGCCCTGCGCGACGATCTGGCGATAGGTGGTAGGCGCTTGCTGGCTGCCGAGGCCGAGCAGTGTCTGGAAGGCGGCCATGGGCGTGCTTCGCCTGTTGTAGCGGAAGGTGAATTCGTCCAAGTAGACCTGCAGATGTTCGTTGCTCACTGAACGGTGGGTTCCGCGGAGCCAGGACTTAAAGTTACTGATCGCGCGATGCACGCGCGGCATGACCGGATCGGTGTCGCCGACTTTCTTGGCCGCCCGCTGTGATCGTGGACGATAGTCGTAGCCTTGCCTGCTCATCGGCGCGTAGCCCATCCAGCCGTCGGTGTGCACGATGGCGCCGGCAGCCACCGTGTCGGCCATGAATGCGCTGAGGGTGTCGCCGGACGCGTTGGGGATCACCGTCATCCGCACCCGCCCGGACCCCTTGCCGCGCACCTCCACTGCGACAGCCACCAATGCCGCCTTGCCTGGCTGGATAACCCAGGCCGGTAGTAGAGTCACTATGTAGTGCGTGCTGGCTCATGATTGCTTGCAGGAGGAGGCCGGGATGGGCACGCTGGAGGCAGGTGGCGAGAGTCGCCCGATGATCTCCCTCGGGTTCGACGAGGAGTTGCACCCCAGGGGAACGCATATTTGCTTCATCTTCAACGACGAGGAGGAGCGTCGGTGGGTGATATCGAAGTACGTCCAGAGCGGCTTGGATGCCAACGAGCAGGTCGGCTATTTCGTCGACACGATGTCGCCCGACGGCCTGAAACAGTGGATGCGCGACCACGGTGTGACCCTGCCCGATGAGCTCGATGGCCGGCAATACAGCGTCGTCGACGCAGACGAGACGTACTGCCCTGACGGGACCTTCAATGTCGATCGCATGATCGAAACCGTGCGAGAGGCGCACTATCGCAGCCTCCGGGAGGGCTACGCCGGCGCCCGGGTTACTGGAGAGATGAGTTGGGTCAAACGGGGCCATCCCGGGTCGGAGAACCTGGCCGAGTACGAGTGTCGCGTCAACGTGCTCGTGCGCACTGTGCCGACCACGGCAGTGTGCCAGTATGACGCGCAACGTTTCGACGGGGCGACGCTCTACGACATCTTGAGCGTGCACCCGATGATGATCGTGCACGGGCAGGTGGTCAGGAATCCTTACTACGTCGAGGCGGAAGTGTTCCTGGCAAAATTGGCGGCACGCCCGCGGCCCTTAGATGTCTGATACTCGGCTCTCTGCAGAGGTTCTCGGCAAGTTGCTCGTCGCGGTGCAGACGCTCGACGCTCTACCTGGTGTGAAAGGGATGGCCGAGTTCCTGCAGTCTTCGCTGAGAGAGGTCCCGGGTATCACCAACGCGTTCATGTGTCTGAACGGGGAGTTCCCCTCTGCCGACCAGGCCACCATCGCGAAGCGGGATCTGCACTGTGCGAAGGCAGCAGGCCTGTCGGCTTCGACCCCGCTCTGTGTGCTGGAGGATCGGCCGCACATCCAGTTGGTCACCATACGTACACCACGTCAAGCATTCGGTTGCCTGCAACTGGTCGTCGACGACGAGGCGAAGTTTGAGGCGTACCAACCGTTTCTCGTCAATATCGGCCACATGGTCGCCACCATCTTGGAGAAACGGGAGAATGACCGCTCCCTCGCCACAGCGAACGCGCAGCTGAGCAGGCAGGCGTTTGAGTCGGCCCGCTCGATGATTGAATCGAGTCTGGACTCGTTGGTGGCGATCAGCCCGGAGGGGATGATCACCGATGTCAACGAGGCCACTGTCAAGGTCACCGGCATTCCTAGGGACGAGCTGATCGGGACCGCGTTCTCGGAGTGTTTCACCGAGCCGGGCAAGGCCAACGCGATCTACCAGCTGGTCTTTGAGCAGGGCATGGCGGTGGACTACCCGTTGACGATACGCCACCGGGACGGGACGTTGACCGAGGTGTTGTACAACGCGTCGGTATACCGCGACGCCGGCGGCAAAGTGCTGGGCGTCTTCGCCGCAGCCCGCGACGTAACCGAGCAGAATCGTGCAGCCGAGACCGCGCGGAGTCTGGTTGCGGCCGAAGATCTGGTCCGTACGGTGATGGGTTCTGCTTCGATTGGTATCGCCCTGGCTGGCCTGGACGGTTCTTTCCAGGTCGTGAACCGTGCATTCTGCGATCTGATTGGGTACGACGAGGCGTGGTTCTTGGCACACCGGGATCGTGACATAGTCCACCCCGACGATGCCGAAGAAGTTCTCCTGGATCAGGACCGAATTGCCGCCGAACCGCGCAACATCGGCGCCACAACGGTGCGTCTGGTGCGGGCCGACGGCACCACGGTCTGGGTGCGTCGGGTGGGGGTGCTACTAAGGGATGGAGACGGCCAACCGAACCTGATCATGGTCCAGGCGGAAGACATCACTGCCGAGCACGAGGCTCAGGAGGCTTTGACGTACCAGGCCTTCCACGACTCGCTGACCGGGTTACACAACCGGGCGTGGATCCTGGACATCCTGGCGGTTGATCTGCGCGCCGCCAAGCGGCTGGGGCATTCGGTGGGGGCACTGTTCGTGGACCTGGACAACTTCAAGGTCGTCAACGACTCGCTGGGTCACGCGGCTGGCGACGAGGTGCTGGCCACGGTGGCGAAGGGCGGTTTCCAGCGAACGTCGCATCACTCGATCAAATGTGGGCTGTTTCCCTGAGCCTATCGAAGTGCGCTTGAGCTGATTCCCAATTGCGTGATTCGCGAGGCCGCGCGTTGATCTTCGCTGCGA